>Ga0302319_10008757_pt1 | contig 19610 bp, 8 predicted proteins | sample Bog_T0_2_FD_203319 | JGI IMG/M metagenome (GOLD analysis project Ga0302319, IMG submission 203319) | Peat permafrost microbial communities from Stordalen Mire near Abisko, Sweden - Bog_T0_2 | ecosystem: Environmental > Terrestrial > Soil > Wetlands > Peat | place: Sweden: Abisko, Stordalen Mire... | reverse complement strand
AGCCGCCGCCGAATTATACCGCAAGGCTGTTGAGCTCGATCCCTCGATTCCGGAGCTATGGGCCAATCTTGGGCTGATGTACCACGAGGCTGGAATGCCCCATGAGGCAATGCGCAGCTTTCGAGAGGCGATCAGGCTCAATCCGTCTCTGTTTGTGCCTCAGTTGTTCATGGGCATTGAGTTGCTTGGGGGCAAGAACCCCGAGGCTGCCATTCCTTATCTTGAGAGAGCTTTGAAGCTCAATCCGAATGACCTCCAAGCCGCGCTTAACCTGGGAAAGGCACATGCGTTGCTAAATCATTCCGATCGCGCAGCAGACTCCTATGCCATTGCGGCTCGGTTGGCGCCAAAGGACGGAATCATCTGGCTTACCCTTGGCACTACCTACTTGCAGCAGGTTGAAAGCGACGCCCGTGTCATGACGTCTGCTTACAGCCATTCACCTTATGTCACTTTACGTGCGGCAGAGACCTTTGCCGAGGAGGGAAAGCTGGTACAGGCTGAGGATGCATTCAAGTCCGCAATTGCATCCAGTTCACCTCCGCCGTGCACTCATTCGGAATTCGGCATTGCGCTCCTCCGCAAGAGGGAGGTAGCGGATGCGCGTGAACAATTCGAACTGGAAACGAGAGGCGGATCTCAGTGCGCGCTGGCAGGCCTCGGTCTGGCGGTGGCCGAGCTTGCCGATGGACATCTGGATGCCGCGTTTACGAGGCTGACTTCTGTTTCGATGGCCGATCCTGGTTTCGCCGCGGCGAGTCTTCCGCTTTTTCGCGACGCTGTTTCGGCTGACTTGGCAAGACAAGCCGTAACTCTCGTTCGGGCTCAGCAGAATGAAGCAGTTCCCTCGATTGATCTCGGCTCCCTCCTAGAAAGGGTTTTTATTTCTCGTGAAATGACGGCTGGGATTGGCTCCGGTGAAGACGGCCAGTCTTTAGGCAACCCAGCTGCTGCGCCGGACAATCCAGAGAGGTACTTTGCGATGGGCCGGTATACGGAGTGCGATGATTCGCTCAGACCGAAACTCGGCACGATCGACAGCGATCAATTGCAGCTTCTTGCTTCGTGTTCTTTTTATGCGAACGATTTCCGCATCACATCCGCGGCAGCTCAACGCATGAAAACCAACCCCGCCACGCGAGCGCAGGGGTTGTATTGGGAGAGCAAAGCGGACCAGAAAATGGCAATAGCAGCGCTCATTCGGGCCGGCGAGATCGATGCGGACTCTCCGCGGATGCACGTTTTGCTGGGAGATGTGTTTCGACAGAAGCGACGTTGGGACGATGCCGAAATCGAATACAGAAAGGCCGTAGCTCTCGATCCCAAGAGTCACTCTGCGCGGCTGAGCCTGGCGATTGTATTGTTTTCCGAACTGAAGACCGACGAAGCACTCGACATTGGCCGCAGCCTTTTGGCGGAAGATCGAAACGACCCGGAGGCAAATCTCCTGGCTGGCGAGATCCTTGTCCAACGAAATCTCTTCGCGGACGCTGAGCCGTATCTGTCCAAGTGCCAGAACATCAAACCAGAATTCCTGCCGCATTTGCACGCTCTCCTTGGGGAGGTCTATGCAGAGACGGATCGGGCTCCAGCAGCCATCAAGGAGTACATGCAAGGACTGTCGGGAGACGAAGACGGGAGCATTCACTTCAAGCTTGCCCGCCTCTATCAGAAGTCAGGCGAGAAGACCGCGGCTGAGGTGGCCTTCCGTGAGTCGAATCGCCTGAGGAGCCAATGGGACGATCGAGCGCGAGTCGCTCTCGAACAGATGCCTACCGATCAAAGCCATCAATAGCACGTCAACCCCTGTCCGATGACCCAATCTGCCACGGATCGAGCAGTACACCTACCACTGGCACGAGAGGCTACTGAAGTTCAGCGTCGGTTGAAAAATCCGAGGGAGCTTCGCTTTCTAACGTTTTCAGATTTCGACCTTCTCCCGTTAATGTCAAGCGCTTGATCATTTCTTCAAGTTCATTTCTCAGCGGTGGGTTGGATGCATTGGTACTTGTTGACTCAATTGGCGTGGCGTATCCGGACTGCTGGAAATGGTTTGTCACTGAATGCCGTGTGTTCGTTTGACGCACTACGCCGCTTCGGAACGGTACTCATACTTCATGAAAGAGGACATCATGCTTCTTCTTAGTCTACGCACGCCATTTTGGTTGTCAGGTCTGGCGATTCTTGGAGTTAGTGTTGCTTCGCAAGCCTGGGGAGAACTGCGCCCGCAAGGAGAATCGAATCGCCTCGTTGAGCAAACGCCCTCCGGTGTGCAAATTAGGACAGCGACCTGCATGCTTTCCATTCGGCCTTTGACCATCAATGCAATGCGCATTCGTTGCGCGAAGGAGTTGACGGCCGAGATTCCAAGCGTCGTTCTGCTCCAGCAACCTTCAACGCCGCCATTCAAGGTATCGCAGAATGCTGCGACGATTGTTGTTACGACTTCGAAGATGAAGGCTATCTTTGATCGTCAAACCGGAGTTCTTCACTTTGCCGATCAATCGGGCAATGCTTTCTTGTCCGAGGTTCCTGGCTCGCGCCGGCTTGATCAAACGACAGTTCAGGGAGAAACGACCTTTGCGGCTGAACAGGATTTTATATCTCCTCAGGGCGAGCATTTGTTCGGAAGCGGAGAGTTTCAAGATGGGTATCTTGACGTTCGAGATCTTCCCCGCCGTCTGACCCAGGTGAATAGCCAGATCGCGATTCCATTCCTGGTCTCAAACAAGGGTTATGGAATTCTCTGGCATAACTATGGACTCACCGATCTGAATCCGGCGGATGCACATGCGGCACTCACGCGGTCGTCTACTGGCCAGGAAACAGCGGCGGATGTGACCACAGCCGAAGGCACACGGGAAGAAGTGCGGCGCGAGGCGGATTTTGTGGGGAGCTTCGAAATCCCTCGCGGTGGGCGATATGCCTTCATGCTGGATGTGGGGCAGAAGATGGCGCGCCGGTACTACGTGGAGATCGACGGCAAGACCGTCATCGATTTCTCAAACTTCTGGCTCCCTCCCACGACAAGCTGGTTTGGCGATCTTGCTTCCGGCCACCACACCATTCGCGTAAAGGGAATGCAGGATGATCAGCCAATGCTGTTTTGGAGACCAACCGAGGACCGCACTGTCTTCCGATCTCCGGTAGCGGATGCGATCGACTACACCGTATTCGCCGGACCCGCTCTGGAAGATGTGATTGCAACTTACAGGCAGTTGACAGGCCCAGCGCCACTCATGCCGGTGTGGGCGTACGGTTATATTCACTGCCGGGAGCGGTTCCATTCCAACGAAGAGATCCTGGCGACAGCGGCGGAGTTCAGAAAGCGTCAGTTACCGCTCGATCTCATCGTGCAGGATTGGCAGTACTGGGGCAAATACGGCTGGAATGCAATGAAATTCGACGAGCAATACTATCCGGACCCGGCAAAGATGATCGAGCGACTTCATGGCATGAACGTAAAGCTGATGGTCTCGGTGTGGTCCAAAATCGATCCTGAGACTCAAGTTGGAAAAGAGTTCGCTAGCAAGGGTTACTACATACCGGGAACACAGTGGGTCGACTTCTTCAATCCAGCGGCTGCATCTCTTTATTGGAAGAACTTCAGCGAGCGTATGTTATCGCTCGGGATCGATGCATGGTGGCAGGACGCGGACGAACCGGAAAACGATGACCTCGCGGGCAGGAAGACCTTTGCCGGCCCTGGTGAAGAAGTGCGTGTCCTCTATCCGCTGCTTGTCAACAAAACTGTTTATGAGGGCCAGAGACGAGACGCGCCTAACAAGAGGGTGCTCATCTTGAGCCGCAGCGCCTTCTTAGGTCAACAACGTTATGCATCCACTACGTGGTCAGGCGATATAGGCAACAGCTGGGAGAGCCTGAAGAGGCAGATCACGGCTGGACTTGGTTACATGGCGAGCGGGTTGCCTTACTGGACCACGGACGCGGGGGGATTCTTCCGTCCGGGCCCGGGTCAATATACCGACTCTGCCTATCACGAGCGGTTTCTGCGGTGGTTCCAGTTTGCATCGTTTTCTCCGCTGCAGCGTGTTCATGGATACCAAACGGACACGGAGCCCTGGCGATTCGGGGACAACGTGGAAGGGGAGATGCGCCGTTACCTGGACCTGCGCTATCAGTTGTTGCCCTATATCTATTCACAGGCCGCTGCCGTCACGTTTCATGGATCAACATTGATGCGCCCTCTGGTGATTGACTTTGCCCAGGACGAACAGGCGCTTTCCCAGAAGTATGAGTACATGTTCGGTCCGGCCTTCCTGGTGGCTCCAGTTCTTGCAGCCGGAGTAACCCGGTGGCCAGTGTACGCGCCCCCCACGGCGGGGGGGTGGTACAACTTCTGGACTGGGGCCCCGGTGGCTGCTGGAACAACCACAGACATCGACGCACCGATCGAACAGATTCCGGTGCTTGTGAAGGCCGGAAGCATTGTTCCCATCGGTCCCACCGAACAATATGCCGGTGAGAAGGCGGCCGACGAACTTGAAATCCGCATCTATCCGGGGACAGATGGGGAGTTCACGCTGTATGAGGATGAAGGCACGAACTACAACTACGAGAAAGGGATGCGCTCCACGATCCACTTTCACTGGAACGACCGGAAAAGAGAGCTTTCGATCGAACCGCGCAGCGGACAGTTCGCCGGGATGCTGCAGTCCAGGCAATTCAAGGTTGTCACTGTGGATTCGGGCTCGGCACGCCAAGTTCCATATGACGGGAAGGAGTTTGTGTGTGGAATGCCCAAATAGCCTGACCGATCCCGAGTTGGAGCTCGGGGCTGGAAGTAGTGCTCGATCGCAGCGATAACCGCCGCAGAATATGCATAGCAATGGTCTCCTCATCTTCGTCGACATCAAGAATTCCACGGGGCCAGTCGATCGTTTTTTCGAACTTTCTGTCGGCTCGGACTATCCCGGCACCCTGATTCGATCGTGAAGCCAAGGGCAGCTAAAGGTAGTAACATACGAGCTTGAATTTCGCTACCTCAGCTTCCACGCAATCTTTCACGACGTGCTTGGTACGGTGAAAACCGAAAATGGGACCGTTCTGAATAATTGGTCCAAGATCGACGAACTCTATGACGATATGCTGGCTCGGGATAACAAACCATTCGTCGAACTCGGTTTCACGCCGAAGGCGCTTGCCACGTCGCCAAACAACGGCTCGCCGCCCTGGGGTGGTAGTAAGGATCGTGATCATGCAGCAAAGCGGGTGTAGAAGAGCATTCCTCTTTTCTTCTTTTGTTCTTATGTTGATGGCACTTCAGGGAAGCGCCCAGACCAATGAACCGTTCCGCGATCCCAAACGAAGTGACGATGAGCGCATTGCCGATCTATTGAAGCGCTTGACTCTGGATGAAAAGGTCGAACTGATGGACGGCCATGCCAAGATACCGCGTCTTCATCTTGTGTTATCTGGTGAAGCGGAAGGCCTGCACGGGCTAGCGCTCGGTGGCCCGGGCAAGTGGGGGCCGCGCGGCCGTCAGCCTCTGCCCACCACGACATTTCCGCAGGAAAAGGGCCTGGGCGAAACCTGGGATTCCGCGCTGGTGAAAAAGATCGGCGCCCTCGAGGGAGAGGAGGCGCGCTACTATTTTCAGAACCCGAATTTCGACTTTGGTGGAATCGTAGTACGTGCGCCCAACACTGACCTGAGCCGCGATCCGCGCTGGGGCCGCACCGAGGAGTCCATGGGTGAGGACCCTTACCTGGCCGGCACCCTGTCGGTCTCTTTCATCCACGGATTGCAAGGGCCGGATCCGCGGCATTGGCAGGCGGCGTCTCTCATGAAGCACTTCCTCGCCAACGAAAACGAGAATGGCCGCACTTATACTTCGTCCGACTTCGACGAGCGGCTCTTCCGCGAATACTATTCCGTCCCGTTTCGCATGGGCTTCGAGCTAGGCGGTTCCCGTGCCGCAATGGCTGCGTACAACTCCTGGAACGGTACGCCCATGATGATTCATCCCGTGCTCAAGGACGTGATGATCAAGGAATGGGGCAACAACGGCATTCTCTGCACGGACGGCGGCGCCCTCGGGCTCCTGATCACGTCGCACAAGAGTTTTCCCGACAAAGAACATGGCGCCGCGGCTGCGGTCAAGGCGGGTATCAATCGTTTCCTCGATGAATACAAACCCGATCTGACCAAGGCTCTCAAGGACGGCCTGCTGACCGAAGCCGACATGGACGCAACGCTCAGGAACTTGCTGCGGGTTCATATCCGCCTGGGTGAGTTGGATCCTCCCGGAGTCGATCCCTACGCGCACATCGGGCGGGAATCGAATGGCGAAGTTCCACCCTGGAATCGTCCATCGAGCAGGGAACTCGTTCGCCAGGCAACGGACGAGTCGATCGTCTTGCTCAAGAACAACAACAAGACGCTTCCGCTGGATCGGTCCAAGGTGAAGACCATCGCCGTGATCGGTCCGTGGACCAACGAGGTTCTTTTCGACTGGTACAGCGGAACGCCTCCTTACAACGTCAGCATTGTGCAAGGCATTCGAGAAGCCGCGAAAGGCGCCAAAGTTCTTGTGAGCGATGGTTCCGATGTTTCCGAGGCGCAAAACCTGGCGCGCAAGGCGGATGTGGTCATCGTCGTGGTAGGAAACCACCCGACGTGCAACGCCGGATGGGACCGATGTCCCGTGCCTTCGAACGGCAAGGAGGATGTTGACCGCAAGACCATTGTCCTGGAACGGGAAGAACTGGTGAAGAATGTCTTTGCGGTGAACCCGCATACCGTCGAGGTACTTCGTTCGAGCTTTCCGTATGCGATCGTCTGGAGCCAGGAGAACCTGCCCGCGATTGTGCACATGACTCACAACAGCGAAGAGGAAGGCCATGGGCTGGCCGACGTTCTCTTTGGCGACTACGCGCCGGCCGGCCGCTTGAACCAGACCTGGGCAACGGGCGATGCACAGTTACCGCCCATGATGGATTACAACATCCGCCACGGCCGCACCTATATGTACGCGAAAGTAAAGCCGCTCTACGCGTTCGGTTACGGGTTGAACTATACCACCTTTGACTACAAAGGCCTGCGACTGAGCGCGCCAAGCGTAGAGGCCGGCGGCAAGATCAATGTCAGAGTGAAAGTAAAGAATGCAGGCACACGCGGCAGTGACGAAGTTGTGCAGATGTATGTGCAGCACCTTGGTTCCTCGGTCGAACGCCCGCAGTTGGAGCTCAAGGGCTTTCAGCGTGTTCACATCGAGGCGGGTGCGGAGAGAGAGGTTACCCTTGAACTTGCGCCGCGTGACCTTGCCTATTGGGATCCGGCGCGGGATGCATGGAGGGTCGAAAAAGAGTCCGTGCGTGTGTTCGCCGGTGGATCGAGTGACAAGCTGCCGGTCCAAGCCACTCTTCAGATCCAGACCGCAGGCGAGTACAAGCCCTAGCGAAAACGCTTCGCCAAAGCAATCCTTCCCGGCGACCCTAGGATGGGAATGAAGTTAACTCCTTCCATCGAATGTTGGCCACTCGATACTCGATTCCTGGACTCCAAGCCCACGCAGGGCGCGGCTTGGCAATGGAGTCCCGCATTCCCGACGCCTTGCAAGCCGTCGATAGCGCCGTTAGGATTGCTCCAGATAGCAGGGAAGCGCCTGAACTCCGCAAGAACCTGGTCGCCAGTTAGGCACAACACTAACCCGCACGACAACCTGTTTCTGGAGGATGCCCGCCGTCATGAGCCGCAATGCATTTGGCCCATGGACCCGCCGCACACTGCTGCGGACTCTTCCTTCAGCGGCCCTCGGCTCTTTGTGCTGCAGCAACCTCAATGGCGCGCCCGGATCGACAAAGTCCATGCCGCCATTCGCGCGCTTCGTGGATGTTGCGCACGCTGCCGGCCTGACTGAGCCGACGATCTGTGGTGAGCCGGACAGCTTCACCTATATTGTCGAGTCCATGGCCACTGGCTGTGCCTTCTTCGACTACGACAACGATGGATGGATGGACATCTTCATCCTCAGCAGCCAGAGACTGAACAACACCCCAGCCGCAGCCACGAATCGTCTCTACAAGAACAACCGCGATGGAACATTCACGGATGTCACCATCAAGGCCGGCTTGGTCGACATCGGCTGGGGGCAGGGCGTTTGCATTGGAGACTTCAACAACGACGGCTTCGAGGATCTGGTTCTCACCTACTATGGCCAGAATCGCCTCTATCGCAATAACGGAGATGGCACGTTCACCAATGTGACCGAGAAGGCCGGCCTGCTTCACCCCCAAACGCGTTTCAGCAGCGGTTGCACCTTTGTGGACTACAACCGCGATGGTCTGCTCGATCTCTTCGTCGCCAACTATCTGGAGATCGACCTGGCCATCGCTCCGAGGCCCTCGCTTGCGGTAGCCCATTGCAATGTTGAGAATGTGCCGGTTAACTGCGGTCCCAACGGTCTGGCCAAGGCCCAGAACTACCTTTATCGCAACAATGGGGATGGCACCTTTACGGACGTGTCGAAGGAGTCCGGGGTCAGCAGCTTTCGCGGCTCCTACTGCCTGACTGCGAGCAGTTTCGACGCGGATGAGGACGGATGGCCGGATATCGTCGTCGCGTGCGACACCTCGCCCTCCTTGTTGCTCATGAACAATCACGACGGAACGTTTCGCGAAGAAGCCTTACTGCGAGGCATCGCGCTCAGCTCCGACGGACATCTGATGGGTGGCATGGGCGTGGGGATCGGCGATTACAATCTCGATGGGCACATCGATTTGGTCAAGACCCACTTTATCGATCAGGCCACCGGCATTTATAGCAACGACGGTAAGGGCAACTTCGACGATCGGACGACGCAGTCCGGTCTCAACACGGAAACCCGCTATGTCAGCTTCGGCGCGGGTTTGGTCGACTTGGACAATGACGGCTACCCGGATATCTTCATCTCCACCGGCTCCGTCTACCCTGAACTGGATCGGATCTCGCCCAGATATGCGGAGCGCACGCCGCGTGTTGTGTTTCGCAATCGGGGTGACGGCTCCTTCGCCGAAGTGAGTGCAGAGGCCGGTCCCGGGATCGTTGCCCGCCATTGCAGCCGTGGTGTCGCTTTTGGCGATTTCGACAACGACGGCGATATGGATGTACTCATCATGAATGTGAATGAGCCGCCCTCGCTGTTGCGCAACGACGCTCCACCCGGCAACCGCTGGATCAAGATCCGTCTTGAAGGAGTGAAAAGCAATCGGAGCGCCATCGGGGCGCGTGTGGTGGCTCGCTACGGTGGCAAAGTGCAGGCGCAGGAAGTTCTCAGCCAATCCAGCTATCTTTCCGCCAACGATCCGCGTCTGCACTTTGGCCTCGGCGCTGCGACAACTGCGGACATTGAGATTCATTGGCCGCTCGGACTTGTCGAGAGGTTCCCCGCGCTTGCCGCCGGCCAGCTTGTCACCATCCGCGAAGGCAAAGGTATCGTCAACGGACGGGGCTTCCGCAGATCCTGAAGCGCCGAGAGTGGGCATTCCCGGCGGCGCGATTCGGATCGAAGCGTTCCCACCCGACCAGGCTCCATCCTTCAAATGCAAACACAAGCGTAAACACAAGCTGGCGCGGACGAGCGGAACCGTCGCCGACAGAGTGAACGCCTTATCCAACCCAGGTTCCTGGAGGATGCTCGAGGTTATTCGCTTTGGCTTTGTATCCTTCCCCGCTTCAACATCCAGCCGATTACCGCTCCGGCCGCAATGCCCACGGCGAATGTGACTGCAACGGTCTCAAGAGGATATCGCTGCAAACGCCTCTTTGTGTTGTAAAGCAGTTCGGTAGCAGCATCGGCGCCATCTCTAGCCGCGCGTCTGGCAGCTAAGACACCATCTTCCAACGCGTCGGCAACAGCAGATGCCATCCGGGTAGCCTGGTGTGTTGTGTCGTCAATTTGTTGTCCCACGTGTTCAAATACTGATTGCTCCATTGCGTTTCAACCTTTCTCGTCCTTGGGAGTGATTGTGATCGATCTCTTCTTCGAAGGCCATTACAACCTTGCCGACCCGCTCTCAAACCATTGCGGCAGTTTCCTCAACGCAGCGATTGTCTTCCCTGAGAGAAGAAGCCGATGCCTCCAGCTGATCGATGCATCGGAATGCCGGCGCGGTTTGCTGCCAGGTGGAACAACCGTCTTCGGGAAGCCTTGACCGATTACTGGCTGAGTTTTCCGTTGAGCAAGTTTGATCTACACGCAAAGCGCAGCGGTATCAAATTGCTCGCTCTGCTTCCGTGCCGGCGATCATTAATAGTAAGTCTCTCGCATGACCCGCGCATCTCGAACCATGGCGAGAAACCTTCCCGCCAACTCGCGGATGCGATCCTGCTGGCGAAAGTGCAACGCCTCCTTGGGCAGCAACTCCCCACCGAGGCCGATTGCTGTTGCACCGGCGACTATAAAGTCGCACGCTGTTAACTGGTTAACGCCGCCCGAAGCAATCAAGGGGATTTGCGGCAGGGGAATCTTCAGTGCTCGAACGTATTGCACGCCACCCACTTGGCCGGTTGGAAAGATTTTGACAAAATCGGCTCCGGCCTTCCAGGCAGCAATGACTTCGGTCGGCGTCAACGCCCCTGGGAATACCACGATGTCCGACCTTTTTGCCAACCCCACCACTTCCGGAATCAATCCCGGACTGGTGATGAACCGGGCGCCAGCCCCAATGCACAGCCGGGCCGTCTCCTCATCGAGCACGGTGCCTGCGCCGACAGCCAGATCCGCATGACGGGTTGCCAGATCGTCGATGACTTCAAGCGCGCCCGGCGTCGTCATCGTGATCTCCACAATGGGGATCCCGGATCCGTACACCGCCTCTGCGGCGAAACTGGCAAGTTCGCGCGAGTTTACACGGACCGAAGGCAGAATGCCGATCTTCTCAATTGTTGCGCGAACTTCGTCTCTCTTCATGGTCCTGGTCTCTCCGTACCGGTAATCGAATATACGATGCTCAGGGTGCGCTTCACAACGGCCCTATGTGGGATGAAATTGTCTCACGCCCCGTGCGCGATCGGGTGGCCCGGCCCCGGTTCGATAGGCGCCGAGGAGCCGGCGATGGGACGGCTGCACCTGGGGCGGCCATTGCTTTTGGTGCATCGCAGAGCGGGGCGCATTTTGCGAATGAAAAACTTTTTCTCTTTCGAATGTTCGGGCGATTGTGTTATGGTTTTTGCCACTCGAAATGCCCCCGATGCAAGCCTCTGCCACGGTGCTTGCGGCTCTCGGATTTGCTTGTCGTTGGCGTTCGCAACCTTTTGATTCCAGAGGAAAAAACGATGTTCCCATCCATGAAAACAACGATCACCGCCGGTTTGGGTCTGACCCTTGCTTTCAGCGCCGCAGTGGCCCAAAACGCGCCGGACTCGCTCAAATCCGGATTCGAAAATCCGCCGCAAAGCGCGCACCCCCAGGTCTGGTGGCACTGGATGAACGGCAACATCACCAAGGAAGGGATCAAGCTCGACCTGGAATGGATGCATCGCGTGGGCATCGGCGGATTTCATAACTTTGATGCCGCGCTGGCCACACCCCAGGTGGTCGACCATCGCCTTGCGTACATGACGCCGGAGTGGAAAGAAGCTTTCAAGTACGCCACCACACTTGCCAATGAGCTGGGCCTGGCGGAAGGAATCGCCGGCTCGCCGGGATGGAGCGAGTCGGGAGGACCGTGGGTTCCGGCCAAGAACGGACAGAAGAAGTATGTGTGGAGCGAAACCGTGGTCGAAGGCGGAAAGCCTTTCACCGGCAAGCTCGCTCATCCTCCCACCGTGACGGGGGCGTTCCAGAATGTGGGGATTCACGACTCGCTTGGCTCAGCGGAAGACAAGAAGCCGCCGGAGTTTTACGGAGATTCGGCGGTAGTGGCCTTCAAAGCCGCTCAGACAGATGTGGCCATCGAGTCGCTGCATCCCAAGATGACGGCGAGCGGCGGCGAGCCGGACTACGCAATGTTGACAGACGGCGACCTGGTGAAGGGAACCAATCTGCCCAAGCCGAAGGAGGGTGAGAGCTCGTGGATTCAGTATGGGTTTGACGCACCACAAGCGGTTCGCGCGGTTTCAGTCGTGATGAATGAAGCGGGTGGAATCGCGGCCATGTTCTCGGGCGGCGCGCCGCTGCGCACTCTTGAAGCTTCCGACGACGGGCAAAGCTTCCGCGAGGTGGCTAAGTTGGGCGGCGGACCTTCTGGATTTGAGGGCCACGCAGCAGAGCAAACGTATAGCTTTGCGCCCGTCACGGCGCGCTACTTCCGCGTGGTCTTCAAGCCCGGACCTCCGCCGCCAGTACCCGATTGGGCTCAAGACTTCGACGCCAGCAGTTTGGGTTTCGCAATGCCCAAGCCAGATCCCAACCTTGACATCGCCGAATTGGTTCTTCATCCGGGCGCGCGCGTGAACCGCTGGCAGGAGAAGGCCGCATTTGTGCCCGAAGCCGATTTGAGCGGCTTTGTCACACCGGAGGGAACCGACGCGGATGCGATCGCCAAGGGCGACGTCATCGACCTGACAGGCAAGATGAAGGAAGACGGAACGCTCGATTGGACGCCGCCGGCAGGGACATGGACCGTTCTGCGCATTGGCTTCTCGCTGCAAGGCATCACCAATCATCCAGCGACGGCAGAAGCCACCGGGCTTGAAGTCGACAAACTTGACCGCGTGGCTGTGAAGGACTACTTCGAGAAGTATCTCGACAGCTACAAGGAGACAGTGGGTCCGGATTGGATGGGCAAGAAGGGCATCACTTTTGTCATCAACGACTCGTGGGAGGCCGGATCGCAGAACTGGACCGACGACATGATCGCCAAGTTCAAGAAACTGCGCGGCTACGATCCATCGCCATGGCTTCCGGTCTTGACGGGCCGCATTGTAGGCTCGGCTGCGGATAGCGATCGGTTCCTCTGGGATCTTCGCAAGACCATTGGCGACCTGATTGCGAATGAACACTACGGAACGCTGGAAGAAGTTCTGCACGAGCACAACATGATTCATTACGGCGAATCGCACGAGTCCGGCCGTGCCTTTGTCGCCGATGGCATGGAGGTGAAGAAGTTCAACGAAGTGCCCATGAGTGCCATGTGGACGCAAACGCCCGGCGTGAACAAGGAGACATTCGGCTATAACGCCGATGATCGCGAGTCAGCCTCGGTGGCCCACATTTATGGGCGGACGTATGTCGCGGCTGAATCGATGACCGCGGCCGCGGCGCCATGGGGATGGTCACCTTCCACGCTGAAGCCAACCGCGGATCAGGAATTTCTCAACGGCATCAACCGTATCGTGGTGCACGAGTCGGCCCACCAGCCCTTGGTCGATAAGGCGCCAGGCCTGACGCTTGGACCGTTCGGCCAATGGTTCAACCGCAATGAGACTTGGGCGGAAGACGCCGGTGCTTGGGTCAGCTACCTGGCGCGCACCAGCTACATGCTGCAGCAAGGACGTTTTGGCGCGGACATTCTCTACTACTACGGAGAGGATTCGAACCTGACGGCGATCTTCGACCAAAAAGCTCCGGACGTGCCGGCCGGTTATGGCTTCGACTACATCAATGCAGACGCGATGATCCACGAATTGAAGGTCAGCGACGGCCGCTTTACCACGGCCAGCGGTATGAGCTACCGGGTTCTGCATCTCGACCCATATAGCGAGCGGATGTCGTTGCCTGTGCTGCGTGCGCTGCACAAGCTCGTCGAAGAAGGCGCGGTGGTGTCAGGGCCCAAGCCCAGCGACGATCCCAGCCTCTCGGATGATCATGCCGAGTTCCGCAAGTTGAGCGACGATTTGTTTGGCGATGGCAGCGGTATACACAAGGTCGGCAAAGGTTCTGTGTATGCGGGCAAATCGCTCGCTGAAGTCATGACGGCGCTTTCGGTTGCTCCAGACTTCGACTACACCAAACCGGAGCAGGATACGCGCCTGCTCTTCGTGCACCGCAAGCTGAGCAATGGCGATTTGTATTTCGTCGACAACCGCGGGGATCGTCCCGCGTCTGTGGATGCAACCTTCCGCGTAACGGGCAAGGAGCCGGAGTTGTGGCACGCGGAGACCGGTAAGGGGCAACCTGCTTCGTTTAAGATTGCCGGTGGAAAGACGACAGTTCCCTTGAAACTTGAACCATGGGGCACGGTGTTTGTTGTGTTCGTCAAGCCGACCTCCAAGACAGAAGCAACCGTCCCGGCTCCCGAGCCGAAGGAACTGACCAATCTGCAAGGGCCGTGGACATTGGCCTTCCAACCGAATCGCGGTGCGCCCGCTTCCATTCAACTGGATAAGTTGGCGTCATGGACCGAAAACACCGACGCGGGCGTGAAGTATTTCTCCGGAACCGGAACCTATACTTCGACATTTGAAGCGAAGCCAGAGTGGACAAAGAGCGGGCAGCATGTCTGGATCGATCTGGGCGATGTGCAGCACACTGCGAACGTCACCGTGAATGGAAAGCCGCTGGGAATTGTCTGGCACGCACCCTATCGCGTGGACGTGACGTCTGCGTTGAAGAGCGGGGCCAACCAAATCTCGGTGAAGGTCACCAATACATGGGTCAACCGGTTGATTGGCGATCAGCAACCCAACGCGACCAAGATCACATTCACTACTTCCAACCCGTACAAGGCAAAGTCTCCGCTGCGGTCGTCCGGAATGATGGGGCCGGTAAAGCTCCTCGCGGAGTAACTGCGACGGAGTCGATGAAAGTTCACTGAGACAGCCTAGAACGAAAACGTGCCGGACGCTTCCCGATGAAGTGTCCGGCACGGCCTTTCTACAGACCAATTCGCGGAGACGAGGTGTTGCGTTGCAGCGACGGGACCTTCTGAAAACCATAGCCGCCGTGACGGCTGCATCGGCCACCGCCCCTGTCCTGCAAGCTCTGGATGCGGCTATACCGGTTGTGGACGCGCACATTCATTTGTTCGATCCCACGCGGCCCGGCGGCGTTCCCTGGCCGCAGCCCAGCGACACGGCCTTGTTTCATCCCGCCATGCCAGAACGCTATGAGCGGCTCAGTCATTCTCATGGAGTCGTAGGAGCAATCGCAATCGAATGCAGTTCCTGGCTGGTGGACAACTTCTGGCTGCAGGACGTGGTGGAGAAGAACCCCATCCTGCTTGGGTTCATCGGCGACTTGCTTCCCGGCGCGCCCGATTTTGCGGCCACGTTGGATCGCCTGCATCGCAGCCCGTTGTTCCTCGGAATCCGCTACGGCAATTTGTGGAACCGCGATCTGGGTGCGGACGCAAAGAAGCCGGAGTTCGTTCATGGACTGAAGGAACTGGCCGATGCCGGCCTGGTGCTCGAGACCGCGAATCCCGATCCAGCATTGATGGCCGCGGTGCTCGCAGTGGCCGACCATGTGCCCACCCTGCGCATTGTGATCGACCACCTACCCCACGCAGAAATTCCAGCCGACGCGCAGGCGCGCGCCCGTTACGAAGCCGACCTGCGCGAGTTATCCAAGCGGCCCCAGGTCTTCGTGAAAGGATCGGAGATTGTGAGGCGGGTGGCAGGCAACGTCGTGCTCGATGTCGCTTCGTACAAAGCCGCGTTGGATGCGCTGTGGGATTTGTTTGGGGAGGATCGCATGTTCTTTGGCAGCGACTGGCCGAACAGCGATACTGTCGCTCCGTATGACGAGACCTTCGCCGTGGCGCAGACGTACATCGCCACGCGCAGCCGGCAGGCGCAGGAGAAATACTTCTGGAAGAACTCGCTTGCCGTGTACAAGTGGAAGCCGCGCGCGCCCGCGCAGACTCCTCTCGCGCGCTATGGCAGTTTCTGAAATGGTGTAGACCTGGAATTGATGGGTTTCCCACCCTTTCCGCAGGAAAAAGCGGAATTGATGGGGCACGGAAGTCTACAGCAAAAGCAAGAATGCCATAAGGGTATTCGAATCCCGGATAGCAATTTAGGGTGTTGCGCCGGCTCCGACCTGTTGCTTGGAGATCTCCCTGGTTCCATACGGAGCATGCAACGGTTTGGCTGAATGGAGTTTCTGATAGGCGGCCAGTGCTTTGCGCTGGCCTTCCTTGTCCCCGGCTCCGCGATCGGCTGTGGCCAGACGATACCACGCCGTCTCGTCATCTGGATCGATCAGAGTCGCACGCTGCAGTGGCGCAACTGCCAACAGTGGCTGGTTGAGGTCCAAGAGGACGCCGCCGAGCCCCACCAGCGCCTCTTCGAAGTCGGGTAAATGGTGGGCAATCTCTTCGTAGCGTGTACGAGCCTCTGCCAGATTGCCAAGCTCCGCTTGCATGTAGGCTAGCTCGTAGGCCGCATTGCCATTGCCCGGATCGATCTCCAATTCAGCATTAAACTCGCGCACGGCAGCCTCGCGGTCTTCCTGCTTTTGTCCATCCCGAAATCGGCTCAGGTAGACCCGTCCCATCCGGTAGTGAATTCCCGGACGTTGCGGGTCGAGTTCGAGAACATGCTTGAATGCTGCGAGGGCGGCATCGTAACTCTTCGCAGCCTCATTGGCCTCGCCCTGAGACTGGACCATCCAGATGGAACCGGGGGCCTTGTCGTGCAGCTTCTCCATCACGACATAGGCAAAGTTCCCGTAGATTCGACCGGTGTGATAGAGAATCTCGGGATCGTCAGGATAGAGCTTATTCAGCGTGAGCGCGGTCTCGACAGCATCGGGATCGCGGCTCAGGCCCGTGTAGGCGCGCAGAAGTTGAAGGCCGCACATGCGTCTTACCTCGGCATCCGATGTTTGTTTGAAACCTTTCTCCAGGTGCGGCAAGGCTTCGCTGAACCGGCCCATCTCCGCAAGTGAAAGCCCCAACAGGCTGTCCAGCTTGGGCAGGCTTGGCTTGAGCTTCTGCGCGGTGCGCACACTGTGCTCGGCCAACTCGTACTGGCCCAGCTTGAAGTAGATGGCAGCCAGTGTGGCGTGGACTTCGGCGACTCCCGGTTGCAACTTGGCGAGTTGTTCAAAGTCGTTGCGGGCCGTGTCGAACTGGCCGGATGCCAGAGCCTGCTGGCCATCCGATGCGTAGTGTTCAGACTCGCTCGCTGCCTGCTGTGCCGTGCCTTTCTGCGCCCCGGCTGCGGAAGTGAACATCCATGCGATGCCCAGCAGCAAGGCCCATCGGGACAGATCGTTTTTCATGATTCGAGTGTATCTCCCAACACAAGGATGGTGCCGCAAAGAAAAATCCGCCACGCCTTTGGGGGCGTGGCGGAGGAGAAAACATGCTCAAGCTAAAGGGTCAGAATTGAACCTTTCCACCGAATTGCCAGATTCGCGAAGACGATGCGCCGTTGATGAGCCCAAAGTTGGCCCCACCCACGCCCGCGTTGATGCTTTGGTTTCCTCCTGATCCGTTCACGAGAAGGCCGCCAACGTCCCCGGAGTATTGGTGGTGGTTGAAGGTGTTAAATGCATCCGCTTTGAATACGAATTTTGCATGCTCCCCAAGAGCGAAGGCTTTGCCAAATCCCATATCCCAGTTGTTGATGCCCGGTTGGTTCAGGAAGTTGCGCCCGGTGGTTCCGTAGGTACCGAAGGCGGGGTTGGTGAAGCAGTTTCCATTCAGGCGGAAGAACTTGGCCAGGTTGCCCGAATAGGTGTTGTCGTGGAGATTGCAACCAGCAGTCTGGTTCGCGCGCATGCCGCCGGTGCCCGTGATGCCGTCAATGTCATTCGCACTGACGCTGAAAGGGAAGCCCTGTTGCATGGTGACGATGCCAGTGAGCTGCCATCCACCAATGGCTACATCTGCCGCACGGTTGACGCCGCCGCCAATCTTCTTGCCTCGGCCAATGGGGAGTTGATAGACGTAGCTGGATACAAACCGGAAGGGCACGTTGAAGTCCGACCGGCTGTAGTCCAGTTTGGGTCTGGAGTTGTCCATGTAGCCTTCGAAGCCGGTCGTGCTGGAGCCGGCTCCCGCGGTTGCCGACTTGTTATCCATGCTCTTGGCCCAGGTAAAGATCGAGGTCAAGGCCAGGTCTCCGGCACGATGCTCAAACTTCACATCGCCGGCGTTGTAGTGGGAGTATCCGTGGAAGTCGCTGTCGATGTAGAAGCCGTTGAAGTTGGGATAGGGTAGGCGGCTGGCGACGCTGCAAGGTGCGACGGCATTGGCGCCGACGGCATTGAAGTAGTTCCCGTTCGCATCCTGCTCCTGGCAGAACGCCAGACTTGCGGCCGGGATGTCCAACTGCTGCGCGATGTCGTGACGGTTGAGCAGGTGGGTTCCGTGCGTTCCCACGTAGTTGACTTCGAGGGTTGTGTTCTTGGCCAGCTCACGCTCCACCGAAAGTGTGAACGACTGAACGTAGGGGTTGAGCGGATCTTCCGACTCGATCACGGCGATAAACGACAGAGTCGACTCGGGGAACGACCCAAGGGTGGTGTACGACGGGAACAGGTTATTGCCGAGTTTGTACTGATCGAGACTGTTTTGCGTTGTTGGGCTAAGACTGTTGCGGATGCTATACGGATAGATGTCCGCAGAGTCGTCAATCTCTCTGCCTTCATACGAGGTGTAGAAAATCCCGTATCCACCGCGGATGACCGTCTTGTCGTCAAGGCGATAGTTGATGCCCAGGCGTGGCGCAAAGGGATTCTTCGGTCCAGCGAACGGAACCGACCCGCAATAGCGAAGAATGGGACTTACGCCGTCGATGCCAACGCCAGGAGCGACACCATCGGTGGAGAGCTTCGGATCAGCGTAGCAGAGACCACCCTGACTGTTCTTGATATCGCGCCAGAAGAAGTGGTTCTGTTGTTCAGACGTTGCAGCGCGGTAGTCCCAGCGGAGCCCGAAGTTCACGCTCAACTTGGGCGTGATCTTCCAGTCGTCTTCCGCATAGGGGGCGAAATAGTTATAAACGTGCGTTTGCGGGTTGCCTGCCGTGTTGGTTGGACTGAGTGGGCCCGGCACAAAGTTGCTCACCCCAGAGTAGTACCCAAGCATCATGTCGGCAATGGCATTGCCCGTGCCGCACAGTGGCGCCGGAGTTCCGCCGCCGACTGAAACCGGGGCGTTGGGGCAGCTGGATGCCGAGTTCGTTGTAGAGATCGGCTCGCTATTGCTCAGAATTGTTGACGAGCTAAATCCCCAGGTCCCCAAGAAATCGTCGTCAAGATTTCGCGTGATGGTCCAGTATCTGTAATCCACGCCAAACCCGAGGGTGTGTTTGCCGTGGACGGACGTAAATGAGTCGGCGAATTCCCACTCAGGAATGGTAGAACCGCTATAGGCGTTCCCTGGGCCACCGCCGGTGGAGTATTGTGACGGGCTGACGTTTGGCCAGCTGTTTTGCAGAGGTCCGAATGTGGTGAAGACGCCAGTTTCCGCCAGCTGTGAGACCACTGAAGCGGGTGGGGCAGCTGAACCTTCCGGCGCGTTCGCCGATAGGTAGCCAAACCGGAAGTTGTTCACATTCTTCTGGCCGATGTTGATGGTGTGCGACACCTCCCAGGATTTTCCTTGCTCGAAATACTCTTCAAGCCCCAGCACTGCGGAGCCGGAATTGTAATTGGCTTCGTTAACGTAATCGGAATACGTGAATCGGCCAAAGACCGAGCCGAGTCTGCCCAGGTTCTGGTCGCCACGGTAGGTTTGCTGGTTCTGATGGAGCGGGCCAGGAATATTCTGGAT
>Ga0302319_10008756_pt1 | contig 19610 bp, 18 predicted proteins | sample Bog_T0_2_FD_203319 | JGI IMG/M metagenome (GOLD analysis project Ga0302319, IMG submission 203319) | Peat permafrost microbial communities from Stordalen Mire near Abisko, Sweden - Bog_T0_2 | ecosystem: Environmental > Terrestrial > Soil > Wetlands > Peat | place: Sweden: Abisko, Stordalen Mire... | reverse complement strand
TCGGCGTCGGGCTTGGCGTCGGGGTCGGGGCCGGAGTCGGGGTCTGGGTGGGTGTGGGTGTCGGCGACGGAGTCGGGGTCGGGGTATGCGTCGGCGTCGGGCTCGGCGTGGGCGTGGGCGACGGCGTCGGGCTTGGCGTCGGTGTCGGCGACGGAGTCGGCGTATGGGTGGGTGTGGGTGTGGGCGACGGCGTGGGCGACGGCGTGGGGCTCGCCGTGGGTGTGGGCGACGGCGTCGGGCTTGGCGTCGGTGTCGGCGACGGAGTCGGCGTATGGGTGGGTGTGGGCGACGGCGTGGGCGACGGTGTCGGTGAAGCCGTGGGTGTGGGTGTCGGCGACGGAGTCGGGCTCGGCGTTGGGGTCGGCGACGGTGTGGGCGACGGTGTCGGTGAAGCCGTGGGTGTGGGTGTCGGCGTGTGAGTCGGTGTGGGCGACGGTGTCGGGCTCGGGGTCGGTGTGGGCGACGGCGTCGGTGAAGGTGTCGGTGATGCCGTGGGTGTGGGCGACGGCGACGGAGTCGGGCTCGGCGTTGGGGTCGGCGTCGGTGACGGGGAAGGTGTCGGTGATGCCGTGGGTGTCGGCGTCGGCGTCGGTGTCGGGGACGCCGGCGGGATGGCTGTCGGTGTAGGCGTCGCTGTCGGGACCGGCGTGGGTGTGACCGAGGGCGTGGGCGTTGCCGACGGCGTCGGCGACGGCGTCGGTGTCGGCGTCGGTGTCGGGGACGGTGTCGGCACCGGGGTCGGCGTCGGGCTCGGCGTCGGCGTCGGCAGGTAGACCAGGCTGAACGATTGGCCGGACTTGTTCGCAAAGACGGCGTTGATCGTGTTGTTCGTGTAGAACGAAGATTTGCCGGCGAGGACCTGGACGCCGTCGCCCTGCGGGGCTGTCAGCGCAAGGTTGAAGCCCACATAGACCGTTCCCGAGTAGGGAGTCCCTGTGGGCTGGTTGGTCGGCGTCGGCACCTTGGGCTGCGGGCTGAACGGGTACTGACCGGCAGGAAGGGACTTTGCCACGACCATTGACGTGGGCATCTGTGTGGTGGCGGGGTACCACCACAGCTCGGTGTCGCCGGAGGTGCCCACCTGCATCGCGTAGGAGCGCTGCCTCAGGATGGTGGCGACGCAGAACTCGGGGACCTGGGCCGTCGTCGAGCCGCCTGACAGCGTGGCCAAGGTGTTGGGGGTGACGCTGATCGTGTAAATCGTGTTGCCGTTCGTGTCGGTGCCGAAGATCGACACACCCGTGATCTGGGCGCCGTTCGGCCCGAGATTCGGGGACGGAAGCTTGAGGTAGTCGCCCACCTGCGGAGCCAGGTAATCGGGAGCCGAGGGAGGGGGGAGAGACACCGTGATGTGCGAGGTGCCCAGGCTCCAGGGATTGCCGTTGGATTCATCAGTCACCGTGCCCTGTCCGCCCACGGTGATCCAGTACGAGAAGCCCGCAAAGGACGTGCCGCTGCCGCTTGGCGACGTGAAATTGGGGACGTAAATGTCGGAAGCCCGCGCCATTTCCTTGGAGAGGTGCTCGAAGACGTATCGGCCCTTGGTCGTGGTATCGTTGATCGAGGTGGTCTTCGTGGTGCTCACGACCCCGTTCACCAGGAAGGCGACCACGCCGACCATCAGCAGGCACGCCACGCCCAAGGTGACCACGATCTCCACCATCGTAAACCCCACTGGCTCCCCCTTCTTTGGGGCGGCACTGTCAGGCACTCGGGGTTTGCGCGGGCGCAGACTCATGGGATCGACCGGATCACGCTGACCGTCAGCGGCGGCAGCGGGACATTCAAGAACGAGTAGGAGATCGTGAAATCGCTGCGCAGCAGATAACCTGCCGAATTGTTCTGCGGCGTGGCAGTCTGCTCACCGATGCTGGCGCCCGTGGAGTAAACATACCAGGTCTGGCGCCACAGGTTCGCCTGGATCGGGGAGCCCGTGTTGTCGCCCAGGAGTACGGTGATGGACGGGGGCGCCGCGGTAATATCGCTCCCCCCGGAGGCCACCGAGCCGTCGGAGTTGGTCCACGTCATGCCGCACGTGGTCTGGGCCGCGTTGGCGGCGATGATAAAGAGGGGCAGGGTCGCCCCGGTGGTGCTGTCCGTCGACTGCTGCGTCAGGAACTGGTCCGCGAACGACTTCACGATGTAGCGCGCATGGTCGTTATAGCGCGCCTTGGCCGCCAGGCGGTAGGATCCGATCAGCACCGAGAGGATTCCCAGGATGATCATGGTCAGCAGCACGGTCGCCACCATTACCTCCACCAATGTGAAGGCTTTGTGCGCGCCGCGCCCGCACAGACCCCGGTCTGGGGCCCTCCTTGGCGCAATATGCGGAATGTGCTGCATGTCGTTGTGGACCTACCGACCTGACCCTACTTGTGTAATTGCATTGCGGTTAGGGGGGTGTTTCAACGCTATTCTACGTCAAACAATCGTAATACGTAACTGCCGCATGCAACACCTCGGCCTGCTCTTCACCCTAGCCGTGCTCGCTGCAAATCTCTGGGGCCTAATGCTCATCGCAGGCCTGTACTGGAGGAACCGGTGGTTTGCCCTTTCCCTGGGACCCATTCTGGCCGTGACCGTGATGTATGGGATCGAATGCCACTGGGGTCTGGGAGGTTCGCTCGTGGGCCTGGGGCTGTTCTCGACCGCGGCCTCGGCGGCCATGATCGCTGCCAGCGCAGGGGCCTGGGAGCCCCGCTGGCTGGGCGAAAGGGGCACCGCGCTTCTGCGGGAGTGGCGCATCGAGTTCGCCCCGGGCAGGGTCGTCATCTGCTGCGCCGTCCTGGCCGCCGTGTTCGGCTACGAGCTGCTCTGGCGCTTCACCTCGCCGGACATCGACGGGTCGTCCGAGAAGATCGCCGACTTCTCCTATATCTGCAGCTACTTCACTGGGGCCACGATCCCGGTGCCCGACGCGTGGCTCTACCCCTACCTCTCGACCCAGTACTACAGCTTCCAGCACTATGGGGCGGCGCTGATGGGCAGGGTTCTGGGGCTTCCCACGGGAACGACCTACAATCTTGCCCTCTGCCTGGTCGTGGCCCTCAGCGGGACGGCCTTCGCGGGCGCCGTCTTCCTCGTGGCTCGCAAGACGTGGGTGAGAGCCGTGCTTCTGCTCGGTTTCGTCATCGGCGGCACGGGGATGACACTGTTCGTTCACCTCACCGACAAGGACGTGCAGCCATGGACCAGCATGCGGTTCATCGGGAGCGCGCCGATGGACAGGGTGCCCGTGGGCCCGATCCTCAAGGCCTATCAGGACAAGTTCACCCACCTGGAGTTGCCGGGGGAGATCTTCTCCTACGTCGCGTACCTGGGCGACTACCATGCCCCGCTCTCGGGCTACTACCTGATGGGACTGGCCGCCATGGGCATCATCCTCTGGTCCCGCACGCACCAGCGGCGCTACGCGTTCATCGTCGGCTGCACGCTGACCTGGACGCTCCTTGCGGACACCTGGGTGCTGCCTCTCGCGGGGATCGGCGTGGGCGCGTGGCTCCTTGCGAGCTACCGGGACTGGAGGCAGACCGTGACGGGTGTCGCCGGCGGCGCCGCGTTTGTCTGGCTGCTTGCCTGGGTCTACCTCTCGGCCTTCACCGCGTCGGCCGCCGGCTACAACACGGCCATCCGGTTGGTCCCCTCGAACGAGCACACCCCTCCGCTGCTGCTCCTGCTGTTCATGTTGCCGACGGTGGCCCTCATCTTGCTCTCCATGGTGTCCGGCGGCTTCAGGGGCCTCCAGCTCGGGGTGCTCTGGCTCGGGATTCTCCTCTTCACGGAGTACTTCTTCGTGGATGACATCTACACCGGCATGTATGACCGCTTCAACACGACCCTCAAGTGGTGGCCGTGGGTGTCGGCCGGGGCCCTGATGACGCTCGGACCCGTGGTCCTCGAGCACTCGCGCCGACGGTGGGTGCGCATCGCGGGCCTGCTGTTCTGCCTCTACCCCTGCTTCTACGTGCTCGACCTCTGGCGCCCGTTCCTGGGAGGCCCCCGCGAATCGATCGGCAAGATCGAGGGCACCGAGTACCTCATCAAGGACGAGTTCGCGCGCCTGATGCTCGGCCGCCTCAAGGTCGAGCCGCCGGGCATCGTGATCGAGAGGCCGGAGAAGGAGGGAGGTTTCACGAGCTCGGCCGTCCTGCCGCTCTTCGCGGGCAAGAGGATGTGGCTCGGCTGGTTCGGCCACGAGCAGCTGTGGAGGGAGTTCCGCGAGGACATCCGTCGGCGCCACGACAGGCTCATGCTGCTCTACGACGGGTCCATGCCCGACGCGGGCCAGTGGCTCCTGGGGCAGGGAATCGACTACGTCCTCTGGTACCGGCCCGCCGACACGCCCGAGCTCTGGGAGAAGGTGAACAAGGCCATCGGCCCCCGCTACGAATGGACGGATATACTCACCTATACCGAGAACGGTCGCAGGGTGGGGTTCTGGAAGAGGACGCACGGCGCCCCTCCCTGAGCGCGGGCGCGCTTCAACCCGGCAGGTTCCGGAGCTTCTCGAAGGTGTGGAGGGCCGCCCCCACGACCTGGTCCATGTTCAGGTAGCGGTACTGCGCCAGCCTGCCGATGAAGGTGACGGCGGGCTCGCGCTCCGCCAGCTCGCGGTAGCGCGCGGCAAGCGTGTCGCTCTCGGCCCCGGGCACGGGGTAGTTGGGGTCGCTTTCGCCCGGCCGGTACTCCGCAGGGAATTCCCGCACGAGGTTCGAGCAGCGGCTCGATTGCCCGGTGACGTGCTTGAGCTCCACCGTGCGTGTGAACGGCTCCGGGCCCGGGTAGTTGACCTGGAGGACCGGCTGCACGAAGCCGCCCTCCGGCACTTTGTCCTCGCAGAGCTCCTCCAGCGCGTAGCGCGCGGTGCGGTAGGGCAGGGGGCCGAAGCGGCAGTCGAAGTACTCGTCCAGCGGCCCCGAGTAGATCAGGTGCCGGTAGCGCACGCGTGGCAGGACCTCCCGGTAGTCCGTCTCAAGGCGCAGGTCCGCCTTGGAGGTTTCAAGGAGGGACTCGAACATCGGCTGGTAGCCCAGCCGCGGCAGTGCCTGGAACTCGTCGCGGAAATAGCGCTCGTCGAGGCCGGTGTGGATGGGGATCCGGCGGCACACGGAGGGATCCAGCGCCTCGGCCGGCCTTCCCCACTGCTTCTGGGTGTAGCCCCTGTAGAAGAACTCGTAGAGCTCGCTGCCGACGGCGGCCAGAATCGCCTCCTTGGAGTTTGCGGGCGACGCGATCGGCACCGCGCTCCTCGCCAGGTAGGCCTTGAAGTCCTCCTCGCTCGCCGCTGGATTGCGCGTGAACTGCCGGAACGTGCCCAGGTTGATGGGGAAGCTCCAGTAGGTGCCCCCTGCGAAGACGTTCACGCGGTACTTGGCCTCCGTCCACTCCGTGAAGCGGCTCAAGTAGGCGCGGACCTCGTGGGAGTTGGTCCTGAAGTAGTGCGGGCCATAGACGTGGTAGAACAGCCCGTTGGAGTCCTTCCTGTCGTGGCAGTTGCCCCCGATGTGGTTGCGCCGCTCCACGACGAGGCTGGTGCGGCCCAGCGAGCGCAGCCTCTCCGCGAGGACCAGCCCCGACAGGCCCGCTCCGACGATGAGGTAATCGTAGCTGTCGCGCATCCGCTAGTGGCCCAGCCGAAAGAGGTCGCGGTGCAGCCGCAGCGCCTTGGGCGCGAAGCCCCAGAGGCGCACCGTGGGGTGGCCGCCGATCCTGTCGCGGAAATGGATCGGCACCTCGATGAATCCCTCGGGCTCGAGGATCAGGGCCATCGCGATGTTGGCCAGGTTGAAGCCCGCTGGGATGCGGGCCGCGGCGGCCGCTGCCAGGGGAGCGCGGTACAGGCGGAAGGGCACGTTGGTGTCGTTGAGCCGCGTGCGCCGGGCGATCTTGAGCGAGGCCCTGAGGATGCTGCTGATCAGGCGCCTTGCGGCGCCGTCATCGCGACTGAGACGGCGGCCGTACACGGCCGCGGCTTCGTTCCTGCGCTGCCAGACTCCCGCAAAGCCCGCCGGTTCGCACTGCCCGTCGGAATCGATCTGGAACACCCAGCTCGCACCCGTCCGGTTCGCCTCGATGTAGCCCACCAGGCAGCTCTGGCCGTGGCCGCGGTTGGAGTGCCGGTGCACGCGCAGCTCGGGCCAGCCGAGCTCAGCCAGGCGCGACGGCGTGGCGTCGTTCGAGCCGTCGTCGACCACGAGGATCAGGAACCGACCCGCTCCGACCGTTCGCTCCAGCTCGGCCCGCCACTCCGTCAGCACGGGCACGATCGCGTCCTCCTCGTTGAAGACGGGAACCACTAGCACAAGTTCAGGGGGCGGGGTGGGCACGGTCGTGGCTCGTTGTTGGCAGACGGATACGGACGCGATCGTCAGGGCCCGGTACCTACCGATGCAACGCCAATCCCTCGGACGCCGCACCCGGCGGCCACCGTTTGATCCATTTTTGACCGGTCCCCCGGGCCGGTCACGCCGAAAGCGCCGGGTAGTCGGTGTACCCCTCGGCCGCTCCGCTCTGGAACGTCTCCGTGCGGGGCGGGTTGAGCTTGGCCTGAAGCTTGAAGCGGCTTGGGAGGTCCGGGTTCGCGATGAACTGGACGCCGAAGGCGACCGCATCGGCCTCGCCGGCGGCGAGGACCTGGGTGGCCGTCTCGTAGGTGAACTTCTCGTTGGCGATCAGCGCCCCGCCGAAGGCCGCCTTGAGCTTGGGCCCGATCCGGTCCGGGCCCAGGTGCTCGCGCGTGCAGAGGAACGCAATGCGGCGCCGGCCGAGCTCCCTGGCGACATAGGTGAACGTGGCCAGGGGGTTCGAGTCGCCCATGGACTGGGCGTCGCCCCTGGGGGCCAGGTGCATGCCCACGCGGCCGGCACCCCAGACCCCGACCACGGCGTCGGTCACCTCGAGCATGAGGCGCGCCCGGTTCACGATGCTGCCGCCGTAGGCGTCGGTCCTGCGGTTCGAGCCGTCCTGCAGGAACTGGTCAAGGAGGTACCCGTTGGCGCCGTGGATTTCGACGCCGTCGAAGCCGGCCTCGCGGGCGTTTTCGGCTCCCTTGCGGTAGGCCTCGACGATGCCGGGGATCTCGGAGAGTTCGAGGGCGCGGGGCGTCACGTAGGGCCTCTTGGGCCGCACGAGGCTCACGTGGCCCTCGGGGGCGATGGCGCTAGGGGCGACGGGGAGCGCGCCGGCGAGGAAGCACGGGTCCGACACCCGGCCGACGTGCCAGAGCTGCAGGACGATGAGCCCGCCGGCGGCATGCACCGCGGACGTGCACAGCTTCCATCCCAGGACCTGCTCGCGCGACCAGATGCCGGGTGTGTCGGCGTAGCCGACGCCCATGGGGGTCACGCTGGTGGCCTCGGAGAGGATCAGGCCCGCGCTGGCCCGCTGGCGGTAATACTCGGCCATGAGCGCGTTCGGCACACGGCTGGCAGTCGAGCGCGAGCGCGTGAGCGGCGCCATGACAATGCGGTTGGGCAGCCGGAGTTCCCCGAGCTGAAGCGGGTCAAAGAGTGTGGGCATGGTCTATTGCTGGAAGAAGAGGCTCCGGAATGCTCTTTTGTCGAATCGACGGCCCGGAAATTAGGCCCTCCACCGCCCCCTATTAGTGTCTAACGGCGTGCCGCCATGAACCCCTGCAGGCGCAGCCACGCGATCAGCTCGCCGGCCATCGCCTCGTGGTCGGCGACGCGCGGGTGGTTGCGGGTCCAATGGCTGAACACAAAATGGACAATGCGGCCGTCCGACGCCTCCAGCCGGGTGACGGCGGCTTCCCAGGCCTTCCTGAGGTCCGGGCTCTGCGCCCCGCCAAACATGCCCCCCCGCAGCAGGACGATCTGCGCGCCGGGGTGCGCCCGGCGGATGGCGTGCACCAGCGAGACGTAGCCCTCGGTGTAGCCGGCGGGGAAGGGCTGCTGGTGAATGCGGGTGAACGAGTCGTCGTTCTCGCCGAGGTTGACGAAGACGACGTCGGGCGTCCAGGCGGACAGGTCCGCACGGGGCGAGGTCGCGCTTGGGTAGACGCCGTCCCATGCCTCGGCGGCCTTCACCTCGGTGTAGCCCGCGCAGACCCCCATCCCGCTGACGGCGATGTTCCGGTAGTCAGCATGGAACGCCGCACTCGTGACCGCGCCGTAACTGCGCGCGTTGTCGTGCGTGCTCCTGTCGTCCCACTGGTCGGCGCCGCCGTCCTCGTCGCACGCGCCTGCCGTGATCGAGTCGCCGATGAACTCCATCGCCAGGGCGTAGGAGGGCGGGGCGGGGGCCCAGACGCTCCCGCCCGCCGGCAGCGCGATCCCGAGGAAGGCCACGGTGCCCGCGGAGGCCTCGCTGCGTTTGAAGAGTTCCAGAGTATGGCGGCCCTTGCCGAGGCCGCGCAGGGAGAGCCCGGAGGGGGGCTTTCCCTCGACAAGCGCGACCCGCGTGGTGACGGAGTCGACCCTTGCGTTGAAGAAAGACTGGCCCTGGGGCGGGCCGAAGCGCAGGTCGAGGCCGTCTGCCTCGAAGTCGACCCGGATGCGGCTCGCCTGCCAGATCACGACGGGCTCCCGCCGGTTCGAGAAGTCGAAGCGGCCCTCGTAGGCGATTCGAGTGTCGGAGGCGGGCACGAGAACGGCGGCCTCCACGCCTGCGAGGCTCTGGGAGCCTGCAACGCACGCGGCAAGGAGCGCGAGCGCGGCGCGCATCTGCGGGAAAAGGGAGGTCTTTGAGTTCATGGGTTTCCCCGAGGCACGGGTTTGGCCATGTAAGGCGTGCGGGGCGCGGATTGGAATCCCTTTCGTGGGCCCGCCGGCGCTTGCCTATTGGCCGCCGCCGATTTGCGTTGTGAGCCATGGGCCGCGTCATCAGGCCGGGGGAACTGCGCTCGGAGGACACGGTCGGCCTCGCCCGATGGCTGGTCGGCAAGACGCTCGTGCGCACCCGGCGCGGCCGTTCGGAGCGCCACAGGATCACGGAGGTGGAGGCGTACGATTCAGAGCGCGACCTCGCCTGCCACGCGAGCCGGGGCCGCACCCCGAGGACGCAGACGCTCTACGGTCCCCCGGGGACCTGGTACGTTTACCTGTGCTACGGGATCCACTCCATGCTCAACATAGTCAGCGGCCCCGAGGGTTATCCCGCGGCGATCCTGATCCGGGCCGTTGAATCGGTCTCCGGCCCAGGCCGGCTCACCAGACGCCTCGGAGTCGGACGCAGGTTCAACGCTGCTAGGGCGGTTCCGGCCAGCGGCCTGCATCTCGAAGACCCCGGAAGAAAGGGGCCCTCCCGTCGGATTCGGGCGGCCCCCAGGATCGGCGTCGATTATGCCGGGCCCATTTGGGCGGCAAAACCGTGGCGCTTCTATTTGGAACCCTGATAGTTGTGACGGATTGACGCCCGTTGCCGCAAGAAATGCGCATTCTTCGTCAAGGTGCGCGCAGCGCTCCGGTTGAAACTCGTTTACAGTACCGTTGATGTCTCCCCTCCCTAGTTCCAAGGATGCTTGCCCCGCCCGGCGCCCAAGATCATTGACCCGGGGCGCGCGCACACGAACAGTGGGCCCCTAGCGATCCGCTCCATGGTCTTACCCACAAAGTCCCCGGCGGGCCAGACGGCTCCCCTCGACCTGAATCTCATCCGGAAATACTCGGTTGCGGGCCCGCGGTACACGTCCTACCCGCCGGCCACGCGCTTCAGGGAGGACATCCCGGTGGAGCGCTACGACGAGGCCATTGCCGCCGACAACCGCCCGGGTGCCGGCCCGCTGTCGCTCTACTTCCACCTGCCGTTCTGCGAGTCGCTCTGCTGGTACTGCGGCTGCAACACCGTGATCACCCGCAGCACGACCGCGGCCAAGGACTATCTCAAGGACCTGGCGCGCGAGGTCGAGCTGATCGCCTCCCGCATCGACACGAAGCGGCCCGTGACCCAGATCCACCTGGGAGGGGGCACGCCGACCTTCTTCCCCCCTGAGGACCTGGCCGAGCTCGGCCTTCTCATCCACAAACACTTCAAGGTTGCGAAGGAGTGCGAGTTCGGGGTCGAGATCGATCCGAGAAGGCTGACCCGCGACCACGTAGAGGCGTTGAGGGTCATCGGGGCCAACCGCGCCTCGCTGGGCATCCAGGACACCGACCCCAAGGTCCAGCTCGCGATCCACCGGTGGCAGCCTTTCCGCCTGAGCCGCCAGGCCGTCGACTGGGTGCGGGAGGCGGGCTTCACGTCGGTCAACTTTGACCTGATTTACGGCCTTCCTCTGCAGACGACTTCCTCGTTCGAGCGCACCATCGACGAGGTGTTCCAGCTTGGGCCCGACAGGCTCTCGGTTTTCAGCTACGCCCACGTCCCCTGGATCAGACCCGCGCAGCGCATCTTCGACAATCGCAGCGAGCTGCCGCCTCCGGAGGAGAAGCTGGCGATGTTCGCCCTCGCCCACGAGAAGCTCACCGCCGCGGGCTACATCGACATCGGACTCGACCATTTTGCACGACCCGACGACGAGCTCGCGCTTGCCCAGGAGACTGGCAAGCTGCAGCGCAACTTCCAGGGCTACAGCACGTCCGCCGGTGCTTCGCTCTACGGCTTCGGGGTGTCCTCAATCTCATCGACCGAAGACAGCTACCGCCAGAATCTCAAGGACTTGGACCAATGGCGAGCGGCCTTGGCCGCAGGCAGGCTGCCGACGGAGAGGGGCCTGATCCTGGATGAGGAGGACCGCCGCCGTCGCGCCCTGGTGATGGGCATCATGTGCGACCGAAGGCTCGACTACGCGTCCCTTTCAAGCGAGCTCGGGGTCGACGTGCCGAGCCGGTACGAGAAGGAGATTGCAGGTCTCGCCGACCTGGAGGCCGACGGCCTCCTCAGGCGCACCGAACACGGCGTCGAGGTCCTTCCGGTGGGCGCCCCCCTGCTGCGCGTGATCGCCATGCGCTTTGACGCCACGCTCGCCACGGGCGAGGGCCGGCATTCCAAGACCATCTAGCCGCCTCAGCGGTTTCGACTTTTTGCCCCTCGTCGGCAAATAATGCGCAGTCAGTGGCAACGGGCGCGGAGCGGGTTTGGACGGCTCCATATATGATCAGTCATGGCCGTAATACCACTCACGCTTACCATCAGTTTGGCGCTCGTTCTCACCTTTGTAGTCTTCTTCCTGCGCGAGCACGAGCGCGGCCGCCGCGGAGGAGCTGAGCGGGATTCGCTCCTGCCCCTGGCCGAAGAGTCCAGCCACACCGTCCCGGCGCGCGATGCGTCCAGCCCGGCGGTGTTGCCGCGTTCCTGAAGGCCCCGTTTACCCCCCGGTCATGTCCAACAACAAAGTAACCATTGAGTTCAACGATAAGATCGTTCGCCAGTTCCTCCTGGTCACCGTGCTCTGGGCCGTCGTCGCGATGCTCGTGGGCGTCCTGATCGCCGCGCAGCTCAACTTCTGGCAGCTTAACTTCAACACGTCCTGGCTTACCTGGAGCCGAATCCGTCCGCTGCACACCAACGCGGCCATATTCGCCTTCGTCGGAAACATGATGTTTGCCGGCATCTATTACTCGACACAGCGCCTGTGCAAGGCGCGTCTGGCCAGCGATTTCCTTTCCCAGGTGCACTTCTGGGGCTGGCAGGCGATTATCGTCGCCGCGGCCATCACGCTGCCCCTCGGCCTTACCCGCGGCAAGGAGTACGCCGAGCTGATCTGGCCGATCAATCTGATGGTTGTGATCGTCTGGGTCGTCTTCGCAGTCAATTTTTTCTGGACCCTGGCCAAGCGCAACGAGCCCAGCCTTTACGTGGCGATCTGGTTCTACATCGCGACGATCATCACGGTGGCGATGCTCTACATCGTCAACCACCTCTCGATCCCCACCAGCTTCACGCACAGCTACCCGATATTCGGCGGCGTGCAGGATGCCCTGGTGCAATGGTGGTACGGGCACAACGCCGTGGCCTTCTTCCTGACGACGCCGATCCTGGGCATCATGTACTACTTCCTGCCGAAGGCGGCGGAGAGGCCCGTGTACTCGTACCGCCTCTCGGTCGTCCACTTCTGGTCGCTGGTGTTCGTGTACATCTGGGCGGGCCCCCACCATCTCCTCAACACGGCGCTTCCGAACTGGCTTCAGACGCTCGGGATGACCTTCTCGCTCATGCTCTGGGCGCCGTCCTGGGGCGGCATGCTCAACGGCCTGCTCACGCTGCGCGGGGCCTGGGACAAGGTGCGCACCGACCCGGTCCTCAAGTTCTTTGCCGCCGGCGTCACCTTCTACGGCATGGCAACCTTTGAGGGGCCCCTCCTGGCCATCAAGTCGGTCAATGCGCTCGCTCACTACACGGACTGGATCATCGGACACGTCCACGCGGGCACCCTGGGATGGAACGGCTTCATGGCCGCGGGCATGATCTACTGGCTGCTTCCGCGGCTCTGGAACAAGCCCCTGTACTCGACCTCGCTCGCAAACCTTCACTTCTGGTTGGGGCTCGTCGGCATCCTCCTCTATGTGTCCGCGATGTGGACGAGCGGGATCACGCAGGGCCTCATGCTCAACGCGACGACCGACAACGGCACCGTCCTGGCCTATCCCAACTTCCTCGACACGGTGAACACGATCCGGCCGATGATGCTGATGCGCCTCATAGGCGGCGGCATGTACCTGATCGGATTCCTTCTCCTGGCCTACAACGTCTTCCGCACGGTGCGCGGCGCGCTGCCGGTGAACGGGAGCATCGAGGTGTTCGTCGAGCCGGCCGTTCCCGAGACCCCGAGGCTTGGGGTCGTTGGAACGTTCCTGAGCCCACCGGTGCTCTTCTCGGCGCTGGCCTTCGGGTTCGCCTGCGCATGGATGTTCGGCGGCGACCTGCTCAAGGTGGCCGGGATCGTGGGATCCATCTTCTGCGTGGCCTTGGCCTTCATGCACTATGAGTCGCGCGGTCGCAGCTGGGCCGCGTGGTACGACAGACTCCTCGTGACGGCCACGCCCTTCACCCTGCTCACCTTCTTCGCCGTCGTGGCGGGAGGCTTGATCCAGATCATCCCGACGGTCGTGGCGCAGCAGGCGGCGAACGTCGAGGACCGCAGGCAGATCCCCTACACGCCGCTCGAGCTCCTGGGCCGCGACCTCTATGTCAGCGACGGGTGCTACCTGTGCCACTCACAGATGATCCGCACGCTGGTGCCCGATGTGATGAGGTATGGCGACTACTCCCGCCTGGGCGAGTCCATCTACGACCATCCCTTCCAGTGGGGCTCGAAGCGCAACGGTCCCGACCTGGCACGCGTCGGCGGCAAGTACCCGAACATCTGGCACCTTCGCCACCTTCAGAATCCGCGCTCGATCTCTGCGGGCTCCAACATGCCTAACTTTGCCTGGCTTTTGACCGACAGCTACGACGTTTCGACGCTTTCAAGGAAGATCGCGGTGCAGCGCATGCTCGGGGTGCCGTATCCCGCCATGACCGACGGAGAGCTGATCGGAAAGACCCGCGACCAGGCCAAGCAGATCGCAGCCGACCTGAAGGCCGCCGGCGCCAACGTCGAGCCGGACAAGCAGGTCGTGGCGCTGATCGCCTACCTCCAGCAGCTCGGCAAGTTCGAGACGGTCAAGCAGGCGGTTCCCGAGAAGGAATCGAGGCTGAGCGACTAACCCCCAACTCCCTCAAACCACCATGTTCCAACGCATGCTGCTCGGAGACTCCGCGGTCCTCTTCACGATCGCGGCTTTCTCCGTAGCCTTCTCCATCTTCGCCACTGTCGCGTGGCGCGCCATCCGGATGCGCCCCTCCCAGCTGGAACACTTCTCGCACCTTCCCTTCGAAACCGAAACCCCAGCCAGTAAGCATGAGTGCCGACCCGAATCACCTGCAAAATGACCAGGACGTCCGTGCCCACGCGTACGACGGCATCCAGGAATACAATCATCGGCTGCCGAACTGGTGGCTGTTCACGCTCTACGGAGCCATCATCTTCTGGATAGCCTACTGGAGCTACTATGAATGGTTCCAGGCCGCCCCCGAGGGAGCGGCACGCGTCGAGCTGGCCATGCAGCGCATCGAGGCCGCCAAGCTGGCGTCGAACGCCTCGTCGAAGCTCGATGACAAGGGCCTCTGGGAGATGAGCCGCAACGCGGTCATCGTCGATGCGGGCAAGCAGGTGTTCCAGGCGAACTGCATCCCCTGCCACCTCGCGAGCCTGCGCGGAAAGCACGAGAACCCGACGGCTATCGGACCTGACCTTACGGACCAGATCTGGATCCACGGCGGCCATCCCACCGAGATCTACAGCACGGTCACGACGGGAGTGCCGCTCAAGGGCATGCCCACATGGGGGCCCGTCCTGGGGCCGAAACGCATTAGCGAGGCGGTGGCTTATGTGCTAAGCTACCACAAAGAGGGCGAGCCTATCATTCCGGATGCGGCGAGCGCTCCCGCGAACTAGCTAATGCAGGAAAATGCGCCCTATAGACCCGAACGCGACGTCGTCACCACCATCCGAGATGACGGTTCGCGTCGATTCCTCTTCCCCGCCGACGCGAAGGGCCGATTCCTGACAGGCAGGCGCATTGTGGCGCTGGTGCTGATTGGCATCTACGCCCTGCTGCCGTGGATTAAGGTTGGGGGCTACCCGGCCATCTTTCTGGACGTGGCCGACCGGCGGTTCCACCTCATGGGACGCACGCTCGCGATCCAGGACCTCTGGCTGATGTTCTTCCTCATCAGCGGCGTGGGCTTCAGCCTCTTCTTCATCACGGCGCTGTTCGGGCGCATCTGGTGCGGCTGGGCGTGCCCCCACACGGTGTTCCTCGACCACGTATACCGCCGGATCGAGCGCTGGATCGACGGGGACGCCATCGAGCGCCGCAGCCTCGCCAAGGCTCCCCTGGGCGCCGCGAAATTCGCACGGCGGGCGCTCAAGCACACCCTCTACATCCTCTTCTCGGCCGCCATCGCGCACATGTTCCTTTCATACTTCGTGTCGATCCCGGCCGTGTGGGCGATGATGGGCGACGCGCCCACGAAGAACTGGGGGACCTTCGTCTTCATCGCGGTGGCCACGGGCATCGTCTACTTCAACTTTGCCTGGTTCCGGGAGCAGCTCTGCATCGTCATCTGCCCCTACGGGCGCCTGCAGTCGGTCCTGACGGACGACCACACGCTCACGATTGGCTATGACACCGCACGGGGCGAGCCCAGGGGCAAGCCCGAGAGCGCGGGTGTGGGCGACTGCGTGGACTGCGACCGCTGCGTCAAGGTCTGCCCCACGGGAATCGACATCCGACAGGGCCTCCAGCTCGAGTGCGTCGGGTGCGCGGCCTGCATCGACGCATGCGACGACGTGATGCAGAAGCTCGGGCGCCGGCCCGGCCTGGTCCGTTACGACTCGTTGGCCGGCTTTGCGGGAAGGGCCAAGCGCTGGGTGCGCCCGAGGACCATCCTCTATGGAGTCCTCCTGGCGATCGGCGCCTCGGTCGCCGCCTGGAACATCGGCGGCATTCGTCCGGCCATCCTCGGCGTCACACGCATGGTCGGCGCCCCCTACTACGTCGACGGAGGCAGCGTCCGCAACCAGTTCCTCGTGCGCATCGTCAACAAGCGCTCCGAGCCGGCCGAGTTCAAGCTGAGGATGCTCGACCTTCCCCCGGGCGTCGAGGCGCGCGGAATCGAGGCGCCCTTCAAGATTGCGCCCCTGGGCGAGGAGACCCGCCCCCTAATCGTCCAGGAGCCCCGGAGCCTCTACACGGTGCCTTTCTCGTTCCAAGTCGAGGTCAGTGACTCCTCGGGATCGTTCAGGATAGCCCGTTCGATGGGATTCATGGGCCCCGATCCCGCCGCGGACACCGCCGCCCATGGAAGCGCAACCGACCATCCCTAAGCGACGCCGCAGCCGCGTGGGCTGGTGGGTGGTCGCTGCGGTCGCCCTTCACCTGGCCGCGTGGACCGTTTGGTTCACCATTGCGGCACACCATCCCGTTGCCGATGTTCCCCTCGCCACCCCAACGAGGCACTGACCCCATGGAATTCGCCAGCGTAAGCTCCCCGGAGGCCGCCTTTATCGCGGGATTGGTCACCAGCCTGCACTGCGCAGGCATGTGCGGGCCGCTTGCCTGCTCGGTAATGCCGGTGCGGCGGGAGCAGGGTGACCTGTCGACGGCCGCAACGACCTACCATCTGGCCCGCCTGACGGCCTACACGGCACTGGGCGCGGTGGCGGGAGGGCTGGGGCGGCTTCCCCTGGCCTGGGTCTCGGCGTCGGCCCTGCGCTGGCTGCCTTGGCTGGGCGTCGTCTTCTTCGTTGGCCTCGCCCTGCGCTGGGACCGCTTCTTGCCGAAGGTGCCGCTCCTCGGCCGGGCGTTCATCGGCATTTCCGGAAGGTTCCGGGGCAAGCCCCCGGCGCTCACCTCGGCTGCCCTCGGCCTCGCCACGCCTCTTCTGCCCTGTGGGCCGCTCTACTTCCTGATCGGCCTGGCTCTCCTGTCGGGCTCCGCCGGCCGCGGAGCCGAGTTCATGCTCGCATTCGGCCTCGGCACCGTGCCCTTGCTCTGGCTTGCCCAGACGCAGCTGGGGCGCGCCCAGAGGGGACTGTCGCCTTCCTGGAACGAGCGCCTGCGCGTCGGCCTCGCGCTGACTGCCGCTCTGGTGGCGGCGTGGAGGCTGCGCGGGACCCTGGGCCTCGGGGGGGCCGACCCGTCGTCAATGGTATGCTTCTAGAGCAGACCACCGCTCCTGTCGAGCGACGCAGGCTCGCCTGCAGGCACTGCGGCGCGCCGCTTTCCGATCCCCGCCTCGCGCAGGCGGGCTTCTGCTGCAGCGGCTGCGCCTATGTCTTCCGGCTCGTGCACGAGCACGGCCTGGACGCCTACTACAAGATCAAGGATCCCGTCACCGTGCCCGCTGACTCCGCGGTGTTCCAGCCCAGGGACTATGTGTGGCTCTCCGCGGCCCAGGCGCAGGCCGAGCGCGCCGCGGCGGGCGCAATCCCTCAGCTCATGCTCGACGTCCAGGGGGTATCGTGCGCGGGCTGCGTCTGGCTGATCGAGCGGGTCTTCCAGCAGGAGTCGGGGGCCCGGGACATCGTCGTCAACGCGCAGCTCGGCTCGGCGCGCATCCGCTGGATGACGCCGGATTTTGACGCCGCCCGCTGGGCGCGCAAGGTGCAGGCCTTCGGCTACCTTCTGGGGCCCGCGGGCGACAAGCCCGTAGCGCTGGAGAGCGGGGAGATCGTCAAGCGCATCGGCCTTTGCGCCGCATTCGCCCTGAACGTGATGCTGTTCGCGCTGCCGGCATATTTCGGGATGAGGCCGGATTTCGCCTACGCGGGGCTATTCAAGCTGCTGTCGCTGCTTTTCGCCACGCTCAGCGTCCTCGTGGGCGGGACCTACTTCATCGGGCGGGCGGCCAGGGCGCTTCGCAGCGGCGTGATGCACATCGACCTGCCGATCGCGATGGGGATCGTCGGCGCCTACGCCGCCTCGGTTGCGGGGTGGCTCCTCGGCAAGGGCCGCTTCTTCTATGCGGACTTTGTCGCCACGTTCATCCTCCTGATGCTGGTGGGCCGCTGGGCCCAGGTTTCCGCGGTTGAGAGGAACCGCCGGCGGCTGCTGCGCCAGCAGCCGGTCTCCTCCCGCATTCGAACGGCGGACGGAGCGGTGCTGCCCAGGGAGCGCCTCGAGGCGGGCCAGGTGATGCTGGTGGGGCCCGGGGAGACGGTGCCGGTGGAGGCGCTCCTTGAGGACGCCGCAGCCTCGTTCTCCCTCGCGTCAATCAGCGGGGAGGCCGAGTCGAGGATCTTCAGGACAGGCCAGCACGTGCCGGCGGGCGCGATCAACCTCGACCGCTCGGACGCGCGGCTGAAGGCGATGCAGCCCTGGAGCAAGTCCCTGCTGGCACAGCTGCTGGCGCCGGCGGAGCGCGCGGGACACAGGCACCTGCTCCTCGAGAAGGTCGTCAGAGGGTATGTGATCGGCATCGTTGCCGCCGCGCTTGCCGCCGGGCTCGGCTGGTGGCTCGCCACCCGCGACCTGGAGCGGGCGGGGGCCTCGGCCATCGCGGTGCTCGTCGTCTCCTGCCCGTGTGCGATCGGGCTCGCTCTGCCCCTAGCCGACGAGATGGCCACCGCGACGCTGCGTCGCAGGGGCCTCTTCGTTCGGGAAAGCGACCTGTGGTCCAAGCTGGGCCGCGTTAGAAAGATCATCTTCGACAAGACCGGGACGCTGACCCTGGAGAGCCCCGTGCTCCTTAATCCGGAATGCCTGCTGACGCTCAAGGACGAGGAGAGGAGGGCTCTCCTGGCGCTTGTGCAGACCAACCTGCACCCCATAGGTCGCTGCCTCCATGAGACGCTGCTGGGGGACGGTCCCGCCGAGGCCCTCGAGGGGGAGGTAGGGGAGGAGGTCGGCTTCGGCGTCTGGCTTGGCCCCTGGAGCCTGGGACGCGCCGGATGGCGCGACTGCGGTCCCGCCGGGGGCGAGACGGTGTTCGCGCACGAGGGCCGGCCCCTGGTGCGGCTGAGCTTTGCGGACGCGGTGAGGCCGGGCGTGAAGGCGGAGATCGATGCCCTATGCCGCCGGGGCTATTCGGTGTATATCCTCAGCGGCGACCGCCGGGAAAGGGTCGAGTCCCTTGCCCGGGAGATGGGCATTCCCCCCTCGCACGCCCTCGGGGAGCTGAGCCCGAAGCAAAAGGCAGAGTGGATCGACTCCCACGCCCGCGCCGACGCCCTCATGCTAGGCGACGGCGCCAACGACAGCCTGGCCTTTGACCGGGCCCTATGCCGGGGAACGCCGGTGATCCACAGGGGCGTCCTCGAGGGAAAGGCCGACTTCTATTATCTGCGCCGGGGAATCGGGGGCATCCGCGAACTGCTCGAGATGAACCGGACCCACCGGAGGGTGCAGGCGGCGATCATCGTGTTCTCCATCGCCTACAACCTGGGCGCCTGCGGGTTCGCCATGGCCGGCCTCGTCAACCCGCTGGTGGCCGCCGTGATCATGCCCGCAAGTTCGCTGGCATCGATTGCCATCGTGAGCATCGGGATGAAGGCGGGTTCGGGCTCCTCGTCCTCCTGAGCCGCAGCGGGCGGATCGGCGCGGGGCCGCAGGGAGGCCTACTCGGAAAGAAGCTCGGCTCCCTCGAGGACCAAGAGGCGCGTCTTGGTGCGGATTCCTCCGGGTGCGGAGAAGCCGGTCATCCTGTCCCCGGCCGACACCACGCGGTGGCAGGGCACGAGAAGGGGCCACGGATTGGTCGCAAGCGCCGTCCCCACGGCGCGAGCCCCCTCGGGGCCAAGGGCGATCGCGCGTGCAATCTCGCCGTAGGTCGCCGTCGTCCCTGCGCGCACCGCCACGGTGGCGGCGTAGACCGCACGCTGGAAGGCGCCGACCCGAGACCAGTCAAGGCGGGCGTCCGCGAAGTCCTGGGGTTCCCCGCGCAGGTGCCTCTTGGCGCGGTCGATGACCTGGAGCACCCACTCGGGGACCTCGTCGGCTGCCTCCCCGGGACCCGCCTTGCGGCGCAGCTGGGCCTGCGTGTCCGCCTCGGCCAAGCCGGGCAGCTCAAACCGTTCGTAATACCATAGGCTTTTATCGCAGGAGCCCTTTTAGGCGGCCTGAGACTTCGGCCTAACGACGCCGCCCGAGCAGCAGGGACGGCAATTG
>Ga0302319_10008753_pt1 | contig 19615 bp, 15 predicted proteins | sample Bog_T0_2_FD_203319 | JGI IMG/M metagenome (GOLD analysis project Ga0302319, IMG submission 203319) | Peat permafrost microbial communities from Stordalen Mire near Abisko, Sweden - Bog_T0_2 | ecosystem: Environmental > Terrestrial > Soil > Wetlands > Peat | place: Sweden: Abisko, Stordalen Mire... | reverse complement strand
GTTCGTCGGCCGCACCGGCCGCGGCCGTTACCTCAAACGCCAAGCCCGAGGCGGCGCATGGTCTTAACTAATCCAGATCCTTCTCTCTACAACCACGACCTCGCTCCCATCCCTCCCGAACGCCGCGATTGGCGCACCTATAACTACGCCGCTCTCTGGATCGGCATGAGCGTGTGCATCCCCACTTACATGCTCGCCTCCGGCCTCATCGCCGGCGGCATGAGTTGGTGGCAAGCTATCGGCACTATCCTTTTAGGCAACTTAATCGTCCTCATTCCCATGCTGCTCAACGCCCATGCCGGCGCGCGCTACGGCATCCCGTTTCCCGTCTTCGTCCGCGCTTCTTTCGGCGTTCGCGGCGCGAACGTTCCGGCTGTCTTGCGTGCGCTAGTCGCGTGCGGCTGGTTCGGTATTCAGACCTGGATCGGCGGCTCTGCCATCAACTCCATGTTGAACATCGTCTCTCCCACTTGGTCCCATTTCGAGTACGGAAAATGGGTCTGCTTCTTCGCCTTCTGGCTGCTGAACATGCTCGTCGTCGTTCGCGGTATCGAAACTATCAAAATCCTGGAAGGCATCGCCGCCCCTTTCATGCTCGCCGTCGGTCTGCTCCTTCTTTGGTGGGTCACCAGCAAAGCCGGTGGTCTCGGCCCCGTTCTCGCCGCTCCGTCCAAATTCAAAACCAATGCCGAATTCCTTACCTTCTTCATCCCCTCCGTTACCGGCATGGTTGGTTTCTGGGCCACCGTCGCGTTAAACATCCCTGATTTCACGCGCTACGCCGTCTCCCAAAAAGCGCAAATGGTGGGTCAAGCTCTCGGCCTCCCATTAGCCATGACCCTTTATTCATTCATCGGAGTCGCCGTCACCTCCGCCTCCGCCGTCATCTTCGGCCAGCCCATTTGGGATCCCGTCGAACTCCTCGGCCGCTTCAATCAGCCCGTCATTGCTTTTGTGGCGCTCATCGCCTTACTCATCGCGACGCTCAACACCAACGTCGCCGCCAACGTAGTCTCACCCTCTAACGATTTTTCAAACCTCAACCCGCGCCTCATCTCCTTCCGCACCGGCGGCCTCATCACCGGTGTCGTCGGCGTTCTCATGATGCCCTGGAAACTCTTGGGAGACTTCAGCGCCTATATCTTCGGCTGGCTGGTCGGTTACTCTGGCTTACTCGGTCCCATCGCCGGCGTCATGATCGCCGATTACTTTCTCGTCCGCAAAGCCTCACTCAACCTAGAAGATCTCTACCGCCGCCACGGCGCATACGAATATACAAAAGGCTTCAACCTCAACGCGCTTTACGCGCTCGGAGCCGGCATCTTCGTCGCTCTCATTGGTCTCTTCGTGCCGCCCCTCGCGTTTCTTTATAGATATGCTTGGTTTGTCGGCTTCCTCGTATCCGCCCTCATCTATTACGTCTTAATGTCTTTGACTGGAGAAAAAGTATGGCCCTCACAGAAGCAACAATCGCCAGCGCAGGTTTCCTAATCGGCGGCAAATGGGAATCGCCCAATCGGGATCTCCACAACGTCGTCAATCCATCCAGCGGCGAAGTTATCGCCCAAGTTCCCTATGCCACCGAAGCGGATGTCGATCGCGCGGTCAAAGCCGCGCACAACGCTTTCCTCGAATGGCGCGACGTCCCCGTTGTGGACCGTGTTCAGCCGCTATATAAGTTCAAAGACTTGCTTGAGAAGAACTCCGTCGAACTCGCCACCATCCTCTCTTGCGAAAATGGCAAGACCATCGATGACGCCAAAGCCGAAGTCCGCCGCGCCATTCAAATGGTGGAAGTCGCTGTTGGCATGCCCAGCTTGATGATGGGTGAGTCTCTGGAAAATGTTGCCAAAGGCATAGACTCCCACAGCATCCGCCAACCCCTGGGTGTCTGCGTCGGCATCACGCCGTTCAACTTTCCGTGCATGGTGCCCATGTGGATGTATCCGTTCGCCATCGCCGCCGGCAACGCCTTCATCTTGAAACCGTCTGAGAAAGTCCCACTCACGCCCACACGCGCTTGCGAACTCCTGGTCGACGCCGGTCTAAAACCAGGCGTCATCACTCTCTTGCACGGGGGCAGGGAATCGGTTGATGCCCTTCTGAGGCATCCTCTTGTCCGCGCAGTGTCATTCGTCGGTTCCACGCCCATTGCTAAATACATCTACGCCACAGCTGCAGCAGAAGGCAAGCGCGTCCAGGCTTTGGGCGGCGCCAAGAATCATATGGTTGTCATGCCCGACGCCAATATAGAAAAATCCGCCGAAGCCATCATGAGTTCTGCTTTCGGTGCCGCCGGCGAACGCTGCCTTGCCGGTAGCGTCTTAGTTCCCGTCGGCAAAGCCGCCGAGCCCATCATCGCCGCTCTCGTCGAACGCTGCAACAACCTGAAAGTGGGCGACGCTGTCGACGCCTCTTCTGGCATGGGGCCCGTCGTTACGAAGGATCACCGCGACAAAATTGTCGGCTACATCGAAAAGGGTGTGGCTGAAGGCGCAAAGCCCGTTTGCGACGGCCGCGCTCAAATGAAAGGCAACGGCTTTTTCCTGGGCCCAACCATTTTCGACGGAGTCAAACCGTCCATGACCATTGCCAAAGAAGAAATCTTCGGCCCGGTTCTCTCCGTGATTCGCGTCGACTCACTCGACGAAGCCATCAACCTTGTCAATAACTGCCCATTCGGCAACACCACCACCATTTACACGTCCGACGGTCGCTCCGCCCGCGAGTATGCCACCCGCATCGAAGTCGGCATGGTCGGTGTGAACATGGCGGTCGCCGCGCCCATGGCGTTCTTCCCGTTTACCGGCTGGAAGCAATCCTTCTTCGGCGACCTGCACGCTCACGGCAAAGATGCCGTCCGTTTCTACACCGAGGAAAAAGTAATCATGACGCGCTGGTTCTAGTGAGTTAGGACGTTTGGCCTATTTGTTAAATCTACTTAGATACAGATAACAACCGACTGCGATATAGTACTCACCAGCAGTTAGTAACACGTTCCAAGGAGGAACCTTGTGTCTAAAGTTTCATTTCTTTCTTTTCCCTTCGGTGTGGCCATGTGCAGTCTTTTTGCCAGCACCGTCTCCGCAGCCACGCCCACTCTTACGGTGGGGACTTGTCTGGGGGCGAGCCCTTATACAACCATCTCCGCTGCCGTAGCGGCCGCTGCTTCCGGGGCCACCGTACAGGTGTGTCCCGGCGCTTATCCATAACAGGTCACAATTACCAAGTCACTGAATCTCATTGGCCTGTTGTCCGGAACCGCAGATAATCCGGTGATCCAATCTCCTGCGGGCGGTGTCGTCACAAACTCTCTCAAAATACGCACCAGCGATCCGCAGGCTGTGCAAGTTTTAATAGTTAAAGCAGCTAACGTTAATATTTCCAACATCACTGTAGATGGCTCTAACAATGGCATTACGGGTTGCGCTCCAGATCTGGTGGGCATCAAGTATGCCTTATCGTCCGGTACCGTCAATCACGTTGCCGTCAAGAATCAGGCGCTCTCAGCATCTCTCAATGGCTGCCAGAGCGGTGAAGGCATCATCGCTGAAACCGCCTCCAGCGTTAGCGGGTCGTCTGTCGTCACGGTCAGTAACAGCAGTGTTCACGGCTATCAAAAAAATGGAATCGTGGGTGACGGACCCAACACGAAACTCACGGTTACTTTGAACTTCGTCAGCGGCCAAGGTCCCACCACAGGCGCTGCCGAAAACGGTATCGAATTCATCAATGGAGTCAGTGGAACGATTGTGGGCAATATTGTCTTAGACCATGTCTTCAGTCCGGCTACCGCGACCGCCTCGGGAATCCTCATCTATTCGGCCCAAAGCATAACGGTTTCGGGTAATTCCATTGGCAATAGTCAGAATCCCATCGTCACTGTGACCGATGCGAGTTTGCCGAATCCTGGCAATCCCAAAGGATTGGCGGACAAGACGATCATTACGGCTAACGTAATAACTAATACTGCTTCCGATGGAATCGATGCTTGCAGCAATAGCAACACAATCACCAACAATCTGATTACGAACACCGGCAACTCGGGCATTCACCTCGATAGCACTTGCACAGGCACTGGCGAAAAGAATACAGTCATCGGCAATACAGTCAACGAATCCTGCGCTGGCGTGTTGCAAGGTGCTACACCCAACACCATTAGTGGCAACACAACTTTCAACGTTCAAAGCACCGTACTGGCAGGGGACACTTGTACGCCGCTGCGTGCCGGCTTGCTGGCAATCGTGGGAGGCAGTCAATCCGCTGCGCACGTGGCGCCAGCACCCTACTAACCCGCCCTAACAATTTGGCGCGGCAGGTTTTTCGAGCCTGCCGCGCCAAAGCTTCTAACTCGCCTTTTTCATGCCCGCATAATTCAAAGCGATCCACGTGTCCGACTTAAACATGCCTTTGCCCCATTTGTCTTCATAGGCGGCGAGTGGCTTATCAGCCTGCAACTGTTCCACTGTTTTACCTTGGCTGATGGCTTTCTGAAAAAGTTCGAGCGACGCCTGCAGCATGTCGTGAAATTCCTTCACGTCACTCTTTTTCATCAAAGGTCCATGCCCTGGCACGATCGTGGTGTCATCGCCCACCATCTTGACGATCTTGTCCGCGTTGGCCGCCATGCCCGCCAGTGAGCCTTCGGAACCGTAATCGATAAACGGGAACATCCCGCTAAATAGCAAATCGCCGCCATGAAAAACGTTGGCATTGTGGAAGTGAATCACGGAATCGCCGTCCGTGTGCGCTGGCGGCAAATGCTCATATTGCGCCGTTTCGCCAGCGAACTTGATCTTGCCCTTGTCTTTAAAGGTCTCCGAAGGAAGACCCTCGGGGTCCATCGGATCCACCTTGCGCTTAAAGAACTCCATATACTGCCCTTTGGCAAGCCGTGTCTTCACGTTTTCCTGTGCGATGATCTTGGCGCCCTTCTGGCCCAGAATCACGTTGCTGCCTGTGTGGTCCGTATGCCAGTGAGTGTTGAAGAGTTGAACGACCTTGCCGTTGCCTATCTTGTCGGTCTTGGCGAGGATGCCCGCTGTGGAGTCGGTTAATCCGCTGTCTACCATCAGCAAGCCATCCGGCCCTTCCATAATCACGATGTTGCCGCCCGCCCCGCTCAAGAGGTACAACTTGTCTCGCAAAGGCGTTACGTTGATACCCGCCGCTTGCGCTCGCAACAAAACGCTGCCCGCTGCGCCAGCCACGATGTTGCGCAAAAATGATCGTCTAAGCATTGTTCCAGTTTATCCGTTAGAATCCGAACATGCATTTGGTCGCCATCTTACTGTTTTCCGCCCTGCTCCCAGGCCACGGCAAGAACGTGGTTCTGATTGCCGGTGATGATGAATATCACTCTGAACAAATGATTCCGCAGTTCGCCAAAATTCTGGAACAGCGCCAGGGCTTCCATTGCACGGTTCTCTACTCGACCAACAAAAAGGGTGAGATCGACCCCCATTTTCGAGGGAACATTCCCGGTTTGCTTGCGTTGAAGAAAGCGGATCTGCTTATTCTGTTTACCCGCTTCCGGGATCTGCCGGACGATCAAATGAAGCTGTTTGTCGATTACGTCGATTCGGGAAAGCCCATTTTCGGCATTCGCACCGCCACGCACGCTTTCGAAATTCCTAGGGGCAAGACGTACTCAAACTATTCGTGGAACAGCGACGACGGTGGTTTCGGCCGCCGGGTATTGGGAGAAACATGGATTGCGCATCACGGCGATCATGGAAAGCAAAGTACGCGCGGCCGCATCAGTACCAGCAGCCCTATTCTGCGTGGCATTAAAGATGGTGACATTTGGGTGAAGACCGACGTCTATAAGGTACGGTTGCCGCTGCCGCCCACTTGCGTGCCATTGGTCTATGGCGAAGTGCTCACCGGCATGAAAGAATCCGATGCAGCCGTAACGGGCAAACCAAACGACCCCATGATGCCGGTGGCGTGGACGAATACGTATAAAGGTGCGCGCGTTTTCGTCTCCACGATGGGCGCGGCGGAAGATTTTGAGAACGAGGCGCTGCGCAGGCTTTTTGTCAACGCCGCTATCTGGGCCGTGGGCCGGGAGGCGCAAATACCTGAGAAAAGCGACGTGCGGCTCGTAGGAGGATATGCGCCGACCTCGTTTCTACTATCCTATTAGACACAGGGGAAAATCTGCTTAAGAATTTATCTACGGCGATTGGGTTGGCTTTTGATTCCATTCGCGCTCACAAGTTGCGTAGCTTTTTGACGCTGCTCGGTGTGATTGTCGGCGTAGCCAGCGTGATTCTGGTGGGTGCGGCCATTGATGGTTTGGGCACCTATGCCGAACAGATCACGTCTAAGGCATTCGGCACCAATAGTTTTTTGATTGCGCAACTGGCTTCGGTCGGGCGTCTTTCGGCGCGCCAGCGGATGGACAAGCTTAAATACAACAAACAGGTTGGCAAAGACGAAGTGGCGTATTTGCGCTCAACCACGGGCCAAGACGTTCTCTACAGTTCTTACCAGACCAAGGTTGTTGACGTCCGCGCCGAGAATCAAACCTTCGAAGCCGCGCAAATTATTGGTGTTTCGTACATCATGCCCGATATTCGTGATATTCCAGTTGTCTACGGCCGGTTCTTCGTTGCCAGCGAAGAGGAGCGCCATAAGCACGTCGCGGTAATTGGCGATGACATTCGAACGTTCTTTTTCCCGGGACGCGATCCGTTGGGCAAGATCATTAAAATTTCCGGTTCCGAGTTCACGATCGTCGGTGTCTTGGAACATCAGGGTTCGTCGTTTGGCCAGAGTTTGGATAATCCGATTTATATTCCGAGTCCGGTATTTCAATCGCTCTTTGGTGGCAGTCAGAACCTGGCGATTTTCGGGCGCGCTCTGCCAGCCTCAGGACTGACGATGGATGGTGCACTGGACAACACGCGCGAAGCGTTGCGCAGCCACTTTCATACAAAACCGGGCAAGCCCGATAATTTTGACAACTTGACGCCCGATTCGGTGCGCTCCTTTACCGACAATATTTTGGGAGTGATTGCCGCGATCGTTGTGCCGGTTACGAGTATTTCGCTGCTGGTGGGCGGAATCGTCATCATGAATATCATGCTCGTGAGCGTCACTGAGCGTACTCGCGAAATTGGCGTTCGCAAGAGCCTAGGAGCGCGTAAGTCCGACATCATGCTGCAATTCTTGACAGAATCGTTAATGTTATCCCTCGCCGGCGGCGCGATTGGCGTGGCCACTGGGGCCATCATTGCCTATCTCGTCAGCATTATCGGCGGCGCTACCATGTCGATTACAGCGCCTTATGTCATCATCTCGATCTTCGTATCGAGCGCCGTCGGACTGATCTCCGGTTGGTATCCGGCGCGCAGAGCGGCCAGTCTCGATCCAGTGGAGGCACTGCGAGCGGAATGAATCCAAAAGCAACTTTCGCGATGGCTTGGGACGCAATATCGAGCCATAAGCTGCGTTCTGGTCTGACGATTTTGGGAATCGTCATCGGCATTACGACGGTGGTGACCGTTTCGTCCTTGCTGGGCGGACTGAAAAGTTCCATTGAAGACTTTTTTCAAGAGTTTGGACCGGACAGCATTTTTGTGAGCCGGTTGAGCGGTGACCCGAGCGGCGCTAACGCCCCGCCGAAAGAACGTAAACGGAAGAAGATTCTTTTCGAGTACGCGGCCTATTTGAAACAGAATGTCCGTTCTATCGACGATGTGGGCGTAAGTCTTTTCATCATCCCGTCAAACGGCCAGGTTCCGACTGCTAAGGTTCCGGGTTTCGAAGCCGACAACATAAACCTGGTGGGAGCGACGGCAAGTATTTACGACATCACACCGCGCGCTCTTAGGCAGGGGCGTGTTTTTTCAGAGGCCGACGACCGCCGCGCGGCGCATGTGATCGTTCTGGGATCGAACTTGGCGGACGCGCTTTTTCCAGCGCAAGATGGACTTAACCGTTCCGTGATCATTGATGGCACTGAATACACCGTCGTCGGCGTGTTTGAACCGGCGAAGGGCGGATTCTTTGGCGAAAACGGTCAAGACAACCAAGTGGCGATGCCGATTGAGACGGCGCGTCTGCGCTACCCGCAGTCTGACAATTTCTTTATCACGGCAAAAGCCTCAGCCGGACGCAGAGATGATGCGGTTGAAGAAGTTCGAAACGCGTTGCGGCGCTTGCGTAAGGTTCCCAAAGGTCAGCCGGATGATTTCTCGTTGAGTACACCGGATTCGATTATCGAGAATTTCAATAAAATCACCAGCACGGTCTTGCTGGTCTCGATTGCCATCTCGGGTGTGGGCTTGTTGGTTGGCGGCATTGGCGTAATGAATATCATGCTGGTGAGCGTTACAGAGCGGACGCGCGAGATTGGTGTGCGCAAGGCGGTTGGTGCGCGACGCGGAGACATTGTCACGCAGTTTCTGATTGAGGCGATGACGCTGTCTGGCACGGGCGGGCTGCTAGGCGTTATATTCGCGATTCTAATGACTCTGCTGGTGAGCGCGCTGGTGCCGGCTTTGCATACTGTGGTACCGCCGGTCGCGATTCTGGTGGCGTTTACGGTGTCTGTGCTAATCGGTGTCTTCTTCGGTGTTTACCCCGCGGTGAAGGCTTCGCGTCTGGATCCGGTGGAATCTCTCCGCTACGAGTAGTGCAGACCTCGCTCAACTGAGCTTTTGGATAGCGTGCGTGCGCGGGGATTTGCAGCTTGCGGTGATGCGTCATTAAGGTCAGGAAATCGCCGCCTTGCCGCGTGGGCCATTCAGGGTCATCCTTATAGGCCGCATCGCTGGCCGCGTCTTCCAGGGTGATCAGCTTGAAGTGCTTCTGCTCAAGCAGCTTGAGTAGCTCAGGAACCATGATAGGTTCGAAGCCGCCGACGTGCAGCAGCATGATGTATTTGATGTCGCGGCCGTAAAGGGCTTGAGACATCTTCTGGCCTAGTTCGATTCGGTCTGCGGCAGTACTTAAGTAGCTGGCTTTGAGCCACTCGATGCCTTTGGTATTGTTGCGAGCGACGCATCGGGCGTAGGGGGCGTTCCAGAGAAAGTCTTCAAAATCGAGTGTGACTTCGGCCACCCGGTAGTGATTCTCACTCAGGAATGCCGTGACGGCATTCTTCTTACGAAGCGTCTCTCCTTCTTCCAGATAGGGATAACGAAACCAGTGCCACTGCGACTCATCGGGCATCAGGGAACGCAGAACGGGCTCATTGGCGGTGATGTCTCGGGTGTAGCGGCTTAAGGAAGTTTCGGCTAGGTTTAGGTGCGAATAGCCGTGATTGGCCAATGGGAAGCCAGCAGCGGTCCAGGCTTTGAGAGATTCAACATCGCCCTTGCTGCCATTGATGAAACCATAGACTCGTGGGACTTTGGCGTCTTGCAGGGTTTTGGCGATGTTTTTGATGATGTCGATATGCGTGGTGTTGCGCGGTAACGCACCCGTGTACGGCAGATCGTCAAAAGTGAGAGCGACCTCCTGCGCTGGCAGCATGACCGCTGCCAGCAAGAAGGCGCTCCCCATTCTTAACTTCATTAACTATGCGGTGCGACCCACGCCTGGGCCAGAGCCACCCGTGATAGCGGCTTGTGCGGCTGCCAGACGAGCGATCGGCACGCGGTAGGGCGAGCACGAGACGTAATCCATACCGACGCGGTAGCAGAATTCCACGGAACTCGGTTCGCCACCGTGTTCGCCGCAGATGCCCACTTCCAAATCAGGACGGACGGAACGTCCCAACTTCACCGCCATCTCCACGAGCTTGCCGACGCCTTCCTGGTCAAGAACGGCGAACGGATCAGCTTTAAAGATTTTGAGGTCTTCGTAATGCTTCGAGAACTTCGTATAGTCGTCACGCGAAAGACCCATCGTGGTCTGCGTCAGATCGTTGGTACCGAAGCTAAAGAATTCTGCTTCCTTGGCAACCAGATCCGCAGTGAGGGCAGCGCGCGGGATCTCGATCATGGTGCCGACCATGTACTTCAACTTCTTCATGCCGGCTTCTTTGAGAACTTCTTCGGCCACGCGCACGACGATGGCCTTTTGATTTTCGAGTTCCTTGACACTGCCGATGAGCGGAATCATGACTTCGGGAATCACCTTGATGCCCTTCTTGGCTACCTGAACGACAGCTTCGAAGATGGCGCGGGCTTGCATTTCGGTGATCTCGGGGTAGGTGATGCCGAGGCGGCAGCCGCGATGGCCGAGCATGGGATTGAATTCATGCAACTCTTCCACACGGTGCAGTAACTCAGGGAGGTACTTCTTGAGTTCGGTGACGGGCACACCATACGTGGCGGCCATTTCTTTCTTCTCAGTGACGCTGGCATGTGGCAGCTTTGCCAGATCGACCATCACGTTTTCGCGCTTGGGCAGGAATTCATGGAGTGGCGGATCGAGCGTGCGGATGACGACCGGGAAGCCGTCCATCGAAGTGAACAGGCCGGCGAAATCTTTGCGCTGCATTGGCAAGAGCTTGGTGAGGGCCTTTTTGCGGGTCTTTTCGTCACGCGCCAGAATCATGGCTTGCACGTGAGGCAAACGATCTTCGGCGAAGAACATGTGTTCCGTGCGGCAGAGACCAATACCCTCGGCACCAAAGAGGCGCGCGGCTTTGGCGTCGCGAGGAACGTCGGCATTGGCGCGGACGCCAAACTTGCCGCGGAACGAATCGGCCCACTTCATGAAGGTGGCGAAGTAGTGCGACTTCGGATCGGGCTCGCTGGTTTTGCACTGGCCGAGATAAACTTCGCCGAGTGTACCGTCGAGCGAGATCCACTCGCCTTCCTTGACGACGAGTTTCTTGCCTTGGAAAAGAACGGTGGCGATTTTCTTGTGTTCGTCGACAGAGACTGAAGAGGCGCCGACAACGCAGGGACGACCCATGCCGCGGGCGACAACGGCGGCGTGGCTGGTGAGACCGCCGACTGCGGTGAGGATGCCCTTGGAAACGTCCATACCGTGGATGTCATCGGGAGTGGTTTCTTTGCGGACCAGAATGACGGGGCCAGTCTTGGACATCTCGACAGCGTCTTCCGAAGAGAAGGCCGCGCGGCCGACAGCAGCGCCGGGTGAGGCCGGGAGGCCAACGGCGATTTCCTGCAGCTCTTTGCGCATAGACGGATCAAGCACCGGGTGCAGCAATTGATCAAGCTGGTTAGGTGCGACGCGCATGACGGCTTCTTTTTTATCGATGAGGCGCTCGCCCACCATGTCTACCGCGATGCGGACGGCGGCGGGACCGGTACGCTTACCGTTGCGGGTTTGCAACATGTAGAGCTTGCCTTCTTCGATGGTGAATTCGAAATCCTGCACATCTTTGTAGTGCTTTTCGAGGCTCGACGTGATCTTGCGAAGCTGCGCGTAGGCGGCCGGCATGACTTTCTCGAGATCGGCAATCGGCTGGGGGGTGCGGATACCGGCGACGACGTCTTCGCCCTGAGCGTTGACGAGAAATTCGCCATAGAACACTCTTTCGCCAGTGGACGGATTGCGGGTGAAGCCTACGCCAGTGGCGGAGTTATCGCCCATGTTGCCGAACACCATGGCCTGCACGCTGGCGCCAGTGCCGATGGAATCTGGAATCTTTTCCATGCGGCGGTAGTAAATGGCCTTTGGTGTGTTCCAGGAATTGAACACAGCATCGCGCGAGAGCATGAGCTGCTGAATGGGATCTTGCGGGAACTCTTTGCCGGTCTCTTTCTTAACCAGTTCCTTGTACTCGGCAATGATGTCTTGCAAGTCTTCGGCCGTCAGATCGGTATCGAGCTTGGCTTTGATCTTGTGCTTGCGGGCATCGAAGATGTGATCGAACTTGGCCATATCGACGTGCAGCGCCACTTCGCCGAACATCTGAATGAAGCGGCGGTAGCAATCGTAGGCGAAGCGAGGATTCTGAGTCTTCTTCACCAAGCCTTCGGTGGACGCATCGTTCAAGCCGAGGTTGAGAATGGTGTTCATCATGCCGGGCATGGAGAACTTGGCGCCGGAACGCACGCTCACCAGCAGCGGATCAGTAACGCCACCGAGCTTTTTGCCCATGAGCTTTTCGAGCTTGGCGACGGCTTGATGAATCTGATCATCCACTTCCTTCGGCACCTTGTTGCCATTTTCAAAGAAGAGGTTACAGACCTCGGTAGAAATGGTGAAACCGGGGGGAACAGGCACGCCGGCCCTGCTCATCTCGGCCAAACCTGCACCTTTGCCGCCCAGCACTTCTTTCATGGTGCCGTCTCCGTCGGCAGTGCCTCCGCCGAACGAGTAAACATATTTCTTCATTTAAGTCTTCTGTCTCCTGGTGGCGGACTGCTTCCGCCGGGTAAAAATTTCGGGTTAGAAGTTCAACCCTTGCCAAATTGGTTTGAGATCTAAAACAAAACCGTTTACTGGCCCATCGGCGGCCAAGGTTTCGGCTTGTTCGATGACCTCGACTGCCGCATTTTGCCGGTAGATCGCGACAGCTCGCTTATCGGGATGGATGAGCCAACCGAGAGTTACGCCATTTCGACGATATTCTTCCATCTTGGTTTGTAATTCGGGATAGCGGTCTGAAGGGGATTTGATTTCGACGACGAATTCCGGGACCAGCTTGAGGAACTTGCGGCGTTCTTCAAGCGTCAAAGTTTTCAGCCGATCGTAGCTGACCCACGATGCGTCCGGGCTCCGTTTAGAACCGTCTGGAAGAATAAATGTGGCGTGGGAATCGAATGTCCGGCCAGCGCCGTTTCGCTTGCTCCACGTTCTCAGTTGCTCCGTTAGTTCGCTGTTCTGATCTGACGATTCTCCACCTGTGGGAGCCATAACAAGTACGTTTCCTTGCGCATCCTGCTCGATCTTTTTGTTATCGAATTGCTGGCAGACTTCTTCGAACAACGCTTCCGCATTTCCATCTTCGGCGAGTTGGAAGATCAAATTGTTGTCTGTGTGGAGCGTCTGCGACACTGGCAGTTCGTGAGTCATTATCATTTCGATTCACCTTGCGTCACGATTTCGGAAAAGTCGGCAATGGTCAGGAACTCGTTGTACAGATTGCTGAGCAGGTTTAATCTATTGTCGCGTATTTTTGCCTCTGGATGGATCACCAAGATTCTATCGAAGAATAGATCTATGTGAGGTCGGAGACCGGCGATTAGAACCAGTTTCTCTCTGTAGGAGGTCGAAGCCCCGACCTCTTGGCTCACTGACAGAAAGGCATCGTTGAGTACGGATTCCGGCCCAGTCTCCGGCGCAGCCTCAAACAGCTCTGGATCCACTAGAAACGTTCTCTTTGATAACTTCTCTCCGTTGTTCCACTGAAGCAAGATTTTCTTAATGCGCTTGAAACTGGCCGCTAGCGGTTCGAAGTTGGGCGTTGATCGAACTTGATGCACCGCCTCGATTCGATCATGGAGATCGAACAAATATACGCACTCGGGTTTCATCACTGCATTGACTTCGTCGTGAGGAAATCCGGCTTCGCTCAGAAAGTGAGAGATACGTTCGTTGAAAAAGCCGCGAAGCTCCGCGCCTTCAATTAAGTTCGCTAGGGCAATAGGAAGTCGTTCTTTAAAAAGGATTTTTACGACACCCTGAGCCGCGCGACGCAGCGCGAATGGATCCTTTGAGCCCGTTGGCATCATGCCAACGTTGAAACACTCTTTAAGAGTATCTAGTTTATCTGCTATGGAGAGGACCTGGCCCGGAAGCGTGCGCGGATTGGGCGCTTCCATGCTGGTAGGCAAGTAGTGATCGTAGATGGCCTCGGCCACCTCTTTGCCTTCGTCTTGGTATTCCGCATATAAGCCGCCGACGAGGCCTTGGAGTTCGGTGAACTCTTTCACCATGTCAGTGGTGAGATCGGTCTTGGCAAGCAAGGCAGCTCGATCAACGGTTTTGAGCAGGGTAGCTTTTTCGACCGTCTGTTGATTAGGCCGGAGATGTTCGTTAATGATTCGTTTGGCTAAATCCCGAACCCGTTCGGTCTTATCCTTATAACTGCCCAGTTTGGCTTGGAAGGTAACCTTTGCGAGATCGGCAACGCGGTCGGCAAGTTTCTTTTGTTGATCGACTTGCCAGAAGAAGCGGGCGTCACTGAAGCGGGCGCGGAGGACGCGTTCGTTGCCTTGGCGAATGAGACCTTCGGAATCGCCATCGGTGTTAGTGACTGCGACGAATTCGGGTGCGAGACTGCCATCGGCTTGCAGCACGGAAAAGTAGCGCTGGTGATGGCGCATGACCGTTGATAGGATTTCTTTGGGGAGTTCGAGATACGACTTATCGAAGGCGCCGCGGATCGGGGTAGGGAACTCGGTGAGATAAACGAGTGTCTTGAGTAAGTCTTCATCCTTCTCGACACCGTTGACCAGAGCGTTTTCGATGCGGGCTTTGCGTTCTTCCGCGGAGACGATGACAAAGTTGGCGCGCAGGGCTGCGGCGTAGGTGTTGATGCCGACCAGGATTGGCGCTTTGGAGCCTAAGACACGATGGCCACGGGTGAGATTGCCGGACTTGACGCCGGCGATTTCGAAGGGAATGATTTGGTCGTCAAGAAGAGCCACGATCCAGCGGATGGGGCGGATGAATTTGACGCCACCTTTGCCGGTCCAATACATGGTTTTCGGGAAGGTGATGTTCTTGATGATGTCGGGCAGCTTTTCGGCAAGCGCGTGGGCGGCGGATTGACCCTTGACTAATTGATGAGAGACGTAACGTTCGCCTTTGGCTTCGGTGATTTTGGCCAGCTTATCGATGGTGGTGTTTTGCTTTTTGGCAAAGCCTTCAGCGGCTTTTTCACCAGCAGACAAATAAGGACCTGGGACAACGGCTTCGACGTCGGGTGCTTGACCAATGAGATCTTTGGCTTGAAGCAAGAGACGGCGCGGGGTGGCGTCGGTAGTGATGGACGAACCGCCGAAGGTAGCGAAGGCTTCGGCGAAGCGCTTGTGCAAGTCTGCCAGCGCGGGCTCAATCATCCAATCGGGGATTTCTTCGACGCCAATTTCAAGCAGGAAATTCGGCATTTACGCGGCCTCCTGCTGTTTGGCCCAGGCGGAGGCGACGCCCACGGCGAGCTTGCGGACGCGGCCGATGACACCAACGCGTTCGGTGACGCTGATGGCGCCACGGGAATCGAGGAGATTAAAAATGTTTGAGCACTTGAGGGCTTGGTCGTACGCGGGGAGAACAGGAAAGCGCTCGTAATTGTCTTTTTTGGCGCGGAATAAATCGAGCAGGCGCTGACATTCCTTTTCGTGCAGCTCGAATTCTTTCCAGAGCATGTCAACATCGGCCATTTCAAAGTTGTAGACGGAGAACTGTTGCTCGTCGGCAAGGCGGACGTCGGAGTATTTGAAGCCAGGGGCCCATTCTATGTCGTACACGCTGTTTACGTTTTGTAAGAAGGCGACGATGCGTTCGAGGCCGTAGGTGATTTCGGCGGGAACTAAGTCAAGATCGATACCGCCGCATTGTTGGAAGTAAGTAAACTGCGTGATCTCGAGACCGTCGAGCATGACTTGCCAGCCGATGCCCCAAGCGCCGAGGGTGGGCGCTTCCCAGTTGTCTTCTTCGAACTTGATATCGTGCTTGCGGAGATCGATGCCGATGGCTTCGAGGCTGCCTAGATATTGTTCGAGTACGTCGTCGGGCGTGGGTTTCAGGATGACCTGCAGTTGCTGATGTTTATAGAGACGGTTGGGATTTTCGCCATAGCGACCGTCGGCGGGGCGGCGGCTAGGCTGGACGTAGGCAACCTTATAAGGCTTGGGGCCCAGCACGCGCAGAAATGTTTCGGGAGCCATGGTGCCGGCGCCGACTTCGAGGTCGTGCGGCTCTTGAATGATGGCGCCGCGGTCGGCCCAGTAATGCTTCAGCTTGAAGACGGTGTCTTGAAGGGAATCCATGGTGTTCCTCAATGCGCTCCCGGGCAGAGAGTGCGATTGCCGCTGTTGGTGCTGCTTTGCGAATGAAATAAGTTCACGAGTGATCGCCGTTTCGGACCGGACCGGAAACTGGTGTGGGTTGGGCGGGACTGAGGGGCGACGCTGAGGAGTTTGCCACGAACTCGAGCCGGTATCACCTGAAACGCCGGTGCCCAGTTCAGTTTGCAGCCGGTAGAACTAATAGAGTAGCAAAGGCTCGGTATAAGGCGGGCGGGAGGACGGGATTTGACGGCGTTCCGGGATGGGCGATTTTGCGAAGCGGAAGCGAAGAAAAGGCGATCATTGGGGAGCCGATCTTGCGGGCGGGGGTCCGAATTACGCTTCGAACCCAGGTCGGGTGCAAAGGGAGCAAAAAGAGAAAAACGAACCCAATTGGAGGTTTATGTCAATGACGTAGCAGCGGAAATATTTCGGTAAGTGCTGTGATCGCTTTCGGGTCGGGATAGCTAGCGGCCTCACTGCGCTGCCGGTTGGAAATCGGAAAACCAGTCTTCTTCCGCCGAGTTGTGACTGATGAGATGCAGGACTCGCGCGTGTGACTGCATCGAAAAGTGCGTGATCTGCCAGACGCCCGGAGCCACCGGATTTTTCTCGATTTCGAAGCGCGTTCCTGGTTCTACTTGCGCCAGAAAGCCGCCGATGGATACAGGCCGAATTACTTGTGCCGTTACTTTGACCCATTCGTAAGTATCCTGATCGATCCACATTTCGCCACGCATTCCAGGGAGTACTTGGCAATCCAGGTTTGGAGGCCGGTAACCAAGTTTAGGGCTTGCGGTTAAAACCCAGACGGTCCGCGGCCCGACTTTTCGAGTGCCGGCGATTTTGAAATCGAACGCTTGGGATAACTGCGACATCATCTCGTGATCGCTTTTGAGCTCTTTGGCGTAGCCTGCTATGCGTCGTGCGCGTTGCTGGGGAGTTTGTGCGCGTCGCTCGGCTGCGGCCTGACCCTCTTTATGCAACTCCAAAGCTTCGCGCGCCGACGATAGCCGTAGGCCGGAGGCGAGCAACCGTTGATAGGGCGAACCATCAAGCATGTTGACCTGGAAGATCTTGGTCGTCTTGCCTACGCGGTCTTTTTCCTTAAAGTCGAATTGGGGTTCGGCAGCGAAGTCCTTGTCGTTCGCAGTAACGGACCGCTCAACAATGGTCTGTACATCGGGCTGAACTTGACCAGCGAAGATTATCGCGCCGATGAAAGGAAGAACCAAGAGGCTTCGCGAGGCTTGGTAAAAGCGGCTATTTTGTTGTTGTTTCATTTTTACCCTGGTTTGGCAACCTCTCGACTGACTGGACCCATGCGAGACAGCACTGCCGCCTCTGTTTGTCTTAATGATGTGGCGAGGGATTCACGCAAAGCGCGCCGGACCATGGGTCGGGTCGTCGGTAAAGGAAAAGCGAATCATGAAGGATCCATGCCGTCTCGCCGCGCACAGTTGCTAGCGCTGCGGATCTGGCTTCAACCTTATAAGAATCGCCGTCAAGATGCCATCAATTGGTGAACCAAAAGATGGCAGGCACGTCAGTCTTTTTTGACGTTGGCAACATTTTTGACCTTGTCTTGACGTTTTTCGGGTTAGATTTCAAAGAGGAACGTTCAAGGACGAAATCTACGTACTTCACGCTTCCACTGCCAGGGTCATACGAGCGCCAGGGCAGTTTGAAGCTTGCTAAGGAGACAGTGGGCGATGTGTGATTATTCATTGATGGCGGTACCAAACCGCCTGGCCGTATCTGGGGAAGATCTCATCGTCTACCGGTTCACAGAAGGAGCGATGGGTTTGGCGTCGCCGTTCGACGTTCAGTCAAAGAAAGCTGTTCTCAAGACACTGGGATTCTGGAATCGGCTCAAAGAAATGTTTGAGCGGAATGAAAAGATTACTGCTGTCTGCATTCCACCCGGAGCGCGACTGATTGTGCGCGATATTCCTCGAGACCTTCAACGAACGTTTGGTTTGAGAAACGATATGGAGGAAGCGATCTTCACTCAGCAAACGGCGACGGTAGACGATTATCGCGATGCCATTCGCTTCAACAATGGGAGTGAAGTTTTGTTGCAGAGACTGGCCGAAGGTCAGCGAGTGCGAGTGCTCAACGTTTCTTCTCGCGAGGATTGGGCGCCACACCCTGAGCATGGCGTGGCCATGCGAATGTCTTAGAACCGTTAGCCTGCTAAGGATTAGAGCCTTAAACCTTCATCGTGATCATCAATCAAAAAGACAAAATCGAGGGGTTCGATACTCTCGCAGATTTAGCTTTGAACTTACGCTGGTCGTGGAATCACGGGACCGACGAAATTTGGCGGCAACTGGATGCGAAACTCTGGGAGATCACAAATAACCCGTGGGTGGTTTTACAGACGGCTTCGCATGAAAAGATCAAACTCGTTCTGACCGATCCCGTTTTCCGGAAGAAAATTGACGAGGTCGCAGAAGCCAGGCGCAATTCGTTAGAGGCGCCCGCGTGGTTTCAAAAGAACCACGAGAAAACGTCGCTTACCTGCGCGGCTTATTTCAGCATGGAGTTTATGTTGAGCGAAGCTCTGCCCATTTATTCGGGCGGCCTTGGCAACGTGGCCGGTGATCAGATGAAAGCAGCCAGCGATCTTGGTGTGCCTGTTGTTGGTGTGGGATTGCTGTATCAGCAGGGATATTTTCGCCAGGTGATCGATAAAGACGGCGGTCAACAAGCATTGTATCCGTATAACGATCCCGGCCAATTACCCATCACACCTTTGCGCCAACCAAATGGGGAATGGTTGCGTTTGGAGATTGAGCTGCCCGGATATTCCGTCTGGCTGCGGACTTGGCAAGTTCAAGTCGGTAGAACGCAACTCTACTTACTCGACAGCAATGACGCGGCTAACTTTCCGGCCCATCGGGGCATTACCAGTGAGCTGTACGGAGGCGGCCCTGAGCTGCGCTTGAAGCAAGAAATGCTGCTCGGTATTGGAGGATGGCGTTTGCTAAGCGCGCTCGGGTTGACTCCCGAAGTCTGCCACTTGAATGAAGGACATGCGGCGTTCGCGGTCTTGGAGCGGGCGCGCAGCTTTATGGAAGCAACGGGCCAGCCGTTTAACGCGGCCATGGCGGCTACTCGAGTAGGCAATCTTTTCACAACGCATACTGCCGTCGCCGCAGGGTTTGATCGCTTCGACCCTGCGCTCATCGGGCAATACATGAGTGGATATGCGCAGGATAAGCTCGGTATTTCGCCGCATGACCTTCTCGCGCTGGGCCGCCAAAATGCTGAGGATTCGTCAGAGCCATTCAACATGGCCTACCTGGCGATTCGCGGGTGCGGAGCCGTGAGCGGCGTGAGCGAGTTGCACGGCAAGGTGAGCCGGCATATCTTTCAGCCTCTCTTTCCTCATTGGCCGGAGGAGGAAATCCCAATTGGATCGGTGACTAATGGAGTGCATATGCCCACCTGGGACTCTGCCGCGGCCGACAGCCTTTGGACAGAAGCTTGCGGGAAAGATCGGTGGCTGGGCACAACAAAGAATCTAGATGAAGAGATTCGCCATGTTTCGGACAAAAAGCTGTGGCAATTCAGGAGTGCCGCGAGCAAAGCTCTATTAGACTATGCGCGCCAGCGTTTATCTCAGCAACTCGCGGGTTCCGGATCGTCGCCGCATAGCGTTGAAGCTGCCAAGCATTTATTCGATTCTAATATCCTGACCTTGGGGTTTGCCCGCCGCT
>Ga0302319_10008751_pt1 | contig 19617 bp, 16 predicted proteins | sample Bog_T0_2_FD_203319 | JGI IMG/M metagenome (GOLD analysis project Ga0302319, IMG submission 203319) | Peat permafrost microbial communities from Stordalen Mire near Abisko, Sweden - Bog_T0_2 | ecosystem: Environmental > Terrestrial > Soil > Wetlands > Peat | place: Sweden: Abisko, Stordalen Mire... | reverse complement strand
TCGGTCCAGCGCCCGAATACTGCCTGCTCGCCGGCGAGACGCCGAGCGGCGTCGGACCGGCGCGCATGCCGCGCGGCTGGAGCGCGACGGTCGCCCCGCGCGAGCCGCTGTGAGCGCGGTTGCCGGCGCGGCATTGCGGCGCCCGGCGGGCGGCGGCCGGCGGGCGCGTCGCGAAGGACACATCCGCTGGCGGACCCTCTACACTTTTCCGTAGCCGTCGTAACTGGCGTTCTGGTGGGATCAACCCACGGGGAGCGACGGCGAGCACCGCCGCGCGCCTGGGCAACCTCCGCATTTCCGACAGCGAGGAGTTCCATGACGCAGGCGACCGACACTGCAAAAGCACCGCCGATCATCATTCCGGGCGACCTGCGGCCGGCCGACGGACGCTTCGGCAGCGGCCCGTCCAGGATCCGCCCGGCGCAGCTGAACCGGCTCGCGGGCGATGGTGCCGCGCTGCTCGGCACCTCCCACCGCCAGGCGCCGGTGCGTGGGCTCGTCGGGCGTGTGCGCGGCGGGCTGCGCGAGCTCTTCTCGCTGCCCGAGGAGTACGTCGTCGCGCTCGGCAACGGGGGGGCCAGCGCGTTCTGGGATGTCGCCGCGTTCGGGCTGGTCAGCGAGCAGTCGCTGCATCTGGTCAACGGCGAGTTTTCGAGCAAGTTCGCCGCCGTCACGAAGCTGGCTCCGTTCCTTGCCGATCCGGTGATCGTCGCGGGCGAGCCGGGAACCGCTCCCGTGCCGGTCGGCTCAACCTCGGCCGACGTGCTCGCCTGGGCTCACAACGAAACCTCAACCGGGGTGATGATCGACGTGCGCCGCCCGGCGGACGCCGGCGATGCGCTGGTTGTGATCGACGGCACATCGGGCGCCGCCGGACTGCCGCTTGACCCGCTCGAGGTCGACGCCTACTACTTTGCGCCGCAGAAGAGCTTCGGCTCAGACGGCGGACTGTGGCTTGCGCTGCTCAGCCCCGCCGCGGTCGAGCGCACGGCGCGGATCGCCGCCTCCGGCCGCTTCATCCCGGCCTTCCTCTCGCTCGCCGACGCGCTCGAGAACTCGAAGCTCAATCAGACCGTCAACACGCCGGCGATCGCCACGCTCTACCTGATGGCGGAGCAGATCGACTGGATGCTCGCGGCCGGGGGGCTCGGCTGGTGTGTCGCGCGGACCCGCGAGTCCTCCGGACACATCTACGACTGGGCGCAGCGCGGCGCTGTGACGACGCCGTTCGTCGCCGATCCCGCCGCGCGCTCGCTGGTCGTCGCAACGATCGACTTCGATGAGAGCGTCGACGCCGCCGCTCTCGCCGCGACGCTGCGCGCCAACGGGATCGTGGACGTGGAGCCCTACCGCAAGCTCGGGCGCAACCAGCTGCGGATCGCCACCTATCCGGCGGTCGAGCCCGACGACGTGCGGGCGCTGACGGCCTGCATCGATTATGTGCTGGAGCGTGTCGCGTGAGCGCCAGGGTGCTTGTCCGCGAGGACGTCGGCGAGTCTGGCCTGGCTCTGCTGCGCGCCCAGTTCGATGTCGAGACCGGGTTTGACTGGTCGGAGGAACAACTCGCCGAGCGAATCGGCGAGTTCGACGCGATCCTGATCCGCTCGGCCACGAAGCTGACCGCCGAGCTGATCGAACGCGGCGAGCGTCTGAAGGTGATCGGGCGGGCTGGCGTGGGCGTCGACAACGTCGACGTCGACGCAGCCACGCGCCGGGGCATCGTCGTCGCCAACGCGCCGCAGTCAAACGTCGTGACGGCCGCCGAGCACACGCTCGCGCTGCTGCTCGCACTGGCCCGCAACATCCCGCAGGCTCACGCCTCGCTGACCTCGGGCAAGTGGGAACGCTCGAAGTTCTCCGGCGTCGAGCTGTGCGACAAGCAGCTCGGAATCATCGGCTTCGGGCGTATCGGCCAGCTCGTCGCGACCCGTGCGCGGGGCTTCGGCATGCGCGTGATCGCATTCGACCCGCTGGTCTCCGCCGAGCGCTACCGCGAACTGGGCGTCGAGAAGGCGGCGACCGTCGACGACGTCTACGCCCGCGCCGAATTCCTCACCGTGCATCTGCCGGTCACCGACGAGACGCGCGGGATCATCGATGCGGCCGCGATCGCGAAGATGCGCGACGGCGTTCGCATCCTCAACGTGGCGCGAGGCAAGCTGATTGACGACGCGGCGCTGCAGGCGGGCCTCGACAGTGGCAAGGTCGCGGGCGCGGCCCTCGACGTGTTCCCGAGCGAGCCGATCACCGACTACCCGCTGTTCTCGGGCTATCCCAACGTGGTCGTCACGCCACACCTCGGCGCCTCGACGGCCGAGGCGACCGACCGCGCGGGGTATCAGAGCGCCGAGCAGATCGTCCTCGCGCTGACCGGCGGAGCGGTCACCACGGCCGTCAACATCCCGTCCGTCGGTGCCGAGGCGATGGAGCAGTTGACGCCGTTCCTGCCGCTCGCGGAGCAGCTCGGCCACCTGGCGATGGGACTGGCTGCGGGCAGCTCGGTCGAGCGTATCGAGGCCGAGTTCCTCGGGCGGATCGCCGATCTGGACACGCGGCTGCTGACCCTCGCGGTTGTGACGGGCGCGATGCGCGGGCGCACCGAGCAGGATGTGAACTACGTCAATGCCGGCTCCTTCGCGCAGGAGCGGGGGATCGTGATCGAGGAGACGGCTAGCAGCGGGGCCGAGGACTTCAACGAGCTGATCCGCGTCACCGTGGTTGCGGGGGGCGAGCGGGTGGCGGTGGCCGGGACGGTCGTCGGCCCCGCGCATGTGCCGCATCTGGTCGAGGTCTCCGAGCACCGCTTCATGGTCGAGCTGGCGCAGCACGTCTCCGTGTTTCGCTACCGCGACCTTCCCGGCATGATCGGGCACGTCGGCACGGTGTTCGGCCGCGGCGCCATAAACATCTCCTCGGCGGCGGTGGGCCGCCAGTCCGACGGTCACGATCACGGTGACGGCGGCCTCGCGGCAATGGTCGTCACGACGCACGAGCCCGTGCCCGACGCCGTCGTGGCGGAGGTACTGGCCGCGGGCGAGTTCGTCAGCGGGCGAAGCGTGACGCTGGGTTGAGACGCGAGGCGCGTTGAGACGCCGTCTCGCGCCGGCCGCGGAGGGTGAGGCGGCCGCTTTCGCCCGCCGCGATCCGTTCTGGCCCGCCCAGCTGACCGTGCTCGCGGCGATCGGGCTGAGCCTCGATCTGCCGAGCTACCTGACGATCCATAGGGTGTGGCTGATCCCCGCCGTCGAGGCTGTCCTGCTGCTCGGGCTGGTCGCGATGACCCCGGGCAGTATGGGAGGCGACGGTCGGCGCCGCCGCCGTGTTGCGCTGGCGCTGATCGGCCTCGTCAGCGCCAGCAACCTGCTGAACCTGATCCTGCTCGTACACCGCCTCCTGGACGGCCCCCACACCGCTGGGCGCCCGCTGGTTCTCGCCGGCGCGGAGATCTGGATCACCAATGTGCTGCTGTTCGCGGTGTGGTATTGGGAGCTCGATCGCGGCGGTCCGCTCGCGCGCCGCGAGGCGGTGCTTCGCCCCCCCGACTTCCTCTTCCCGCAGATGACCGATGTGCACCTGGGAGGCATCGACTGGCGGGCCGGCTACGTCGACTACTTCTACACGTCGTTCACCAACGCCTCGGCCTTCAGCCCGACCGACACGATGCCGCTCACGCCACTGGCAAAGATGCTGATGCTCGTACAGTCGCTCGCGTCGCTGGTGACGATCGGGATGGTCCTCGCGCGCGCCGTTAACATCCTCACCTGAGCATGCTGCGCGAGCCTGCATCTGTCGTCGCAGGCGTGCGGCGGCCGGCGACTTTCACTAAGCTTCTGCGCGCATGATGTTGCGCTCGTCTCTCCTGCTTCTTCTCCTCCCCCCTCGGGGGGAATAACGCGTGGCGGCCGCGTAGCCGCAAACCCAGCCGAGAAGAAGCCGTAGGAGAAGCCCGAAAGGAACGAGGAGCATCATGGATTCACAAACCGACCGAGTACTGATCTTCGACACGACCCTGCGCGACGGGGAGCAGTCGCCCGGCATCTCGCTGAACGCCGCCGAGAAGCTCGAGATCGCCCAGCAGCTCGCGCGGCTCGGCGTGGATGTGATCGAGGCCGGCTTCCCGATCGCCTCGCCCGGCGATTTCGAGGCGGTGGAGGGCATCGCTCGCAAGGTCGAGGGGCCGGTGATCGCCGGTCTCGCACGCACGCAATTCGCCGACATCGAGTCGGCGGCCAAAGCCGTCGCCGACGCCGAGCGCCCGCGGATTCACACGTTCATCTCGACCTCCGACATCCACATCGTCCATCAGCTGCAGTCCACCCGCGAGGACGTTCTCGGACAGGCCCGCGCGGCGGTCGCGCACGCCCGCGAGTTCGTTGCCGACGTCGAGTTCTCACCGATGGACGCGACGCGCTCGGAGATCGAGTTCACCGCCGAGGTGGTCGCGGCCGCGATCGAGGAGGGCGCGACGACGATCAACATCCCCGACACCGTCGGCTACGCGATGCCGCACGAGTACGCCGCGTGGCTCGAGCGGCTCTACCAGCTCGTGCCCGCCCTGGCGGATGTGGTCCTCTCGGTGCACTGCCACGACGACCTCGGCCTGGCGGTTGCCAACTCCTTCGCCGGCGTGCGTGCCGGCGCGCGCCAGGTGGAGTGCGCGATCAACGGGATCGGCGAGCGCGCCGGCAATGCGTCACTCGAGGAGATCGTGATGCTGCTGGCGACGCGCGCCGATGACATCGGCCTGCACACCGCGATCAACACGCGCGAGATCGCGCGCACCAGCCGCCTGGTGTCGCGGCTGACGGGCTACGCCGTCCCGCCCAACAAGGCGATCGTCGGGCGCAACGCGTTCGCGCACGAATCCGGCATCCACCAGGACGGCGTGCTGAAGGAACGCACAACCTACGAGATCATGGAGGCCACGAGCGTCGGGCTCGCGACCAACTCGCTCGTGCTGGGCAAGCACTCCGGGCGCCACGCGCTTCGACAGGCGCTCGAGAACCTCGGCATCGAGGTTCAGGGCCAGGCCCTCAACACCGCCTTCAAGCGCTTCAAGGAGATCGCCGACCGCAAGAAGACGGTGAGTGCGATGGACCTCGAGGCGCTCGTGACCGACGAGCTGCGCGAGCACATCGCGGGCTTCACGCTCGAGAGCTACGAGCTGACGGCCGGCAGCGAGCGCGAACCGCTCGCCGCGGTCGCGGTCCGAACGCCGGCGGGGGATCTCGCGCGGGGCGAATTCAGCGGCGATGGCTCAGTCGACTCCGTGTTCGGCGCGATCAACGCGGCGACCGGCGTCGCTGCGCAGCTGCGCGAGTTCCGGATCGACGCCGTCACCGAAGGCCAGGACGCGCTCGGCGAGGTCTCGGTGGTGGTCACGCTCGGCGAGCGCTCAGCGTCGGGACAGGGTGTCGCGACGGATGTCGTCGAGGCCGCCGCGCGGGCCTACCTGCGCGCGCTTACGACGCTGAGCCGCGGCGAGGAGGCCGCGGTGGCTGCGGCGGCCGATCTCGCGCCAGCGCCCTGAGCAAGCCCTGACACCCGGCGCCGCGGTGGGCGCGTGTCCGTGATAACGTACACGCGTATGGTGCTTGCGCCCGAGCATGATCCCTATGACCCGACGGCGGTCGGGCCGCGCGTGCGGGCGCTGCGGGAGGCGATGGGGCTGTCGCTGCGCGAGCTGGCACTGCGCTGCGGCGTCAGCTCCGCGATGCTCTCGCAGGTCGAGCGCGGCGAGACCAGCCCGACGCTGCAGGTCGCCGCGCGTATCGCCACCGGCCTCGAGCTGCGGCTCTCGGCGCTGCTGCGCCTCGATGAGAGCGGCTCGGTGACGATCGTGCGCTGCGGCGAGCGGCGCGTCGAGGGCAACCCGCGCCGCGGCCATCACGCCGAGGTGCTGACGCCACCGATTCCCGGGCAACGGGCAGAGCTGTCGCTGCACACGCTCGCACCGGGGGCGGTCACCGGCGGCTCCGACGACCCGCCGATGCACGAGCCGGGCAGCCGCGAAACTGCGCTGGTCGAGGCCGGCGAGGTGGTGCTGCTCTGCGACGGGCGGCCGTACCCGCTCGCGACCGGCGACTGCGTGACCTTCGACGCCGATCTGCCCCATCATTTCGAGAACCCAGGACCGCTGCAGGCGCGGCTGCTCGCCGTTGTCTCCGCCGGCCTGCGGCGCAGCTGACGACCGAGGGAGATGCAGATGCCACAGACCATGCTCGACAAGATCTGGGACGCCCACGAGGTGACCCCGGGCCTGCTCTACATCGACCTGCACCTCGTGCACGAGGTGACGAGCCCGCAAGCCTTCGAGGGGCTGCGGCTCGCCGGACGCAGCGTCCGGCGGGCGGACCGCACGCTCGCGACGGCCGACCACAACGTGCCGACCGACGGCACGCCCCGCGCGGCCGCGATCCTCGACGAGCTCTCGCGCGTCCAGGTTCAGACGCTCGAGCGCAATTGCGCGCAGTTCGGCATCCCGATCTACTCGGTGGGGTCGCAGCGCCAGGGAATCGTGCACGTGATCGGCCCGGAACTGGGCGTCACGCAGCCGGGCATGACGATCGTCTGCGGCGACTCGCACACGGCCACGCACGGCGCCTTCGGCGCGCTCGCCTTCGGCATCGGCACAAGCGAGGTCGAGCACGTCCTCGCAACCCAGTGCCTTGTCCAGAGCAAGCCGCGCTCGATGCGGATCAGCTACGAGGGCCGGCGCGGCTTCGGCGTCACCGCCAAGGACCTGATCCTTGCCACGATCGGCCAGATCGGCGTCGACGGCGCCGTCGGGCATGTCGTCGAGTACAGCGGCGAGGCGATCTCCGAGCTTTCGATGGAGGGCCGCATGACGGTCTGCAACATGACGATCGAGGGCGGCGGCCGTGCCGGCATGATCGCGCCGGACGAGGTCACGTTCGAGTGGTTCGAGCAAGGCGGGCGGCCCGGCGCCGGCTCCGGCGCGGCGCTGGAGCGTGCGATCGAGGGCTGGCGCGATCTGCGCAGCGAGGACGGCGCGCGTTTCGACTCCGAGGTCGCGGTCGACGTCGCTGCGATCTCACCGCAGGTGACGTGGGGCACCAACCCCGGGATGGTGGTCGGCGTCGCCGACCGCGTGCCCTCACCGGACGCCTTCGAGACGAAGGCCGACCGCGACGCGGCCGAGCGCGCGCTCGAGTACATGGGGCTGACGGCCGGCACGCCGATCGAGGAGATCCGCCTCGACCGCGTGTTCATCGGCTCGTGCACCAACTCGCGGATCGGCGACCTGCGCGCCGCGGCGTCGGTGATCCGCGGCCGCCGCGTGGCCGAGCACGTGCAGGCGATGGTCGTGCCGGGGTCGGCACAGGTCAGTGCGCAGGCGCAGGCCGAGGGGCTCGATGAGACCTTCCGCGCCGCGGGCTTCGACTGGCGCACCGCCGGCTGCTCGATGTGCCTGGGAATGAACCCCGACATCCTTGCCCCCGGCGAGCGCTGCGCGTCGACCTCGAACCGCAATTTCGAAGGTCGCCAGGGCCGCGGCGGCCGCACCCATCTGGTCTCCCCGGAGATGGCGGCCGCGGCCGCGATCGAAGGGCGTTTCGTCGACATCCGCGACTGGAGCTGAGTAATGGAGCCGATCACAGTCATCGCCGGGGCGGTCAGCGACCTGGACCGCAGCGACGTCGACACCGACCAGATCATCCCGAAGCAGTTCCTCAAGCGGATCGAGCGCACCGGCTTCGGCGAGTTCCTCTTCTACGACTGGGCCAAGCAGCCAGGCTGGGATCTGCCGCGCAACCCGATCCTGACGAGCGGGCGCAACTTCGGCTGCGGCTCATCGCGCGAGCACGCTCCCTGGGCGATCGAGGACTACGGCTTCCGTGCCGTGGTCGCGCCGAGCTTCGGCGACATCTTCTACAACAACTGCATGAAGATCGGGCTGCTCGCGGTCGTGCTCTCAGAGCCCGATGTGCGCGCACTCGCCGCGGCGGGCGAGGGCGAAGTCGACCTCGAGGCGCAGGAGGTGCGCTTCGGCGCACGCAGCGCACGCTTCGAGATCGACCCGGAGATCCGCCGGCGGCTGCTCGGCGGCCTGGACGACATCGCGCTGACGTTGCAGGACGGCGATCAGATCGCCGCCTACGAGGCAGCGCGCGAGCGCAGCGGGCCGGTTACCACAGCGCTCTGAGACGCTGGCGGCAGCCAGCCGCCCGCAACTAGGCCACGGCGCAGGTGTTCCCCCAGGTAGCAGTTCATCTGGATCTCAGAAGCGAGGAGCCGCGTGATGCGCCGAGCAACGTTCGCAGTCGCAGCCACCGCAATCGCGGTGGCGCTGGCGATGACGGCAAGCGCCTTCGCGCGCACCGGAGATCGTCCGTTTGTGAAGACCTATCCGGCGGCCAGCGCGCTGTGCGTCAAAGCCGAATCCGGAAGTCTCTCGCGGAAGCTCGCGCCGTCCGCCGCGGCCGTGAGCGCCGCCTGCGACACGCTCGGCAACGCCTTTCCGGTGCTCGTATCCACGGTCGATGCGGCCGAGGCGACGCAGCTGAGTACCTTCTCGGCACAGAAGGCCCTGGTCGCGGCCGCCTGCCGCAAGCCCGTCAGCGACCACGCGGCCTGCGCAAGCGTCCGCGCAAGTGCCCGCGCCACGGAGACGGCGGCGCGCACGACCGAGCAGACCGCGGAGTCGGCGTTCCACGCAGCCGTCGAAGCCAACCGCAAGGCCTTCTGGAGCACCGTCAGCGCACTGCGCTGAGCCGCGCCGGTGAAGCGGTGACGGCCGGGGTTGATGCGTGCCGCGTGAGCGTGCCCCGCAACCCCGCTGCTACGGTGCCGTCTCGATGACTGTGATCGCGACGCTGCCCGGAGACGGGATCGGCCCGGAGGTGCTGGCGGCGGGCCTTGAGGTGCTGCACGCCGTCGCCGAGGTCGAGGTGCAGGAGCACATCTTCGGCGGCGCGTCGATCGATGCGCACGGCGTTGCTCTGACCGATGAGGTGCTGGCCGCGTGCCGCGGTGCAGACGCCGTGCTGCTCGGGGCGGTCGGGGGGCCGAAGTGGGACACCACCGATCCGGAGGTGCCGCGACCCGAGCAGGGATTGCTCGGCGTACGCAAGGGCCTTGGCCTGTTTGCGAACCTGCGTCCGGTGCGCGCGATCGAGGCGCTCTACGACGCCAGCCCGCTGCGGCAGGAGCGGATCGCCGGCACGGACCTCATCGTCGTGCGCGAGCTCACCGGCGGGATCTACTTTGGCGCCAAGACGCGCACGGCGCAGAGTGCCAGCGATATGTGCGAGTACAGCGTCGCCGAGATCGAGCGCATCGCCCGCGTCGCGTTCCGGGCGGCGCGCACCCACGTCACGAGCGTCGACAAGGCGAACGTGCTCGAGACCTCGCGGCTGTGGCGCGAGGTGATCACTCGCGTTGGGGCTCAGGAGTTCCCCGGCGTGCAGCTGCGCCACCTGCTCGTCGACAACGCCGCAATGACGCTCGTCAGCGCCCCGGCCAGCTTCGATGTGATCGTCACCGAGAACATGTTCGGCGACATCCTCAGCGATGAGGCGGCGATGATCACCGGCTCGATCGGCATGCTGCCCAGCGCGTCGCTGGGGGACGGCAGACCGGGCCTGTTCGAGCCGGTGCACGGCTCGGCCCCCGACATCGCCGGGCAGGGCATCGCCAATCCGCTGGCGATGAACCTGTCGATCGCGCTGATGCTGAGGCACGGGCTGGGGTTGGAAGCGGAGGCGGTAGCGGTAGAATCGGCTGTCGATCGCGCACTCGCGAACGGTCTGCGAACGCGGGATCTCGGCGGTTCGGCAACCACGGCGCAGGCCACGGCTGCAGTGCTCGCACTTCTATAGCGAAGGGACGTTTCGGACGCTGTGATCGAGACGGAGGTCATCTGGCATAACGGCGAGTTCGTCGCCTGGGCGGACGCCAAGGTGCATCTACTGACGCACGGGCTGCACTACGGAACCGGCGTCTTCGAAGGCATTCGCTGTTACGAGACCGAGCGCGGCCCTGCGATCTTCCGCCACCTCGACCACCTGGACCGCCTCGAGCGCTCGGCCAAGCTCTACTACATGGAGCTGCCCTACTCGATCGAGCAGCTGCGGGTCGCCACGCACGAACTCGTGGCGCGCAATGCCATCTCCTCGTGCTATATCCGGCCGATCGCCTACCGCGGCTACGGCCAGATGGGACTGAACCCGCTCGATGCACCGGTCGAGGTGTCGATCGCGCTGTGGCCCTGGGGCGCCTACCTGGGCGAGGAGGGCACGCGCAACGGCATCCGGGCGAAGGTGTCCTCGTGGGAGCGCATCAGCCCGCGCTCGCTGATCCCGGCCGCGAAGGCGTCGGGCCAGTACCTCAACAGCGTGCTCGCGAAGATCGAATCGGTGAAGGCGGGCTACGACGAGGCGATCCTGCTCGACGAGCACGGCCGCGTCTGCGAAGGCTCGGGCGAGAACATCTACACCGTCCGCGACGGGGTGATCGTGACGCCGCCGCAGACAGCCTCGATCCTCGACGGCATCAACCGCCGCTCGATCGTGCAGATCGCCCGCGACCTCGGCTACACGGTGCTCGAGCGCGACATCACGCGCGCCGAGCTCTACCTCGCCGACGAGGTCTTCCTCACCGGCACGGCGGCCGAGCTCGTGCCGGTGCGCGAGATCGACGATCACGCGATCGGGTCCGGCGGACCCGGTGAGATCACGCGGGTGCTCCAGGACGCCTTCCAGGAGGTCCTCTACGGGCGCAACGAGCGATACCTCGAGTGGCTGGACATAGTGGCGACCCCAGGCTCGACGGCCATTGCCGGCCAGGCGGTCACGCAGCGGGCGAGCGCATAGCAATGCTGAGCCTTTCGATGTTCGCGGTGCGAATTACGCGGGCGGCCGTCTAGCGCCTGCGCGCACGGCCGCTCACCCACCGCTCGCCCGAAAACTTCGAAAGGAACCGCCGTGAATGAGATCCAGCTATACGACGCCACGTTGCGCGACGGCATGCAGGGAGAGGGCATGTCGCTCTCGGCCGAGGAGAAACTGCGCGTCGCCCACAAGCTCGACGAACTGGGAATCGACCTGATCGAGGCCGGCTTCCCCGGCTCAAATCCCAAGGATCGCGAGCTCTTCGAGCTGATGGCGCACGAGCGTTTCGAACATGCCGTCCTCGCCGCGTTCGGGATGACGCGCCGCCGCGACCTGGCGGCCGAGCAGGATCCGGCGCTGATCGAGCTGGCGGAGTGCGTCGCCCCGGTCTGCACGCTGGTCGGGAAGACCTGGACGCTTCACCTGGAGAAGCTCGTCAAGGTCGACCGTGAGGAGAACCTGGCGATGATCGCCTCCTCCGTCGCCTACCTGGTCGGCGCCGGCAAGCGCGTCGTCTACGACGCCGAGCACTTCTTCGACGGCTACCGCGCCGAGCGCGCCTACGCGCTGGCTTGCATCAGCACCGCAGCGCAGGCTGGTGCCGAGACGATCACGCTCTGTGACACCAACGGCTCCTCGCTGCCTTCGCAGGTGGCTGCCGCGACGGCCGATGCGCTCGCCGCGCTCGGCGAAGGCGTTCGCGTCGGCATCCACTGCCACAACGACGCCGAATGCGGCGTCGCCAACACCCTGGCCGCGGTCGAGGCCGGGGCGCGCCAGGTGCAGGGAACGATGAACGGATGCGGTGAGCGCACCGGCAACGCGAACCTCGTCTCGATCATCGCGAACCTTCAGCTCAAGCTCGGCTTCCGCTGCCTGACTGACGAGCAGCTCGCGCGCCTGACCGAGACGGCCCACTTCGTCGACGAGCTGCTCAACATCACCCCCGACCCCAATCAGCCCTACGTCGGCCGCAACGCATTCGCGCACAAGGGCGGCATGCACGTTGCCGGCGTCAGCGCGGACGCGAGCACCTTCGAGCACATCGCGCCCGCGCTCGTTGGTAACCAGCGCGAACTGCTGGTGTCGGAGCTGGCGGGGCGGGCGAGCGTGAGCGAGAAGGCAGCGGCGCTCGGGATCGAACTGGACGAGACGACGACACGCAGGGTGCTCGAGCGGATCAAGGATCTCGAGCATCGCGGGTACCAGTTCGAGGCCGCCGACGGCTCGCTGGAGTTGCTGCTGCGCCGCGAGACGGGCGGCTACGCGCCGCTGTTTCGGCTCGAGTCCTGGCGGGTGATCGTGGAACAGCTGGCGGACGGGGAGGCGCGGACCGAGGCGACGATCAAGATCTGGATCGACGGAGAGCGCCGCGTGCAGACCGCCGAGGGCAACGGACCGATCAACGCCCTGGACGCCGCGCTGCGGGCGGCGATCGGCAAGGTCCACCCGCACCTCGCCGACATCGAGCTGGTCAACTTCAAGGTGCGCATCCTCGACGAGGACAAGGGCACCGGAGCCGTCACGCGCGTGCTGCTCGACGCTTCCGACGGGACCACCGTTTGGGGCTCGATCGGGGTGTCCGAGAACGTGGTCGCCGCCTCCTGGGAGGCACTGGTCGACTCGCTGGAGCGCGGCATGCTGGCCGGGCCGCCGACGTGAGCGACAACGAGATCCAGCTCGCGCGGCCGCTGCTCGGCGAGGCCGAGGAGCGCGGCGTGATCGAGGTGCTGCGCTCCGGGCGGCTGTCGCTCGGGCCGCTGCTCGGCGAGTTCGAGCGGCGCTTCGCCGCGCGCATCGGCGCGCCCTACGCGAGCGCCGTCTCGAGCGGCACGGCAGGGCTGCATCTCGCGCTGCGGGCGGTCGGCGTCAGCGACGGCGACGAGGTGATCACCAGCCCGTTCTCGTTCGTCGCCTCGGCGAACGTGATCGTCTACGAGCGCGCCACGCCGGTCTTCGTGGACATCGACCCGCACACGCTCACGATTGATCCGGCGGCTGCGGCCGCGGCTGTGGGACCGCGCACGACAGCGCTGCTGCCCGTGCACATCTTTGGCTGGCCGGCCGATGTGGCGGCGCTCGAGCGGCTCGGCCTGCCGATCGTCGAGGACGCCTGCGAGGCGCTCGGCGCGCAGCATTCAGACGGTGTCGCCGTCGGTGCGCGCGGGCACCCTGCGGTGTTCGCGTTCTACGCCAACAAGCAGATGACGACCGGCGAGGGCGGCATGGTGACGCTCGGTCACGAGAGCGAAAAGCAACGCATCGACAGCGAGCGAAACCAGGGCCGCGCGCCCGACATGGACTGGCTCGACCACGACCGTCTCGGCTTCAACTACCGTCTCAGCGAGATCGCCTGCGCAATCGGACTGGCCCAGCTCGACCGTCTCGACGGCATGCTCGCCGCGCGCACCAGAGTCGCTGCGGCTTACGGCGAGGCGCTTGCCGGTATCGAGGGGCTCGAGTTGCCCTGCCCTGACGCGGGAGGGTGCGTGCGCGGCTGGTTTGTGTACACCGTTTCGCTACCGCGCGGGTGTGACCGCGACGAGACGATCCGCGCACTGCGCATGCGCGGCGTGCAGAGCAAACCCTACCTGCCGGCCATTCATCTGATGAGCTACTACCGCGAGCGCTTCGGTCACCGGCCCGGCGAGTTTCCGGTATGCGAGGACGTCGCCGAACGCTCGCTGGCGCTGCCGTTTCACCCGCAGCTGAGCGAGGGGGACGTCGCGGCGGTCGCGCAGGCGCTGACCGCCGTGCTCGCGCGGGCATAGACTCAGCGCCGCGATGTCGCGCTTCTCGCAACCCCAGGATCCGGACTTCCAGGCGATCAACGCCTCACTCGACTTCGACTGGCGCCTGTGGCGCCATGACGTCGCACAGTCGCGCGCGCATGCCGCGATGCTTGCCACGATCGGCGTGCTCGCGCCGGCGGAACTCGACGAACTGCTGGCAGGCCTCGACGCTGTCGCCGGCGAGCTCGAGGGCGGGAGCTTCGTGTTCGCGCCCGACGACGAGGACATTCACATGGCGATCGAGCGCCGGCTGACGGAGCTGACCGGTCGCGTGGGCGGCAAGCTGCACACGGCACGCTCGCGCAACGACCAGGTCGCCACCGACGTCGTGATGTTCGTGCGCGAAGCCGCCGCCGAAGCACGGGCTGGGATCGGTGGCCTGATCGAGATCCTGCTCGGCCGTGCCGAGCGCCACCTCGACTGGCCGATGCCGGGATACACGCACCTTCAGCGCGCGCAGCCGGTCTATCTGGGCCACCACCTGCTCGCCTACGTATGGATGCTGCTGCGCGACCGCGGACGCTTCGAAGCGGTGGGCACGGCGTGCAGCGTGCTGCCGCTCGGGGCCGGCGCGCTGGCGGGTGTGAACTTCGCGACCGACCGCTCGCAGGTCGCGGCCGAGCTGGGCTTCGCAGGCGTCTCGCCCAACTCGATCGACGCGGTCTCCAATCGCGATTTCGCCCTGGACTACCTGGCCGCCGCGGCGACGCTCGCGACGCACCTCTCGCGACTCGGCGGCGAGCTCGTGCTGTGGAGCAGCGAGGAGTTCGGCTTCGCCACGCTGAGCGACGGCTGGAGCTCGGGCTCCTCGATCATGCCGCAGAAGAAGAACCCCGACGCGGCGGAGCTGCTGCGCGCAAAAGCCCCGCGCATCGTCGCTCACCACAGCGCACTGCATGGCGTTCTGCACGGCCTTCCATTGACCTACAACAAGGACATGCAGGAGGACAAGGAGCACCTGTTCGACACCGCGGACACGCTCACGCTCACCCTCGCCGCCGCGCGCGGCATGCTCGCCACGCTCAGCTTCGATCGCGAGCGCCTGGCGAGCGCGGCCTCGGATGAGCTGATCGCCGCCGTCGATATCGCCGACCTGCTCGTGCGGGGCGGACTGCCGTTTCGCGAGGCCCACGGCGTCGTCGGCGACCTCGTTCGCGTGGCCGTTGACGAGCGCAGGCCGCTGTCGAGCTTCGACGCCGACGAGCTGGCCGCGATGGCGCCGACGCTCGACCGCGAAGCCCTGGTCGAGCTGCTCGCCAGCAGCTCCTGGCTCGAGTCGAAAATCTCGGTCGGAGGCACCTCGCTGGCGCGCCTGCGCGAGCAGCTCGACGCCGCTCGCAGCGCCTTCGCCGCAGCGTGAGCGACGACCTCTACAGCGGCCCGGTGTGGGCGGTGGCGCGCGCCCTGATCGGCGCCGTCGTGCGCCACGGCGAGACGGCGGGCGTGATCGTCGAGACCGAGGCCTACCACGAGTCTGAGCCGGCGTGCCACGCGCACATCGGGCGCACGCCGCGCACCCTGACGCTGTTCGGGCCGCCCGGCCGCGCCTATGTCTACCGCTCATACGGCGTGCACGCAATGCTGAACGCGGTGTCCGAGCCCGAAGGGATCGGCGCCGGCGTGCTGATCCGTGCGCTCGAGCCCTGCGACGGAATCGAGCTGATGCGCGCGCGGCGGGGACGCGAGCGGCTCGAGGAGCTCTGTTGCGGGCCCGGCAACCTGACCAGGGCGCTCGGCATCGAGCTGGTCCACAACGGCCTTGATCTCGGCGCCGGACCGGTCACGATCTCGCCGCCGCAAGGGCCGGCCCGCGAGATCGTGGTCTCGCGGCGGATCGGGATCACCAAGGCCGTGGAGCTGCCCTGGCGCTTCAGCCTCAGCGGCAGCCGCTTCGTTTCGCGCGGCGGCGGCGGCTCGTCGGTCGGGACGCGGGCGCTCAGCCGGGTGGCGCGCTAGTACCGCCGCCCGGAGCGGACACGCCGCCGCCGGCCCCGGTCGGCGGCGGCGAGGTTCCGGACGGGCTGCTCGAGCCGGTGGCCGGTGTCGTCGAGCCGCCCGTCGAGGTCGTGGATCCACCGGTCGGGGTGCTCGCGCCGCCGGCCTTGCTCGTCGAGCCCGAGCTCGGCGTCGAGCTGCCCGTGGGCGAGGTCGTGTTTGGCGCGGTGCTGCCGCCGCCGCTCGTAACGGTGCCGCTCGCGGGGCTGGTGGCGCCCGTCGCCGAGGTGGCGGTCGAGGGGGCGCCGACGCCCTGCACGCCGGTGGCGCCGGTCGCGCCGGTGTTCGAGATCGGGTGGTGGGAGTGCTCGCCGGCGAGCTCGGCCGCCTCGCGCTTGTACTGCTGGATCGCCTGCATGACGTATGCCCGCCAGATCAGCGCCGGATAGGTGCCTCCGTAGACCGGCTTGCCGCCGTAGTCCTTGGCCATCGACTTGTTGCTGTTGGGATAGCCGACCCACACGGCCACCGTCATCGAGGGCACCGAGCCGTCCTTGGCCGTCGAGCCGACGAACCACGCGTCGGCGTAGTTTGAGGTCGTCCCGGTCTTGCCCCATGCCGTGACACCCGGGATCGCGGCGGCGGCGCCCGTGCCGATCGGGTTCAGAACGTCCTTCATCATCGCCACCTCCTCCAGATCCTTGTCGTAGGGGAAGACCCGCTCGGTGATGGTCTTGTTACGCCCTCCCGGGATGACCTTGTGGTTCTGCGTGATCAGCGTGACGCCGACCGGCCCCGGGCAGCTATCCGCTGGCGGTGCCTTGCCCAGCCAGGCGGGCATGCTGCCGCCGGCGCAGACGTCGGATGAGAGCGAGCCGTAGGTCAGGTTGCCGCCGTTGGCGATCGTCTCGTAGGCGTGGGCCATGTCGAGCGGCGTGACGCCGATCTGCAGGCCGCCGATCACCATCGAGGGGTTGACGGAGATCGTCGTCGAGATGCCGAACTGGTGCGCGAGGCTGGCGATGTTGGACTCACCGTCGACCAGCAGCCCAAGGCGCGAGAAGACGGTGTTGTCGGACAACTCGAGCGCCTCATACAGCGGGATGTTCGAGTACTCGTAGCCGCCCTCGTCGTTGTGGATGGAGAAGTCGCCGAACGGCACGGCCTGGGCCTTATAGACCCACGGTCCCGAGTAGAACTCCGAGTTCGCGTTCTTGCCGTCCTCGAGCGCGACGGCGAGGTCAAAGACCTTGAACGCCGAGCCGGGCTGGCGCTCGGCCTGGGTCGCGAGGTTGAAGGCGTTGTCGGTGAAGTCGTAGCCGCCGACCATCGCCTTGACCTCGCCGGTCGCGTTGTCGATTGCGACGACTGCGGCCGCCGGTCCGCCCTGCCCCGCCGGCAAGACGTGGTCGACGACGTTCTGCGCCTCCTGCTGCAGGTCGTAGTCGAGTGTGGTGTGGATCGTGTAGCCGGCGGAGAACACGCTCTGCCCGCGGTACAGCGGTTGGCCCTTGTTCAGCGTCAGCTGGTTCTCGATCCACTGGACGAAGTAGCCGGCGCTCGGATCGACGTCCTCGGCGGAGGGCGACTGGATGTCGGCGGCGGGTGGCAGCGAAACCTGGAGCGCCTGCTGGTACTCCGACTGCGTGAGGTAGCCCTGCTCGGTCATCTGCTGCAGCACGAGATTGCGGCGAGCGTAGACCGGGTTGACGTTGTCAAAGAGGTCCTGGCCCAGCGTTGTGGGCGCGTTGACGAGGCCCGCGAGCAGGGCTGCCTCGTCGGCGTTGAGGTAGGTCACGCAAAGGCTCGCCGGATCCTTCAGGTTCGGGAACTGGCCGCAGCCGTTGAGGTTCGAATCGGGGTCGTTGCCGAAATACGCGCGCGCTGCCGCTTCGATCCCGTGGGCGCCATTGCCGAAGTAGGCGGTGTTCAGGTACTCCGCCAGGATCTTCTTCTTTGGCCACAGATGGCTGAGCTGGAACGCGAGCGCGGCCTCCTTGACCTTCTCGAAAATCGTGCGGTGGCCCTCCTCGGTCAGCGCGTTCTTGATGAACTGCTCGGTGATCGTCGAGGCGCCCTGGGTGCCGCTGCCGGTGTGAAAGACGTCAGCCAGGAACGCTCGCGCGATGCCGCGGATGTCCACGCCAGATTCTGTCCAGAAGCGTTTGTCCTCGATTGCAACGATCGCGTTGTCCATCACGAGCGGGATCACGTTCGCTGTCAGGAAGAACTGGTTGTGGTCGGTCAGGATCCCGATCTGGTGATAGTTCGGACCGGCCGCGAGGATCTCCGAGTTGCGCCCGGTGCTGTAGGTGGCCCTCAGCTGCTTCGTCAGCGGCCCCAGTTGCGGCTCGAAAGCCAGCACCACGCCGAATACGAATGAGATCAGGGCGAGGAAGGCGAGCGGCACGAGGATCGCGAGCAGGCGCAGCCAGCGGATCCGCCGGTTGCGCTTGCGAGCGCCGAACAGGCCGCGCCGTCGCCGCCGGGGCGGCGTGATCGGTGAGAGCACCGAGACGACGCGCTCAGACGTCGCAGCGCTGGAGTATCCGGTTCGGTCGTCCTCGGTCATCTGCGGGTGCCGCGAGGCACGCTCTCCACTGTCCCCGGAGAGCGGCAGTTCACGCGTCTCGGAGGCGGGGCGTGGCGGCAACCCGCCCCAGGAACCCCGCGCAGTCTAGCATTGCACCGATGACGGGATCCGGCGCCGAGGCGCTCGCGCGCGGCGCCTCCGAGGTGCTGCCGGCCGGCGAGCTGGAGCGCAAGCTGGCGCTTGGCCGCCCGCTGCGCGTCAAGCTCGGCATCGATCCGACGGCGCCGGACATCCACCTCGGGCACACGGTCGTGCTGCGCAAGCTGCGCGACTTCCAGGACGCCGGACACCTGGTGGTGCTGATCATCGGCGACTTCACAGCGCGGATCGGTGATCCGAGCGGCCGCTCGCAGGTGCGGCCGATGCTGACGGTCGAGCAGATCGAGGCCAACGCCCGCACCTACCAGGAGCAGGCGTTCCGGGTGCTCGACCCCGATCCCGCGCGCCTCGAGCTGCGCCGCAACAGCGAATGGCTGGACATGAAGATGGATGAACTGCTGGCGCTCGTGCGCACGACCACCGTCGGGCAGCTGCTGGAGCGCGACGACTTCGCCAAGCGGCGCGCGCGGGGTGAGCCGGTTTCGATGCTGGAGCTGCTGTACCCGTTGATGCAGGGCTACGACTCGGTTGCGGTGCGCGCGGACGTCGAATTGGGCGGAACCGATCAGACCTTCAACCTGCTTCTCGGCCGCGACATCCAGCGGGCATACGGCCAGGCCGAGCAGGCCGTTTTGACGATGCCGCTGCTGGTGGGCCTCGACGGCAAGGAGAAGATGTCGAAGTCGCAGGGCAACCAGATTGGCGTGACCGACGCGCCCGCGGAGATCTACGGGCGCACGATGTCGATCCCCGACAGCGCGCTTGAGCAGTGGTACCTGCTGCTGCTGGGGCGGCCGCTCGCCGCGGGCGCCGACCCGTTGGCGGCCAAGCGCGCGCTCGCCCACGAGTTGACTGCGATCTACCACGACGGCGCCGCCGCCGCGCACGAGACCGCGGAATGGGACCGCGTGCAGCGTGGCGGCGGGCGGCCGAGCGAGATCGAGACGGCTCAGTTCAGCGCCGCCGAGAACCCCGTGCATCTCCCCGCGCTGATCGCCGAGGTGTTCGCCATCTCGCGCTCGGAGGCTCGCCGGCTGATCGAGCAGGGCGCCGTCTCGCTGGACGATGTCGTGCTCGACGGTGTGGACATGGCCCCGGAGAGCCTCGACGGGCGTATCCTCCGCGTTGGCAAGCGGCGTTTCGTGCGGCTCCGGCGCGCGGCCGGCTGACGTCGCCAGCGTCCGGGCGCTATAGTTATCCGTTCGTCCGGTGGGCGCCGTTTGCGCCTGCCTCGCGTGCTGCGCCGGGAGTCCCCCGGCGCCGGATGGCGCGGCGGTCTTTGAAAACTCAACAGCATGCGCACCGAGAACGGCTTCGGCCGATCTGGTGTGCGTCCAGGTTCGAC
>Ga0302319_10008750_pt1 | contig 19618 bp, 19 predicted proteins | sample Bog_T0_2_FD_203319 | JGI IMG/M metagenome (GOLD analysis project Ga0302319, IMG submission 203319) | Peat permafrost microbial communities from Stordalen Mire near Abisko, Sweden - Bog_T0_2 | ecosystem: Environmental > Terrestrial > Soil > Wetlands > Peat | place: Sweden: Abisko, Stordalen Mire... | reverse complement strand
CCGTGCGGCGTCGGATCGCTGCCGCCGACGATCTGGCTCGCCACCTTCGCCACATCCGCATCACGCCGGAAGATCTCCAGCGCGCCCGTCCCGCTCACCGCCTCCACGCGACGCACGCCGCTCGCCACCGCGCTCTCGCCGACCAGCTTAATCAATCCAATCTCGCCGGTCGCCGCCGTATGCGTTCCGCCGCACAGCTCAGTCGAGAAGTCGCCGATCTTCACCACACGCACCTTGTCGCCATACTTCTCGCCGAAGAGCGCCATCGCACCGTAGTCGTTCACCGCGACATCAATCGGCACATCCACCAGCGTCTGCACCGGCGTATTCGCCAGGATCTGCGCGTTGACGATTCCCTCCACCTCGGCCAACTCTTCTTCGGCCACGCCGGCGAAGTGCGAAAAATCAAAGCGCAGCCGTCGCGCGTCGTTCAGCGAGCCCGCCTGCTTCACGTGCTTGCCCAGCACCTCGCGCAGCGCCGCGTGCAGCAGATGCGTCCCCGTATGGTTGCGCATCACCGCCCGGCGCACCTCGCCGTTCACCACCGTGTCCACAACATCGCCCAGCGAAATCGTCTGCTTCGCCGTCACCTCATGCGCAAACACACCCTGCACCGGCTTCTTGCATCCGGTCACCTCAGCCACCACCGTATTGTGATCGGCAGAGTTCAACCACCCCACATCGCCCACCTGCCCACCCGAGTCCGCATAGAAGCTGGTCGCGTCCAGCACCACCTCGCCCGTCTCGCCGCTCTTGAGCTGCGCCACGCCGACGCCATCCTTCACCAGCGCCAGCACCTTCGCGCCCTCCACCCGCAGCGCGGAGTAGCCCTCAAACTCGGTCTTCGCCAGCTCGCGATACACCGGCGCCGCCGACTTCTGCGACCCACCCTTCCAACTCGCCCGCGCCCGCGCCTGCTCCTCTTCCTTCGCGCGCTCGAAACCTTCCATATCGAACGCAATCCCCGCATCGCGCGCCGCATCGACAATAAAGTCCAGCGGAAGACCGTAGGTTTCGTAGAGGTTAAACGCATCCTTGCCGGGATAAACGACAGGCTCACGCAGGACGTGATTTGTGCCTCCTTCGTCGCCCCAATATTCACCGTTGAAAGTCGGTTGATACCTCTCTTGAATGTCGTAATAGATGCTATTCAGCGCACTTATTTTTTCGATTGACTCTTGTGATATTTCTTCTCCCTGTTTCGCATGAGGCCCCGCTTCGTGCGCCGCTTCTGCGCGTTTGAACTCATCGAAAAGTTTCTTCCGCTCGATTAGTGCGTCCAATTGCTCATCCAGTTTTTCAAGAGCAGACGAGATCACCCGCGCAAACTGCAACTCCTCCCCCAGCACCACCTTCGCCACGCGCTCCGCCGAATCCTTCAGCTCCGGATACGCCGCCTGCATCTCATCCCGCACGGCGAAGACCATCTCATGCATGAACGGCTTCTCCTGCCCCAGCAGCCGCCCATGCCGAATCCCGCGGCGCAGAATCTTGCGCAGCACATACCCGCGCCCCTCGTTCGCCGGCGTCACGCCGTCCGAGATCAGAAACGTCGCCGCCCGTGCATGGTCCGCAATAATCCGCAGCGACGCCGCTCGCTTGTCGTCACTTAGGGCGAGTTCAGCGATGGAAGTGTCTTGCTTCATGAACCAGCTTTCAGAACCTGTCAGTTCCACCGCTCTCATCAGCAGCGGCGTAAACAGATCGCTCTCATAGTTCGAGAGCTTCCCCTGCAACACGGCCGCAATCCGCTCCAGCCCCATGCCCGTATCGATGCTCGGCTTCGGCAGCGGCGTCAAAGTACCATCCGAGCTCCTATCGAACTGCATGAACACCAGATTCCATATCTCCACATACCGCTGGTCGTCATGCCCGAAGGGCTTGTCCTCGCCCGTCTCGCTCGCACCCACGCCCAGGTCATAGAAGATCTCGCTACACGGCCCGCACGGCCCGGTATCGCCCATTTGCCAGAAGTTGTCCTTCAGCCCCATGCCGAAGATTCGCTCCTTCGGCACTCCGGTCGCAATCCAGTACTTCTCCGCCTCATCGTCGCGCGGAACCTTGGCGTCGCCTTCGAAGATCGTCACATACAGCTTCGCCGGATCAATCCCAAACCACTTATCCGAAGTCAGCAGCTCCCACGCATACCCAATCGCATCCTTCTTGAAGTAGTCGCCAAACGAAAAGTTCCCCAGCATCTCAAAGAACGTATGGTGCCGCCGCGTGAACCCGACGTTTTCGAGGTCATTGTGCTTGCCGCCCGCGCGCGCACACTTCTGAGAGGTCGTCGCGCGCGAGTAGCCCCGCGTCTCCGCGCCCAGGAACACATCCTTGAACTGGTTCATCCCCGCGTTGGTAAACAGCAGCGTGGGGTCGTTCACCGGCACCAGCGACGACGAGTGCACCCGCCTGTGCCCTTTCCCCTCAAAAAACCGCAAAAAATCTTCCCGAATCTGGTTGCCGCTCAAGCTGCGCATAGACCTACAAGTTTAGCCTCTTTGGTGTTTATCCCGCAGGGCGACTCCAGCGTTGCATGTATCGTCTTACAGACAGCATGATTCTTTCGCCGCAGCCTCTCGCATTCCTCGCCGCCGCCGCCGCGGGACACAAGCTCGTCCACTTCTTCTTTCACCTCGGACTCGTCGGGCTCTTCCTAGTCTCCATCGTGGACAGCTCCTTCGTGCCGCTGCCCATCCCCGGCGTCACGGACATCATGCTCATCGTCTATGCCGCCGCGCACTCCAACCCGTTTCTGCTGGTGCTCATCGCCACGCTCGGCTCCGCCGTCGGAGGCTTTCTGTCGCACGCCGCAGGCCAGGCCGGCGGCCTGAGCTTCCTGCAAAAGCACGTCCCGGCCAAAATCCTCGCCCGCGTCACCCATTGGGTGGAACGCAATGCCATCCTCGCCGTCTCACTGCCGGCGCTGTTGCCGCCTCCCATGCCGCTTTCACCCTTTGTGCTGGTTGCGGGTGCGGTGCACATGTCGCGAAGCAAGTTCATGACCGCCTTCACGATCAGCCGCTTCGTCCGCCACAGCATCGCGGTGTGGCTGGGCATTCGTTACGGCCGCGTGGTCGTGCATCTCTGGTCACGCTTCTCTGACAAATGGGCCGCACCCCTGCTGATTGTGCTGTGGACCGTGATCCTCGGCTTCTCCGCCTTCGGCATCTGGAAGCTCTACCAGACCTCCCGCGAGATCGACCTCAAGCCCCTCAAGCGCGCCCACCGCAACCCCGCCTGAGACACTGACACTTTCGTTGCGACCTTTGGGATTTTCCTTTTCGTCCTTTGCGTTCCCGCTCTTGCCTTTGCCTACGCCACCGCCGCCTGTGGCTGGCTCGGTGCCTTCGGCGCGAACTTCCGCTTGTAGTACACCGTGGTAACCACAATCGCCGGCACGCCCACCGCCGTCGGCCACAGCCACAGCGCAAACCCTGCATGGGGAAACACCGCCGGCAGCGTCACCACGCTGAACGCCGTCCACGCCGCGATATAGCTGCCGATGAAGTTCCCCAGGTGCGAGTACCACCAGAACATCTTCTCCTTCGGCTTCACGATAAAGCTCTTCATCTGCACAAACGCCAGCCGCATCCCCAGCAGCCCGAACACAATCGCCACGATGCCCATGTTCTGCACCACCGCATTGTGGAACGCCCCCAGGTACGCCAACAGAAAGCTTGACGCAAACGTCAGCCCACCCGCGATCCAGTCAATGGTTTTCGCGTTGCCGCCGCGCGCCAGGTCTTTCAGCTTCAGCACCCGGTAGCCCGCGAACGCCGCATAGAAGCTGAACACCGCCACCATCGCCAGGAACAACACCGGACGGTACAGAGCCATCGGCAGCGCCGTCACCGCGACCCCGCCCATGGCCCACAGATACACCATCCCCCAGCGCTTGTGCTGTTTGCCGCCCTTGGCCGTGGCCAGCGCCACCGGCGCCAGCAGAAAGCTCCCAAACCCGCACGCAATATGCACCACCAGCAACGCCTTCATCCAAACCGGATCACCGTGCATCGATCTTCCTCCTGCAACTGAAACTGGAAAACTGGTAGCTGGCCCACTGGTGACTGACAACTGATCCCACTCTCCAGCCTCGCGCCCCCCACCGCCAGTGCCGTCCATCAGCAAAGCGGGATGACCTTTGTCACCTTCCCGCGTCGCTAATCCCTAATCCGTCACTTCACCAGCGGCACACCGCGCATCGCCTCTGTGAACAGCCACCACACAGCCACGCTGTACACCGCCACAAAGCCAAACAGCGCACCTAACTGCGGACCCGGCCGCACCTTCAGCGATGCCAGCGCGAGTCCCGCCAGCGGAAAGATCTGTAGCGCGTGCAACGCGAAGAAGTGCGCAATGCGCAGATCGCCATAGCTTGTGCTCCAGTTCACAAACGGCAGTCCCGCTCCGCCGTCGGCAGCACCCACCGTGTGGCCGCCCCATATCACCATGCGCACGCCCTCCACACTCGCCGCCAGCAGCAGCAGCAGACCCAGCCGGACGCCCCACACCACCACGCTCTCCAGCCCCGTGCCCGTCCGCATCCACAGCACCAGCAGCCAGCCCGCAAAGGCTGTATTCAACAAGATGAACACTCCCATCACACCGAACAGCCCTGCGTTCAGCGGTGTGCTGTAGTTCATATGCGAAGGCACCCCGCGCCCCGACTGCAGCGCAATCACCGAGTTCTCCACGATCATCGCCACACCAAATCCCCAGCCCAGCCACCACCGCGAGCGCGCCAGCTCATGCGCATCCCCCAGCGCCCACAGCATCACGCCCACCGTCAGCAGAAAAACAATCACTGAGATCTCAAACTTGATCGGCTTGATCCACGGATTCAGCCCCAGAATGATGCGCCGGTCGAACGGCTGCGCCGCCACGCTGCCCGCCAGCAGCGCCACATTCCACCACACTCCCACGGCGATGCCGCGGTTCGCCATCGCTCCGCGCAGCGCGTTCCACGCTTGCATCCACAGGTTCACGCGCTCACCTCAGCGCCCACACTCCTGCGCATCGCCAGCTTCAGCAGCAGAAACAGCGTCAGCCCCAGCGGTCCAAACAGGAACGTCAGCACCAGGCACGGCAGCACTACCCAGCGCGAGATCCCCAGCCGCACCGCCTCGCGTGCCTCCCATGCTCCTGTAAACAGGTCAAAGGCCAGGTAGTGAATCCACCCCGCCAGCAGCGCATACGGCGAACTGAACAACACACCGACCTGCGCCAGCGTACGGAACCCTCCGCCCGCCGGCATCGGATGCGCCAGCAGCAGCCACGCATACACGCCCGCAATCAGCAGGGGAGCAACGAACGTCGCCAGCCTCTGCGTCCATCTCCACCGCGGCGCAACCGCCAGCAGCACCCAGCACGGCAGCACCACCATCCCACCCAACGAAAACAATCGTTCCAGCATCGCCTGCGCACTCCCTAGTTCTCTGCTTCGCTCTTCCAGTCCCTACCTTATCCTGCTGTTCCCTGCCTCACCCTGCTCTTCCCTGTTTCTCCAGTTCTTCCAGCGTCTGCGCGCACCAGTTCACCACCATCACCGCCTCCTGCAGGCCGTAGTTCAGCGTCATCCTCCAGAACGGCAACCCCGGCTCGCCGGCGCAGGTCGCCTCCAGGTGGGCGAGCTTCTCCTCATAGCGCTGGGCATCCTCGATATAGCTCTGTTGCCAGGCCTTCACCTGCGCGCGCAGCACCTCCGGCTTCGCACGATCCCCAAAGAACAGCTTCAGCAGCAGCTCATTGCGGTTACCCTGCCGGCGCGGCGGCACGCCCAGCCAGGCATGCAGCCGCGCCTCGCCCGCCGCCGTCATCCGGTAGACCTTCCTGGCCTTCGGACCTTTGGCGCGCGGATCAGACGTCTTCAACGCCTCCACCTCCACCAGTCCCGCCTTCTGCATCTGCTCCAGCGCCGGATAGATCCGTCCATAGCTCTCCCGCCAGAAGTTCGCCGTCGACTCCTGCATGAGCTGCCGCATCTGGTAGCCCGTCAGCGGCCCAAGGCTCAGCAGCCCCAGCAGGCACTCCACGGGTGTGGTCTTGGCATCGGTGGTGTTGGATATATCTTTAAGATACATGCAACCAAAATATATATCTTAAGGATATATGTCAAGCGAATACCTCAGACGTTGCCGCACCCGGCGCCTCTCCCCGGCCAGCATTCCTGGACCCTGTTAGAATCCTTCTGTGCCGGGTCCTACGCGACGTATTCCCGCCAACCCCGCCAGGTCCGGAAGGAAGCAACGGTAACGGGCTCATACGGGCGCAGTAGGGGTGCCCGGTACACCTTTTCCCCCTCTCCACAGCCTTGTCATCCTGAGCCACTTTAGGATTGTCATCCTGAGCGAAGCATCCCGCGCACTTTGCGGGATGCAGAGTCGAAGAGCCTGCCCTGAGCGAAGCCGAAGGGATCTGCTTCACCGTGTTGGCGATGCCTCATATCACCAGCCGCGATAAGATGCTCACTGTTGCCCTTTGCCCTGGGAGGTCGGAAGTTTGAGTCTGCAGTTGAAGCCCCGGAACAGCGTCCGCGCCAAGATCTCGTCGGTAGGAGCTTACGTTCCGCCCCGCCTTCTCACCAACGCCGACCTCGAGAAGATGGTCGCCACCAACGACCAATGGATCGTCGAGCGCACCGGCATCCATCAACGCCACATCGTGGACAAGGGCGTAGCCACCAGCGACCTCGCCGCCGAGGCCGCGCGCGACTGCCTGCGCCGCCGCGGCATTGACGCCTCCGAGGTCGAGGCCATCCTCGTCGCCACCGTCACGCCTGATATGTTCTTCCCCGCCACTGCCTGCCTCGTGCAGGAAAAGATCGGCGCACCCCGCGCCTGGGGCTTCGACCTCTCCGCCGCCTGCTCCGGCTTTATCTACGCACTGCAGGTCGGCGCCAAGCTCATCGAGTCCGGCGCGCACAAGAAGGTGCTGGTCATCGGCGCCGATGTGATGAGTTCCATCGTCGACTACACCGACCGCACCACCTGCATCCTCTTCGGCGACGGCGCAGGCGCGGCGCTGCTGGAACCCTGCGAAGGCAGCGAGCTGGGCCTGATCGACTTCGTCCATGAGATCGACGGCTCCGGTGCCCAGTCCCTCTACATGCCCGGCGGCGGCAGCCTGCACCCCACCACCGCAGAGACAGTCGCCAACAACGAGCACGTCGTCCACCAGTCCGGCGGCGCGGTCTTCAAGGTCGCCGTCCGCAAGATGGCCGAGGCCAGCGAAGCCGTGCTCACGCGCAACGGCCTCACCCCCTCGGAGATTGACCTCTTCATCCCCCACCAGGCCAACGAGCGCATCATCACCGCGACTGCGGAAAAGCTCGCCATGCCGCTGGAAAAAGTCGTCATCAACATCGGAGAGTACGGCAACACCACCGCCGCGACCATCCCGCTGGCAATGCACACGGCGCTCGAACAGGGCCGCCTGAAGAAGGGCGACACTGTGCTGCTGGCCACCTTCGGCGGCGGCTACACCATCGGCGCCACACTGTTGCACTGGGAGTTTTGAGAATTTCTTAGGATTGTCATCCTGAGCGATGCGGCAGCGCAGAGTCGAAGGATCTGCTGTTCGCTCGCAGCGCCGCAAGTGGGCGGGGTTCTCAACCACAACCTTTCCGAGTACTCTTTTGCCCATGCGCCCGCTCCTCGCACTCCTCCTCGCCACCACCGCCTTCGCCCAGGACGTCCACGTCCGCGTGGACCCCCACGGCCCCGGCTCAACCGCCAGCACCACCGACTACACCAGCATCCAGCAGGCGCTCGACCACCATCCCTTCGCCCCGCATGGCTACCGCGTCATCATTGAGATCGTCCCCGGCGTCTATCGTGAACGCATCATCGTCACCCAGAACCATCCCAACATCACGCTGCTCGGCCTCGGCAAATCTCCTGAAGATGTCATCATCACCAACTCGCTGAATGCCAAGACCGCCGGTGGCACCTTCTTCACCGAAACCGCCGAGATCAACGGCGACGCCTTCGAGGCCGACAACCTCACCTTCGAGAACACCGCCGGCCCAACCGGCCAGGCGGTCGCCGCCGCCGTACGCGCAGACCGCACCGTCTTCAAACACGTCCGCTTCCTCGGCGACCAGGACACCCTCTTCGCCGACTTCGGCCGACAATATTATGTGGACAGCTACATCGCCGGAGGCGTGGACTTCATCTTCGGCAACGCCACTGCCGTCTTTGACCACTCCGAGATCCACGAGATCCGCCCCGGCTTCCTCACGGCGCAGTCGCGCACCTCGCCCCAGCAGACCACCGGCTACGTCATCACCAACTCCCGCGTGACCAGCTCCATCGCAACACCCCCGCCCGCCGACCCCACTAAGCAACTCCGCACAGGCTTCTACCTCGGACGCCCGTGGCGGCTGTACTCGCGCGTCGTCGTCATGAACACCGAGCTGCCCGCCGATCTCGACCCCGCAGGCTGGTCAGTCTGGACGCCCAAGGATGCCTACCCACCCCAGGCCTTCTACGCCGAGTTCCATAACACCGGCCCGGGAGCGGTAACGAGCACGAACCCAGGCCACCGCGCACCGTGGTCCCACCAGCTCACTGCCGCCGAAGCCGAGGCCTTTACCCCAACCAACTTCCTCCTCGGCACCAATCAAGAACTCGGCTGGGACCCCATCGCCGCCGCCGCCAAGCTACCCTAGCCGAAACTGGCGACTGGAAACTGGCAAACTGGAAGCTGAAAACAAATCCCTAACCCCTAATCCCTGCCCTCATGATCCTCACAGCCATCAAGTCCGGAACCGATCCCATTGCACCCCTCCCGCCGGCGGCCTTCCATCGCACGCTGGAGGAGCCCATCTACTGCCCCAAGTGCGAGGCCACCTACATGCTCGTCGCCGACTACGACTGGGCCATCAGCCGCCACTTTGAGATCGAATCCCGCCGCCACATCACCCTGTTGCGCAAGACCATCTTCCGAGGGCACGTCCACGGCCACCACATTACGCACTTTGAGACCAACGGAGTCGTCGTCACCGCCCACGCTGCGCCCAAACCTCCCGCTCCGCTCGAATCCCTCCCGCCCGCCAACAGTCTCATCCACTAGGCAGCAGCGAATTCCCTGTTTATTCTATGCTGTATGGCCAAGCCCCTCTCCATCGACTTTAAAGACATCCGCTCCGTTACCGACTTCCAGCGCAACGCCAAAGCCCACATCACGCGGCTGCGGAGGACGAAGGCGCCCATGGTGCTCACCGTCAACGGCAGCCCGTCGGTGGTCGTACAAGATGCGAATGCCTATCAAGACGATATGGATCGACTGGCGCAGCTTGAGGAGGAACGGTTCGTTGCCGCTGTGAACCAAGGCATCGCCGACATGAAGGCAGGTCGCATGATTCCCCTCGAAGAAGCACGGGCAAGGATGGAGAAGAAGTTTGGCATACGTCGTTAGGTTCTCACCGCGCTCGCTCGACGAAATTGAAGAATATCGTCAATACATCATCGAACATAGCCATGATGCCGTCGCGGCCAACGCATGGGTGAGTGCCATCTTCGAAGCCGCATCGACTTTGAAGAATCTTCCGAAACGCTGCCTGCACATCCCCGAACAAGCGCGCTTCGGTATAGATCTGTTGCAGTTGCTTCACGCGTCCCACCGCCTCATCTTCCATGTTGACGGTAATCTCTTCGAAATTCTGCGAGTATACCCTTCCGCCGCCCGTCCGCTCCGCTCCTTGCGCCAGCGTCCAAAGCACGGAAAGCTCCCCTAACCCTGCTAAACTAGACCTCTGTGAGCCTGTCACCCACCCTCGACACTCCAGCCTTTGAGACAACTCCAGAAACATCCAGCCGCCCCACGGTCGGCTTCGTCTCGCTCGGCTGCCCCAAGAACCTCGTTGACTCCGAGGTGATGATGGGCCTGCTTGATCGCGGCGGTGCCCGGCTCACCGCGCGCGCCGAGGACGCCGACATCCTCGTCGTCAATACCTGTAGTTTTATCGACTCCGCCAAGCAGGAGTCCGTCGACACTATCCTGGAGATGGTGCAGCACAAGGTCGCCCACGGCGGCCGCGCCCAGCGGCTTATCGTCACCGGCTGCCTGGTAGAGCGCTACCGCGACGAGATTCGCAAGAACATACCGGAGGTCGACGCCGTCGTCGGCACCGGCGAACTGGAAGCCATCCTGGAAGCAGCGGGACTGCACCAACCCGCCGCCAGCTCGGCCTTCCCCATCCTCACCACCGCCCAAATTGACCGCCACGCCAGCTCGGTCAGCCAGCACTCGCGGCCTGAGAGCGACGGGCCCCAGCTTCGCTTTGAAGGGGACGGGCTTCAGCCCGTCCATCAAGATCGAGAGAAGGACAAGGGCTTTAGCCCCGGAGGGAGTGTCCCCACCACCTCCCGCCCCGAAGGCGACGCTCGCGAGGCCACCGGCCGCTTCTCCCGCGAGGCCTGGGACGGTGCCACCGCCGCGCTGCCCAGCTATCTGTATTCGGACGAGACCCCGCGCATCCTCTCCACGCCGCGCGCCTCTGCTTACATCAAGATCGCCGAAGGCTGCGACCACCCCTGTAGCTTCTGCATCATCCCGCAACTGCGCGGCAAGTTCCGCTCCCGCCCCATCGCCAGCATCGTCGCGGAGGCAAAGAGCCTTATCGCGCAAGGCGTCCGCGAGATCACCCTCATCGGCCAGGACACCACCTGCTACGGCGAAGACCTTGGCATGAAGGACGGCCTCGCCGACCTCCTCGACGCTCTCGCCCCGCTCACGGGCCTCAAGTGGCTGCGCTTCCTCTACGCCTACCCCAACAAGATCACCACGCGTCTACTCGAAACCATCGCCCGCCACACCACTATCGCCAAGTACCTCGACGTGCCGCTGCAGCACGCCTCCGCAAATGTCCTCAAGCGCATGAAGCGCGGCGGCTCCGGCGACCGCTTTCTGCAGATCATCGACAAGGCGCGCGCGACCGTCCCCGGTCTCGTCCTGCGCAGCAGCTTCATCGTCGGCTTCCCGGGCGAGACCGAGGAAGATTTTGAAGAGCTTCTCGCCTTCGTCAAGGCCGCCCGTATCGACTGGCTCGGCGTCTTCAGCTACTCCGACGAAGAAGGCGCAGCCGCCTTCAACGAAGCCCCGGAAACGAAGGTCCCCAAGCGCACCATCGAAGCCCGCCGCCGCAAGCTGATGAAGCTGCAACAAAAGATCAGCGCCCGCGCCCGCGCCCAATGGATAGGCCGCGAAATCGACATCCTCGTTGAAGGCGAGAGCGAAGAGACCGACCTCCTCTGGCAGGGCCGCTCGCTCGACCACGCCCCAGAGATCGACGGCAAGGTCCTCATCAACGACTTCGGTTCCCATGAGATGCTGGTCCCCGGCACCTTCTACCGCGCCGAGATCACCGAGAGCCACGACTACGATGTCGTGGCCCGCATCATCGAGTAACTCACAGCAGATAACTCACCACAGAATTGTCATCCTGAGCGAGCCGCAGGCGAGTCGAAGGATCTGTTTTTCTGCTTACGTTGCTGCTCTTGTTTGTCATTCCCAAAGGGAATCTGCGTTTGTCTTTGCATTTGCTCTTGCCTTTGCTTCTGAAGTAGTCAGAGCTTCAGCCCTGACACGACGCACCACTGAACGAAGCAGCCTCATCGGGAGATCCATGCACCGCCCACTCCTCATCTCCATACTGCTGCTGAGCGCCCTGCCGCCCTCGCGTGCGGAGGACACTACTCCTTCCTCCACCTTCACCCCGGACGCCACCCTCCCCGGCGCACAAAGCGCCATCCTCCCCACTCTCTTCGCAACCTCCCACGCCAGCGAGCTCATCCTGCTCCGCAACGGCGATGTCCTCTGCTTCTGGTTCTCCGGCAGCCATGAAGGCGACTCCAATGTCGCCATTGTCATGTCGAGTCTGCCCAAAGGTTCGCTCACCTGGCAGACACCCGTGCTGGTCGATCAGGAGCCCGGCAAGTCGTACCAGAACCCCGTGCCCATCGAGGCCCCCGACGGCACGCTCCGCCTCCTGCACACCTCGCAGTCTGCGGGCCAGGGCCAGGCCGACGCGCAGGTGCTTGAGGTCGACTCCCGCGATGGTGGCCGCACCTGGTCCAGACACACCGTCATCTTCTCCCAGCCTGGCTCCTTCATCCGCCAACCCCCCGTCCTCGGCGACCGCGGCCAACTCATCCTGCCCATGTACTACTCCACCAGCTCCGGCATCGTCAACGGCGCGGACACCAACTACTCCACCGTCAAGATCGCCGCCCCCCACAGCTCTACCTGGACCGAGTGCCGCGTCCCCCACTCCGAAGGCCTCGTCCAGATGAGCATCGTCAAGCTCACCCCGCGCCGCTTCGTCGCCTTCTTCCGCAGCCGCTTCGCCGACCGCATCTTCCGCTCCACCTCCACCAACGGCTGCGACTGGTCCGCTCCTGTCGCTACGCAACTGCCCAACAACAACGCCTCCATCCAGGCCGCCCGTCTCGCCGACGGGCGCCTCGTCATCGTCTTCAACAACGCCTCCGGCCACCACCCCGGACACATCCTCCAGACCGGCAAGCGCTCTCCGCTCTCCATCGCCATCTCCGCCGACGCCGGCCTCACCTGGACCGCCGTCCGCGACCTCGAAGCCGGCGACCCCAACAGCCCAAACGCCGTCACCGAAGCCGACGAGTACAGCTATCCCAGCGTCCTCCAGCTCCCCAACGGCAACATCCTCGTCACCTACACCTACCGCCGCCAGGCCATCAAGAGCGTCCTCGTACCCGAAACCTGGATCGCCGAGGGCGCCACGCGCGGCCAATATCACCCCAACTAGGGATACTCCCGCGCAGCACAAAGGGCCCCATCGGGGCCCTTTGCTCATCTTATCTCCAGCACAAACTACATGCCTGAGCTGTGCTTCACCGCAGCCTGGTAGCCCTGCACAAAGGACGAACGGTAAGCGTCGCGCGCTTCCTTCTTCACCTTGGGGTGGTTGTACAGGTAGGACGTAGTCGGGTCGACCTTGCGGTTGGCCGCCTTGTCCAGCTGCGCGGCTTCTACACCGTCGCGATAGGCTTGGGCCTGCTCGGTGCCGGCGGGCGGTGCGGACCAGTCGGTCGTGTTGTTCTGCGTTGCGTTCCCCTGCTGGGAACTCTGGGCCAGTGCAATCATGGGACTGGTCATCATCGCCACTGCAATCAGTGGTGTGGCAATTCGGATTAGCTTCTTCATCATTTCCTCGTAGTAGCCTTGGCGGGCGTCGTGGCCCAAACCATCTGCACAGTACACCTGCCCATTTACACTTGGCAAGTGGCTTTGGGTACTTCCGCAGCCACCTTATAGGATGCGCACCATGACCCAAAAGGCGACCCCGAAGCAGCTTCTCTGCCCCAGCTGCAAAAAGCCCGTGGAAGCCGCAGGCGCCGACTTCCCCTTCTGCTCCGACCGCTGCCGCGTCATCGACCTCGGCAAGTGGGCCGCGGGCGACTACCGCATCGCCTCGCCCATCTTCGACGAGGAACTGCTCCAGGAACTCGAACACAACCAAACCGGCCAGGACCCCGCCAAAGAGTGGAAGAATTGATGCCCCCCCGCAAGACCCGCTGGGCCTGGACGCTCGGCACCTTCTTCGGCGCGGGTTATCTGCGGCCCGGCCCGGGGACGTACGGCAGCGTCGCCGCGGGCCTGCTCTGGCTCGCCGCCGCGCACGCCTTCCATCCCCGCCCCGCAGTCCTGGCGCTTGCAACTGCCCTCGCCGCTCTTGCCGTCACCCTCATCGGCATCCCGGCCTCCACCATCGTCGCGCGCGAGTCCGGCCGCCACGACCCCGGCTTCGTCGTCATTGACGAGGTCGCCGGCCAGCTCGTCGCCCTCATTCTCATGCGTCCAGACTGGGGGCAAGCTCTGCTCGCGCTCCTCCTCTTCCGCCTCTTCGATATCACCAAGCCCGGCCCCATCCGCCGCCTCGAAGCCCTCCCCCAGGGCACCGGCATCATGCTGGACGACGTCGCCGCGGGCCTCTTCGCTCTGCTCCTCGCCGTCATCGTCTCCGACCTCGCCCACCGCTTCCTCTGACGCGAAAGATGTGTCATCTCGACCGGAGCCTCGCGGCTTCATTGCGAGGCGCAGTGGAGAGACCCGCAGTCCCGAACCCGTCCCGCGTGCCGGGCACCCACATCTCGTCCTGATCTTGCCGAAGAATTGAGATCTGAGTTTGCAGGATGCTCATCACGCGCATACCCTCAATCCAGATGCCGCTCCTCCCCACACTCCGCCTGCACCCAGACCCCCACGCACCCCACCTTGACGCCCTCACACCGCAAGCGGCCATTCCCGGCGGCAGCTTCCAGGTCACCGGCAGCAATCTCCTCTCCAGTGCAACACTGCCCGAGGCCTTCTTCGGCGAGATCCCCGCTGCTCTGGACCTCGCTCGTCCCACTCGTGCGCTCATCCGCGTGCCCGACGGCGCCATAGCATCGGATCTCAGCCTGCGCTCAAACGGCTCAGTGAGCAACGCCCTGCACGCCAACGTCGCCGTGCCCATGGCCGACGATCTGCACATGATCTCCAACCCGGCCGTCGACGCCGACGGCAACCTCTTCGCCATGGTCTCGGGCCCGCGCGGCGACAAGGTCCCGGTCTCCATCTACCGCATCGCCCGCGACCTGCAGATCCGCCCGTTCGCGCATGATCTGATGAACGTCTCCGCGCTCGCCTTTGATCGCCCCGACTCTGCGGGGCAAGCTGATCTCTACGCCAGCTCGCGCGCCGACGGAGCCATCTACCGCATCACCGCCGAAGGCTCCATCACCACCTTCGCCGAAGGCATGGGCATCGCCACCGGCATCGCCTTTGACCGCCAGGGCAGCCTCTATGTCGGCGACCGCTCCGGCACCATCTTCAAACTCAGCCGCCCGCGCCGCGAGGGCGATCCAGCAGAGATCTTCGTCTTCGCCACATTGGAGCCATCCGTCGCGTTCTACCACCTCTGCTTCCGCGACGACGGCGCGCTTCTGGTCACCGCACCCAGCACCAGCTCGCACCAGCCCATATACGCCATCGACCCCCACGGCAATACCACCGTCTTCTACCAGGGCCTGGGCCGCCCGCAGGGCATGTCGCTGGACGTTGACGGCAACCTCTACGTCGCGGCGTCGTTGCACGGCGAACGCGGCATCGTGCGCATCTGGAACTCCGCCTCCGGCGGGCCGCGCGCCGAACTCACCGTCGCCGGCAACGACCTGGTCGGCCTCTGCTTCCTCGACGACGGTTGCGCCGCGCTGGCCACCAACAACACGCTGTATCACGTCGACCTCGGCATCGAAGGCCGCCCGCTACTATGAGCCGATGGAAGCGCGCAGGGCTGGCATTCATGAGCGCATTGATCGCTGAAATTTTCATTTCAGCGATTCTTACTTTGCGTGATCACAGCGGCATAACCGGAATGGAAGGAGGCGTCATCGGTCTTTCCATCTTCGTTCTACCGGGATGGCTACTGTCTCTTCCATTCATACTTTCAATAAATCGCATCGATGGGTGGCGTTTGTGGTTCTTAGGAACGGTCGGCATCTTAATCGGCCCGTTGGTAATCGGAGCATGGGCTATAGCTTGCCATGTAACCGAAGGAGATTCCATTCGAGACTTTCTCTACATGGGCGGACTAGCAACGGCGATTGCGTTCATATCAACAACGATCTACCTCGCCGCTTTCAAGCTGTCTACTCGTACCACCCAAACTCCGTCATCCTGAGCGCAGCCCCAGAGCGCAAGCGATGGGGCGGAGTCGAAGGACCCCGATGCGGCTCGCACCACCACTATCATCCACACTATTTCAACCTGAACGCCAAAACGACCTCGGCACCGTCCCCAAGAATGGTTCGAGCAGTGGAAGTGATGCCATCACCCTCGGGGTCCTTCGACTTCGTCTCGCGCGATGAGGCCGCCCGAGACTCCGCTCAGGATGACAGCACAAGGAATCGGGCCCGGCGGCCATCCTTGATAATGAACGCATAGCCCATGACCCAGCCCACCTCCATCTTCCGCGCCCAGACCCCGGAAGAGGCCGAACTCGCCCGCCACCGCCGCGAACTCGCCGCCAAGCGCAAGATTCTCGCCGCCCGCGAGCACGAGCTGGAGCGTCTGCGCGATCAGCTCTTCAGCTTTGAGGGCCGCTACATCCGCCAGGTCGGCGTGCTCTACCGCCAGCTCGAAGAGTGGGAGGAGCGCATCGCCGAGCTGCTCGTCTCGCGCGAATCCCCCGAACACCGCGCCGAAAAACTCCACCAGGCGCAGGAAGCCGCCATCGCCGCCGAAATCGACGCGATCGTCTCGGAATCAAAGGACTCCGAACAGGAGCCCACGCTCGACCTCAAGGCCCTCTTCCGCGAGCTGGCCAAACGCATCCACCCGGACTTCGCCCGCGACCACCACGACGAGCGCCACCGCACCCGCCTGATGGCGCAGGCCAACGAGGCCCTCCGCCGCGAGGACGCCGCCGCGCTGCAACGGATGCTCAACGGCCACGATCCCTCCATCCACCTCTCCAACCCCGCCGCCGTCAAAGCCGAACTCCAGCGCGTCCGCAGACTCATCCGCGAGGTCCAGCAGGACACCCAGGCCGCCACCGCCGAGATGGACGCGCTCGCGCACTCCGAGATGGCCAAGCTCCGCGACAGTACCACCGCCGCCGCGCTGCAGGGCCGCGATCTGCTCGCCGAACTCGCCGCGCGCGTCAAGGGGCGCATCGGCATGGCCATGCGGCGCTTTGAGATGGAGTCCAGCCCCAACCGTCGCCCCGCGCCGCCCATCGACCCCGACTCGCTGCTCTCCGCCGAAACCTCCCCACCCCGCAAGCTCATCGGCCGCCGCTTCCGCTAACGCTGCGGGTGCCCAATCCTCGATGCGCGGTTACTATCGCGCAGTAGGGTGGGGTGCCTTTCTGCTGGGAACGCATGACGCGCTATCCTCAATCCAATGCTCGCTGAGATCATCGCCGTCGGTTCGGAGATGCTGACGCCCTACCGTCAGGACACCAACTCGCTTACCCTCACCGCCGGCCTCAACGAGCTCGGCGTCTCTGTCGCCTTCAAAACCATCGTCGGCGATAACCGCGAGCACCTCACCGACGCCATCCGCATCGCACTGCACCGCGCGGACATCCTCGTGCTCTCCGGCGGCCTCGGCCCCACCGAAGACGACCTCACCCGCGAGTGCGTCGCCGCCGCGCTCGGCCTCCAACTACACTCGGACGCCACCGTACTCACCTCGCTGCAGGCCCGCTTCAAGGCGCGCAAGATGGCCATGCCGCCCAACAACCGCAAGCAGGCGGACGTCATCGACGGCGCGCAGGTGCTGCTCAACCGCAACGGGAGCGCCCCCGGCCAGTGGCTGGATACCACCTTTCCCGGCGCGCTCGGCCAGCACTTCCGCAAGCTGATCCTCCTGCTCCCCGGCCCGCCCAAGGAACTACAGGCACTCTTTGACGATGAGTGCCGCCCGCGCCTCGCCGCCCTCCTTCCGCCCCGTCATATAGCCAAGCGCACGCTGCGCATGGCGCTCATCCCGGAGAGCACCGTCGACGCGCGCTGCTCTCCCATGTACCAGAACTTCCCCGACGTCGAAACCACCATCCTCGCCGGCCACGCCGAGATCCAGCTCCACTTCCTCTCCAGCAAGCCCACGCTCGTCGAAGCCGAGGCCCGCGTCAATGAAGTCGCCGAGCTGGTCGAGCACGAGATGGCCGACGACATCTTCTCCGCCAACGGCGACTCGCTCGAAGAGGTCGTGCTGCTCATGCTAGGCATGAAGGGCCTCACGCTCGCCGTTGCGGAGAGCTGCACCGGCGGCTGGCTCGGCCAGCGCCTCACCGCCGTCCCCAATAGCTCGCGCGTCTTCCTCGGCGGCATCATCTGCTACTCCAACGCCACCAAGTCGGAGTTCGCCGGCGTCCCCCCTGAGTTGCTGGAGACCGAAGGTGCCGTCAGCGAGAAGGTCGCCCGCGCCCTCGCCGAAGGCATCCGGCAGCGCACCGGCAGCTCGCTCGGCGTCAGCATAACCGGCATCGCCGGCCCAGCCGTCGCCACCGGACCCGATGCCGGCAAACCCGTTGGCCTGGTCTACATCGGCCTCACCGACGGCGAAGACACCCAGGTCCGCACCCTGCAAATCCCCGGCGACCGCGAACGCGTCCGCCTGTGGGCCACGCAGCACGCGCTGGAGATGCTCCGCCGCAGCCTGCAATAAGTGGCTCTTAGCTCTTAGCTCTTAACCTCCGTGTCCTCCGCGGTCTCCCCGTTTGCCTCTTTGCGCTTTTGGCTAGAAGCTAAGAGCTAGTAGCTAGAAGCTCCCCCACTGCTACACTCAACTCCGAAGACGATGACCCTCTGGCTTCCCACTCTCGCACTCGCCTACCTGCTCGGCTCCGTCCCCTTCGGCTATCTGCTGGTCCGTTTCTTCCGCAAGCAGGACATCCGCTCCACCGGCAGCGGCAACATCGGCGCCACCAACGTCGCGCGCTCCGGCGCAAAGCTACTCGGCATCCTCACGCTGCTGCTCGATCTCCTCAAAGGCTACGTCGCCGTCCGCATCGCGCAGCACTTCGCTCCCGGCACAGCGGGCCATCCCTCCAGCCTGATGATGGCTGCCGCCGTCTTCGTGGTCCTGGGCCATATCTATCCCGTCTGGCTCGGCTTCAAAGGCGGCAAGGGAGTCGCCACCGCACTCGGCGTCTTTCTTGCCTTCGCTCCCTGGGCCGGGCTCGCATCCTTCACGCTCTTCGTCCTCCTGGTGGCGATCACGCGCTACGTCTCGCTGGCGTCCATCCTCGCCTCCGCGCTCATCCCCATCGTCGCCATGCTCACCGTGCCGGACCGCTCGCCCGTCTTCCTCATCGCCATCTTCTTCCTCGCCGCGCTGGTCATCGCCAAACACCACGCCAACATCGGCCGTCTGCTGCGCGGCACAGAGAACCGCATGGGCGCGAAGAAGGCCTCCGCTTGAGCCGCATCGCTATCCTTGGCGCGGGTGCCTGGGGCAGCGCTCTGGCGCTCTCGCTGGCGCGCCGTGGCGGTCATCACCTCAGCCTCTGGGCGCACGATCCCGCGCATGCCGCCGAGTTCGCCGCCACGCGCGACAACACACGCTATCTCCCCGGCTCCCCTCTGCCGCCAGAAGTCCTCGTCACCGCCAGCCTGATCCACGCCATCCGCGACGCCGACATCCTCCTCTGCGCCACGCCCTCGCAGTCCCTGCGCTCCGTCATCGCAGAGATCGCGCCCGCACTCACGCCAACCCAGGTGCTGCTCTCCGCCGCCAAGGGCGTGGAAGAGACCACCGCACTGCGCATGTCCCAGGTCATCGCACAACACTGCTCCAATCCCGTCGCCGTGCTCGGCGGCCCGTCCTTCGCGCAGGAGGTCGCCGCCGCTCTGCCCACAGCCATCACCATCGCCACTGCGGACCACTCCCTCGGCAAGCGCCTGCAGCACGACTTCAGCTCCCCCTCGCTGCGCGTCTACCGCAACGACGACATCATCGGCACCGAGCTCGGCGGCGCGCTCAAGAACGTCATCGCGCTCGCCGCCGGCGTCGTCACCGGCCTCAGCCTCGGCCACAACGCCGCTGCCGCGCTCATCACCCGTGGCCTCGTGGAGATCACCCGCGTCACCGT
>Ga0302319_10008749_pt1 | contig 19622 bp, 18 predicted proteins | sample Bog_T0_2_FD_203319 | JGI IMG/M metagenome (GOLD analysis project Ga0302319, IMG submission 203319) | Peat permafrost microbial communities from Stordalen Mire near Abisko, Sweden - Bog_T0_2 | ecosystem: Environmental > Terrestrial > Soil > Wetlands > Peat | place: Sweden: Abisko, Stordalen Mire... | reverse complement strand
CATCGTTCAGGTTTTGCTTTCCCCGCATGTCAAGACGGTCCTGGAAAATATCAAGCGTCTGCTCGGCAGGCGCGTCGCCGGCGCCAGGGCAGAGGCCTTCCTTATCAACCCCTATGCCGCACTTGGGGACGCTGCGTCCGAGACGATAGACGAAGCGCGGTTTCTGGATGCGCGCGCGGAAGCGGGACTGCTATTCGAAAGGTTCGTGGCCCATATCGAGAGGGATGCGCTCGGATATCCCATCCTCATTGCCCTGCAAATTGAAGGTTCGAAGGCGGTCAACGAGCTTACAAGCGAAACTCGTCCCTTTACCGATGACGATGAACTCGACCAGTTCATTGGCCAAATCGACTCTGCTCTCGCCGCGGGTCGCCAGCTTTGCGGCTGGCAGGGATATGATTTCGAGCTGCTGGGGGAGACGGCGCGCGAACTCGACCTGTTGCGGCAGGCGCTGAAAGCGCGGCGTGAGGCACGCATTCTCGTGAGCTACGCAGCGATCCATGACCTCACTCTCTATTCCTCGCGTATCGATCAAATAGGTACGGAGAAGGCTTTTTACTCCCCGTTCATTGCCAAGAAAAACGAAGATGATGGGTGGTTCCCGGACAACATCGTTCCAGTAATTTCCTGGACTCCGGAGGGAGAGACTGAGCCCGTTGCGGTGCCGGTGACCTCGGAGGCAAAGGAACAGCTTCAGGCCAAGATCAAGGAAGCCAGGGAGAACGGCCAGACCTCGTTTTCGCTCAAAGGCTTCGACAAACCCGTACCGGTGGGCGAGGCCGAATTCATTCTACAGACTTTCAGTGATGTTCACGACGACGTCCGGAAGGGAACATTCGATCCGGGCAAACCTCGGAACGACTCGTCCCGGCGGCCGAGCAAGCATCTGGTTATCAAAGCGAATATCCAGAGCATCGACTACGAGGAAGCGCGGCGCGACATTCTGCTGAATCGCCCGGAGTTGCCAAGCTTGCCAACCGGGTTGCTGCCGAACGTGGTGCTGAAGGATCACCAGCTATCCGGCGTCGCTTGGCTTCAGCACTTGTTCCGCAACGCACCGCATCACTGCCGGGGTGCGGTTCTCGCCGATGACATGGGTCTGGGAAAGACACTGCAACTGCTGACGCTGATTGCCAAGGCGTTTGAGACACAGCCCTCGCTTCCGCCGGCTCTGATCGTAGCTCCAGTTTCCCTGTTGGAAAACTGGGAAGAAGAAGCTGCCAAATTTCTCGCACCCGGCACGCTGTCATTGCTCACCGCTTATGGCGATTCGCTGTCGGTGTTGCGCGTGTCGCGCGACAGCATCGACGCCCAGCTCCGATCCGAAGGTATGGTCAAGTTCCTGAAGCCAGGCTGGCGGGGGCAAGCGAATGTCGTGCTGACCACCTACGAGACGCTTCGTGACCTAGAATTCTCCTTCGCCGCAGAAAAATGGTCGATCATGGTCTGTGACGAAGCGCAGCGGATCAAAAATCCCAACGCAATGGTTACGCGTGCGGCCAAAAAGCAGAACGTGATTTTCAGGATTGCCTGTACAGGCACGCCCGTCGAGAACACACTGGCGGACCTCTGGTGTCTTTTTGATTATGTCCAGCCCGGCCTGCTTGGCGCGCTCAATGATTTCGGCCGCCGCTATCGCCGACCAATCGAGGCGGAGACCGAGGAAGAGCACGCACGCGTGAAGGAACTGCGCGAGCGGATTTTGCCGCAGATATTGCGGCGGACAAAAGCCGAAGTGGCCAAAGACCTCCCGCCGAAAACGCAAGTGCCGAGTAAGGTACCGCTCTCGGCCCAACAGCGCTCGCTCTATGCCCATGCTGTCAACGCCTTCAAGAGCCGCCATGAGCCGGATGTTGTCTCCCCATTCAAAAACCATCTGGGTCTGCTGCACTACCTGCGCCTGATCTGCACCGATCCAAGGCGGATCGGCTTGAGCGTTTTCCGACCTGAACCACTGATCGATTACCGCACCCGCGCGCCGAAGCTCGCCTGGCTGCTCGTTAAACTTCAGGAAATTCGGACGAAGGACGAGAAGGTCATCATATTTTGCGAATTCCGGGAAATTCAGCGGATGCTACGTCACTACATCGAAGAGGTGTTCGGATTTGCGCCGGACATCATCAACGGTGACACATCGGCGTCGGCAAAGCATGTCGCCAGCCGTCAGAAGCGGATCAAGGCGTTTCAGTCGAAGCCGGGATTTGGCGTCATCATTCTCTCTCCGGTAGCCGTCGGCTTCGGCGTCAACATTCAGGCCGCGAACCACGTTATCCATTACACACGAACCTGGAATCCGGCCAAGGAGGACCAAGCCACCGACAGAGCCTATCGGATCGGCCAAACCAAAGAGGTGAGTGTCTATTGTCCAGTCGTCTTCGCAGATGATTTTACCACTTTTGATGTCAAGCTTGACCAACTGCTTACATCCAAGCGGGCGTTGGCTGGAGATATGCTGAACGGAACCGGCGATGTCGGCCCGGGAGAGTTTGCGATCGAAGATGTCGCTCCGGAATCGGGCGATGGGGCCTTTTCCGCGGTCATCGCGTTGAATGACGCGCTTCGAATGGAATGGGACTATTTCGAGTGCCTCATTGCAGCGATGTGGCAGAAGCGAAGTTACAAGATGGTGTACCGGACACCGCACCATGATGACGGTGTTGACGTGGTCGCTATTAGTGGTGCAGAGGGCGTCTTGATTCAATGCAAGACCAGCGGTTCGGACGGGACCCTGCTGAGCTGGGACGCCGTCAAAGAGGTCGTGGCGGGGGAAGCGGCCTACAGGATGCGACATCCGGGAGTTGTCTTTGAAAAAATCTGCATCACCAACCAGTTCTTCAACAGCACTGCTGAAACGCATGCCGATTTGAACGGCGTCAAACTGTTGGACCAAAAACAGTTGGGAGCGCTTCTTAAGGAATTTCCGGTTGCTATGCTCGATGTCGAGAAGCTCCTGTTTGCTGAGTGGGGAAGTGGGGTTTAGCTTGAGCGTAGACTCGTTGACCGAGCATGACGCGCGCATGGTGGATTTCACGTCGGCGGTCGTACGATCCGTTTGAGAAGACGCATCTACGTTTCCGGAAACAGCCGATCCAGCGCATCCGCCGGAAAGCGCAAAGACACGGGTCCCTTAGGTGTCTCCGAGCGCAGCAGGCCTGCGGCGATGACGTCCGACAGGACGCGGCGTGCGCTGCGATACGGCAGGCCGGTGATGCGGGCGATATCGCCGCGCTCGAACTGGCCGCGAATGAGCGCTTCTTCGAGCAACCGTTTGGCTTCGGGCTTGAGGTTTTTGCTGCGCTCGACTAGGTGGCCCAGGCGCGAATCGAGATGATCGAGTTCGAACAGGCTGGTCATGAATTGCACTTGATCGAGGCATACCCTGAGATACCAGAGCACAAATTCATGGAGCGCCCGCAGCGAAAGATTGCCGCGGCCGTCGAGATCGCCCTGGCGCGGCGTGTCCGCCAGGTCCATCATACGCTTGTACTCGCTTGGCGCCTTCAGTCCGCGCGCGAGGCCGCGCGAGATTGACCACAGGCCATGGGCGCCGATGCCGGCGAGCTGCGCCATCGCATGGCTCATCAGCCGGCCGACGCGGCCATTGCCGTCCGGAAATGGATGGATGTAGTTGAAGCGATGATGCGCGGCGGCCATCGCCATGATGCACCCGGCCGTTCGCAACGGCTTGAACGCGTAGCGCTGTTCGAAACTGCGCATGAAGTCGTCGACCCGGTGGCTGGAGGGTGGAAGGTGACGGCCAACGGCCAAGTCATGCTCGGGACGGGAGCGCCAGGCGCCTGGCTCCAAGGTGAACTCAGTGGTCGTTGCGCAGGCGCAGCCATTGGTCGGGCGCGTCGCGATAGAATTCAAGATGCAGCCATTGGATGAACTCGACCGAGGCTGGCTCCGGCAATTCACCTGACGCCGCGAGGCGGTCGATCTCGGTTTGCACCCGAACATGTGCAGCCGCTTCGAGCTGGAGATTCCTGCGCCGTTCGTGCTGGTCGAATTGACCTTCGAGCGCGCGGGCCATGTCGTTCGGGCGGGTGTTGTGACCTTCGATCAGGTTGCTGTAATAGGTGTTCATCAGCCGAACCAGATCGGCCAGGTTTGCCGCCGTGCGCGGATGCAGCCCGGCGCCGAGCCTGACTGATGCCGCCGACAGATCGGCGATCACGTCCGCAATGGCTTCGGAAGTCTCTTCTAGCCTGGCCGGCTCGATGCGGTAGGATGTTTCGTCTGCCATTTTGGCCGATGTTGCACGAGTGTATGATATTGATAATCTAACAGAATAGCGAATTTCTAGCTAAGAATGGCCGATCTCTTGGCCGATCTTGCTAGCACTGAATACTGGATCCCTGCATTCGCTGCTTGAAAAGTGGTGCCAATGGCACTACATGAGAACGTTGTCAGGAGAATGATCATGGTCAACGTTTTGGACCGCGTCAAAGTAGTTTCCGACGAAGAGGTTATGAGCGGCGATCCTTGTATTGAGGGAACCCGTATTCCGGTCGAGACCGTCCTCTTGAATTTAAAGGCCGGCTATTCTTTAGACCGGATTTTTGAAGCCTATCCTACGCTTCCGCCGGGCGGGATCGAGGCTGCCATTCTTTGGGCCGAAGCTCATGGAATTGAGTGGCGACATTGAATGGATGGCAGCACGAAGTTCCTGATCGACGAATGCCTTTCTCCAGAGCTCGCGCGTATCGCCAATAATGAATTCGGCCTTTATGCCGTGCACGTTCCGTGGCTTGGGAAACCTCCGCATGGTCATGGATCTTGGAAGGATCCAGACATCGTAGACAAGATATCCACTACCGATTTTGTGCTGGTTACGAATAATCGACGCGACTTCGTCGGAAAATACTATCGAGACGGCGGGCTGAGCATTCACAACGGGCTGATCATAATCCTTCAGAAATCCGATCTTGAAGGCGAGGCCCGGTTATTTCGTCGGGTGATGAAGTTCACCATGTCGATGGAAAACACTGTGAACAAGCTTATTGAAATTGACGCTGCTGGCCAGATACGAGTCGCGGATTGGCCTAATCATGAACTGGCAACGCCATGGGCAGATCCGTTCAAATAGAGATTGCCATGGTTTCGGCGTCGGACCTCGCGCGCATCGGGGCAACGTTGTATCGCGGCGTTCAATACAAGGGCCGATCCGCATGGCAATCGTGGTTGGCCGATGGCTTAGGCGTCGATGGCGCTACGATCCGCCGCTGGTTGATGGATGAGGCGGCATCCCGCCGATCTATTCCGCGTCCATTGGCGCTCTTACTGATTGCCGCCAATAAAGTATCGGACCCACTACAGATGTGGGACCAGCCGCGCGGTACCTTGATTGTAGAGCGCATGGCTGAGATTGCTCTCGAGGCCCATGGACCGGGTGGTGAAAGGGCAGCGGCGCAAGTTTTTCGAACAGGCACCCGCGATTGACTGAATCTCGAGGAAGCCAAAAATCTTGCAGTCGGCAGATGGTTCTCTGAAGGGTTGTTCTCGATCCGACGTCCAACACGACTTTCAGCTTCACGCGGCCCCGACGACCGGAACGGGTATGATGCGCTCGCGCGCGGCCTCCGCCCCATAGGCGATCGCGGCGAGCACATCCTCATGTATGAGTTGAGGATACTCAACCAACAGATCTTCTTCTCTCATTCCATCTGCCAGGAAATCCAGGATCAGCGACACCCAAATCCGCGTGCCTTTCACGCAAGGCTTGCCGCCGCAAACCTGGGGGTCGATGGTGATGCGATCCAAGAGCGTGTTCATGGCGAATTCCTTTCACCCCTCAATAACACGGCGTGGCACCATGTTCCATTTTTCTCCTGAAACTGGGACCGGATGGTAGCGCCCCGTCATGGCGAGGAGCGCTTCGCGACGAAGTCATCCAGCTTCCTTGCCGCGCCAAAGCTGGATTGCTTCGCCCAAGAGGGCTCGCAATGACGGCCGAGCGGGCTTCATGCATCAACGTGCGCGAAAACGCATTAGAACTCTCAGCGCGAGCCTGGAACCCATCTCTCATCACGCTTGGGAGCGCGATGGATTCCGGGTCTGAGCCTTCCGTCGGCTACCGCCGACCGAAGGCTCATCCCGGAATGAGGTTGAGAGATCGGGGCAACGCTCGCAGGCGACTTGTGCCCATTCAACCGCCGCGCGAAGTAAGAAAGCACTGCGGTTGACGACGTGGGGAGCGGAGAGGCAGGCCCCAGGCAGCCCACCCACCCCTCACGCCGCCTCCAACTCCACCGCCCAGGCATCATAGCCATAGACCCAGTCGGCGTTGCCGCCATCGCGCAGCCAATTGTTGCCGCGCGAGCCGATCTGGATCTGGCTGGTGCGCTGCAGGCGGGCGCGGTCGTAGCGCGCCAGTGCTGCGGGAATTTCGGCGCCGCGGGTCACATCAGCGAGTTGCCGCGCGAGCACGACGCCGTCCTCGATCGCCTGGCCGGCGCCTTGCGCCATGAACGGCATCATCGGATGGCTGGCGTCGCCGAGCAGCGTCAGGCGGCCGCTGGACCAGTGCGGCAGGGGATCGCGCTCATAGAGCGCGGTCTTCAGGACCGTGTCGCAGGCTTCGAGCAAGGCGCGGGCGTCGGGATGAAAATCGGCGTAGAAGTCGCGCAGCTCGGTGACGCTGCCTGGCGTGGTCCAGGATTCCAGCTGCCAGCTGTCTTGCGCGGTGGTGGCGAAAATGAAGATGTCGCGGCCGCGGTTGAGCGGGAAGGTGACGATCTGGCTTTCCGGGGTCGGTCCCCACCATTTCGTGAAGGCCTGCAGGTTGGGCACGCCGGCCAGCCGTTCGGCCGGCACCACCGCGCGGAACGCGACCACGCCGGTGAAGCGCGGCTGCTCCGGGCCGAAGATCGCGGTGCGAACCACCGAGTGGATGCCGTCGGCGCCGACCAGCAGGTCGACGCGATCTGAACTGCCATTGGTGAAGGTCAGGTCAACGCCAGCTTCATCCTGTGTGATCACACTGGCGCGCCTGGCGAACTGGACCCGATCGGCGGGGAAGACCTCCGCCAGCGCCGCCAAGAGATCGGCGCGGTGGATGGTCAGCTGCGGCGCGCCATATTTGCGTTCGGCCTCGTCGCCCATCTCCAGCAGCGAAGTCACTTCTCCGTTATCCCAGTTGCGGCTGATGCGGTGCGTCGGACGCGCCGCGGGCGCGCGCACCGCGTCGCCGATGCCCAGACCATCCAGCGCGCGAACCGCGTTGGGTGTGAGGTTGATGTCGGCGCCGACGCGCAGGAATTGGCGGCTTTGTTCGAAAACAATCACGTCGTGGCCTTCGCGAAGCAACGCGATGGCCGCCGTCAATCCGCCGATGCCGCCGCCAACAATTCCAATCCGCAAGCTGACCTCCTGTGTCGCGAAAGGACCCAACGCGGCGCCTCGATATCGCTTGATGCCGTCTTGATGCTGTCTTGGGCCGCTTGACAAAACGCTAGCAAACTTTCATGAATTGATCAATTACGAACGTTACGTTCAAATATGAACATTCAAGCCAGGGTCTGACTGTTGCGCAGTTCGAGCAAGAAACGCGCCGCCGGCAACGCGAAGGGGTTCTCACGATGTCCATGACGACATCCGTCAGCGCGCTTGAACTGGACGCCGTGACGCGGCGCTTCCCGGCGCCCGGGCAGAAGGGCAATTGGTTCACCGCAGTCGAGCGGCTGAGCTTCAGCATCCGGGACGGCGAATTCGTCTCGATCGTCGGGCCCTCCGGCTGCGGCAAGAGCACCATCCTGAACCTGGTGGCCGGCCTCGATCGTCCCAGCGACGGCGTCGTGCTGCTCGACGGCACGCAGGTGGTGGGGCCGAGCGCCCATGTCGGCTTCATGCTGCAGAAGGATCTGCTGCTGCCCTGGCGCAGCATTATCCACAACGTCGAATTCGGGCTGGAGGCGCGGCCGATCAGCGCCGGGGAGCGACGGGAGCGGGCGATGCGCGAACTCAGGCGCTGCCGTCTGGCCGAGTTGGCCGATCGCTATCCCTATCAACTTTCCGGCGGTCAGCGCCAGCGCGCCGCCCTGGCCCGGACGCTGGCGATCGACCCGCGCATCGTGCTGCTCGACGAGCCGTTCTCGGCGCTGGATGCCCAGACCAAGCTGGTGCTGCAGAAAAGTTTTGCCGGCACCATCGCAGGCTCCGGCCTGACCTCGCTGTTGATCACCCATGATCTGTCGGAAGCCGTCGCGATGTCCGACCGCATCCTGGTGATGAGCGAGCGACCCGGCCGCATTGTCGAGGAAATCGATGTCGGCCTGCCGCACCGCGACAACCCGATGGCGCGCCAGTCGATGCCGCGGGCCCGCGACCTGATGGCCCATCTGTTTAACGCCCTGCGCCTCGACACCCTGGTCGATGCCTGATCGCCAGCCTTTTTCGATAGGAGATTCTTGCATGCCCATGACCATGCCAATGACGCGACGCGGCTTTGTCGGCGGTGTGATCGCAGCTCCCGCCTTGATCGGCCGGGCGCTCGCCGCGGATCAGGTCACCTTTTTGTTCCCGGCGCCGGCGGTGCTGCCGGCCTTTGTGCCGCATCATCTGGCCCAGCAACGCGGCTATTTTGCCGCCGAGGGGGTGTCAGTCACCTTCCAGACCGGACGCGGCGGCGCCGACACGGCGAAGCAGGTTGCGGTCGGCAATGCCGATCTCGGCGGCGGCGTCGGCGAGACTACCATGATCGTGCGTCCCAACGGGCTGAAGGTGCGCGGCGTGGCCCTGCTGGGCGGACGCCCGATCTTCCAGGTCGCCGCGCGCAAGGCCGCCAACATCAAGGCGCTGGCCGATCTGCGCGGCAGGAAGGTCGGCGTCATCGCCTATCAGGATACGGGCTATTACGCGCTGCTCGGCGTGCTGGCCGCCAGCGGCCTGAAGAAATCCGACCTCGAGATTCAGGCCGTCGGCCCGGCCGGCGTCACCCAGCTGATGATATCCGGCTCGCTCGACGCCATCATGTCGGTGCCGGACTGGTCGGACGCGATCGAGAGCGCCGGTGTGGCGCTGGACTATTTCCCGATCGACGAGGTGTTCCCGGCGATGGCGCAGGCGATCCTGACCTCCGACGATACGATCAAGAACAAGCCGCAGGCGGTGCGCGGCGTCGTGCACGCCATCCTTCATGCGGTGCGCGATTGTATCGCCGACCCGACTGCCGCGGCGCGAGATTTTGTCGTGGCGGTACCGCAGCAGGCCGGCAAGGAAGCCGAGATCGAACGCATCGTCAGGCGCTACGCCACCGAGACCTACCGCACCGATCCGCCGGCCAAACTCGGCCTGTTCGATCCGGCGCGTCTCGCCAAGGTGCAAAAATTCTATATCGACAACGACATCATCCAGACCGCGGTGCCGATCGAGGAGCTCTACAGCAATGAATTCGTCGGTTGAACTCTTGCCCGTGACCGTTGCCTGGCGCGACCGGGCATCCAGCTTCGCGCTGCCGGCCGCGAGCCTTGCCGTCGCGGCGCTCGTGCTCGTGGCGTGGCAATATCTGCCGCCGGCGCTTGGCGTGCCGAAATACATCATCCCGCGCTTTTCGGATCTCGTCACCGAGATGGGGCGGATGTGGCGCAGCGAAAACCTGCTGCGGCATTTTGTTTCGACCGCGACCATGTCGGTGCTCGGCTTTATCCTCGGCAGCCTGTTCGGCGCGGCCTGCGGCTATGCGCTGGGCCTGTCGCCGCTCTGGGAAAAAATTCTCTCGCCCTATATCCTGGCGCTGCAGATCGCGCCCAAAGTCGCGTTCGCGCCGCTGTTCATCATGTGGTTCGGCTACAACGCGTGGCCCAAGCTGATCGTCACGGTGCTGGTGGTGTTCTTTCCAATCCTGGTCAATGTGCTGCAGTCGATGCGCACCATCGACCGCGACCTGGTCAATCTGGCGCGCGCCTATTCGATGCGACGATCGGTGATCTTCTGGAAGGTGCTGTTTCCGGCCTCGATGCCGAACCTGATGGCGGGCCTGCGCATCGGTGCGACGCTGGCGGTGATCGGCATCACGGTCGGCGAACTCGTTGGCGGCGAAACCGGGCTCGGCTATCTCATCACCTTTGGCGAGGGCCAGGCCAATACCGCGATGGTGTTCGATGCGATCGCGCTGCTGACGCTGATCGGCATCGTGATGTACCGGGCGGTCGCCGCGATCGAGCATCGCGTGCTGCACTACATCCCCCGCGGGGTGCAGTGATGGCGAGTGCAATGACAAACAAGCCTGTCGATCCATGCCTGCCATCGCTGCGCGGCCGCAGCATCGTCGTGACCGGTGCGGCGCGCGGCGTCGGGCGCGCGATCGCCGAGGCCTGCGCGGCCGCCGGCGCGCAACTGGTATTGGCGGACGTGCTGCGGGCGGAAGGGCGCGAGACCGCCGAAGCGATTGCCGCCACCGGCGCCGTCGCGCGCTTCGTCCCCGTCGACCTGGCCGATCCCGAGAGCGTCACGCAGTTCGCCTCCGATGTCGAATCCGCAGAGGGGATGGTGCATGGCCTGGTCAACAACGCCGCCATCGCCACCGGCATCGGCGGGCCGACCTATGATGCGATCAGCCTGGAGGTGTGGGATCGCGTGATGCAGGTCAATGTCCGCGGCACCTGGCTGGTGACAAAGGCCTTGGCGCCGTTGCTGATCAAATCCGGCACCGGGCGCATCGTCAATCTGGCGTCTGACACCGCGCTGTGGGGCGCGCCGCGGCTGCTGGCCTATGTCGCGAGCAAGGGCGCGGTCATGGCGATGACGCGCTCCCTGGCGCGCGAACTCGGACCCGATGGTGTCGGCATCACCGCGGTGGCCCCGGGCATCCTGCGCAATGAGGCGACCGACTATGTGCCCAAAGAGCGCCACGAGCTGTATGAGACCGGCCGGGCCGTTCCGGGGCCGCAGACACCGGAGGATATCGTGGCGACGATCGTGTTTCTGCTGACGCCCGGCGCGCTCGCCTTGACCGGCCAGACCCTGCCGGTCGATGCCGGGTTTGTATTCACATGAGCGCGCGCCTTGCCCCACCGCCAATCGCGATCCGCGCCGCCGGAATTGGCGTGCTGCGCCGGGCTGGCGCGCGCGATGGCGTTTCGCTGGTTCTGCTGCATGGCATCGGCAGCAATGCCGGCAGCTTTTCTTCCATGATCGAGGCGCTCGATCCGTCGCTCGATATTCTGGCGTGGGATGCGCCCGGCTATGGCGGATCTGAGCCGCTCGCGATCGCCTCGCCACAGCCGTCGGACTATGCCCAAGCGCTGGCCGGCGTGCTCGATGCGCTGCGGCTGGAGCGCATCGTTCTTGCCGGCCATTCGCTCGGTGCTTTGTTCGCCGGAAGTTTTGCCGCAGCCTTTCCAGAGCGGATCATGGCACTGGCGCTGCTGTCGCCGGCCCTGGGTTATCGGGTCCCGCTTGGCGGCGTTCTGCCGCCCCATGTTCAGGGCCGCATCGACGATCTCGACCGGCTCGGGCCCGAAGCCTTCGCGGCGAGCCGCGCGGCGCGGCTCGTCTACCTCGCCGAGACCAAGCCGGAGGTGCTGGCGCGGACGCGCGCCGCGATGGCTTCGCTGGATCCGGCCGGCTATGCGCAGGCGGTGCGGGCGCTCGGCCACGGCGATCTCCTGGCCGATGCGGCTGACATCACCGCACCGACCTGCGTGGCGGTCGGCGCCGAGGATGTGGTGACGCCGCCTGCGGGCGCGCGGGAGCTATATTCCGTGCTCGGAAATCGCCGCTTCTACGAAGAAATCCCCGTCACCGGACATGCCTTGCCGCAGGAGGCGCCGGCCGCGGTCGCGGCGCTCCTGCAACGACTGATCGAGGAGGCGCGACATGGCTGAGCTCGTTGCGGACAGCAACTATATCTCGCCGCCGGTGCAACGCGCCGCCCGGCTGCTGCGCCGCATCGCCGATGGCGACGGCGTCACCAACATGTCGCGCACGGCAGCGGCGATCGGGATCAACCGCACCACTTTGTTGCGGTTGCTGCACACGCTGGAGGCGGAAGGCCTGATCGAGCGCGCGGGCGATGAGGCCGGCTGGCGCATCGGTCTTGGCCTGGTGGCGATCGCCGCGCGAAGCTTTTTCTCCGGCGATCTGATCCAGACCGCGACGCCCGTCCTGGCCCGGCTCGCCGAGCAGCTGGGCCTGTCGACCCACCTTGGCGTGCTGGATCGGCGCGAGATCGTCTTTGTCGTTCGCCGCACGCCCAATCATTCGTTCGCCAGCAACATCCATGTCGGCAGCCGCCAGCCGGCGCATGCCGGCAATATGGGCCGCATCATTCTTGCCCATCTGCCGGCGGAGCGGGTCGCCAAGCTCTACAAGGATGTCACGCTGGAAGCGGCGACGGCGCATACGCCGACCAGCTTCGCCGGGCTGCGGGCCCGGCTCGACCAGGATCTGAGGCTCGGGCTCGCCTGGAGCGATGGCCATTTCGAGCCGGGTATATCGTCGGTCGCAGCCGCCATCTTCGATGCCTCGGGCGCGCCGGTCGCGGCGATGAATGTCAGCGGGCAGACCGTGCAGTTCGGCGGCGCCGCCCGCCGTCGCGAGATCGCGGCGGCGACCCAACAGGCCGCCACTGAAATCTCGCAACGGCTCGGCTGGGGCGGCCCGTCGGCGCAGCCCGCGGATGTCACCAGCAAACCGAAATCGGCGAAACCGCCGCGCGGACGCAAGCGCGTCGGCGCAGCGGCCTGAAAGGACGCAACAGATGGATCTCGGTCTTCACCATCGCATCGCCGTCGTGACCGGCGGCAGTTCCGGCATCGGTCTGGCGACGGCGCGGCTGCTGCTGCAGGAGGGCGCCCGCGTCGCCATCTGCGGACGCGACGCCGATCGCCTCAGCGCAGCACGACATGAACTCGCGGCATCGCCGGGCGGCGATCTATTCGCGCAGCGCTGCGACGTGCTCGATCGCGATGATGTCGAGCGGTTTGCGAACGCCGTTGCCGAGTGGGGCGGGGGCCGGCTTGATCTGCTGGTCAACAATGCCGGACAGGGAAGGGTGTCCACCTTTGCCACGACCAGCGATCAGGACTGGCACCAGGAGCTCGAGCTGAAGATCTTCAGCCAGACGCTGCCGATCCGGGGTTTCAAGCCGCTGCTCGACCACAGCGAGGCCGCCGCGATCGTTGGCGTCAACTCGCTGTTGGCGCTGCAGCCGGAACCGCACATGGTCGCGACCGCGGCGGCGCGGGCCGCGGTGCAGAGCCTGTTGAAGTCGCTGAGCGTCGAGTTGGCCCCGACCATCCGGGTGAATTCGATCCTGCTCGGCCTCGTCGAATCAGGCCAGTGGCAACGCCGCTACGAGGCGCGCCCCGACAAGGCCGAGACCCGCGAGGCCTGGTTCGCCAACCTGGCCCGATCGAAACATATTCCACTCGGCCGGCTCGGCCTGCCGGAGGAGGCGGCGCGCGCGATTGTGTTCCTCGGCTCGCCTGCCGCCAGCTACATCACCGGCGCCAGCCTGGAAATTTCCGGCGGCGTGTCGCGACATATTTGAACGTTTTGAAAGGCAAGGCTCGGATGAAACACGCTCTCCTGAAACTGGGACCGGAATGGGGGCCCCCGTCATGGCGAGGAGCTCTTCGCGACGAAGCCATCCAGCTTTTTTTGCCGCGCGAAAGCTGGATTGCTTCGCCCAAGTGGGCTCGCAATGACGACGGAGCGAGTTTCAGGCATCATCCAGGAGCGCGAGACGCATGACAACGCTCCCCTCGTCAGACGGCGCCGTACGCGAGGCGGTCGGGGATATCCTGGCCCGGGGCCTCGCCGATCTCGGCGTCAGCACGGTGTTCGGCGTGATCTCGATCCACAACATGCCGATCCTGGACGCCATCGCCCGCCAGGGCCGCATCCGGTTCGTGCCGGCGCGCGGCGAGGCCGGTGCGATGAACATGGCCGATGCCTATGCCAGGGTGTCGCGTTCCCTGGGCGTCGTGGTGACCTCGACCGGCACCGCCGCGGGCAACGCCGCGGGCTCGCAGGTCGAGGCCCTGACCGCGGGCTCGCCGGTGCTGCATATCACGACCCAGGTCGACCGCGCCTTCATGGACCGCGATCGCGCCGCGATCCACGACGTGCCGCGCCAGGCCGACATGCTGAAAGCCATCAGCAAATCATATCTGCGGGTCTGGGAGCCGAGGCAGGCGCTGGACGCCCTGATCGCGGCCGCCCATGCCGCGCTCTCCGCGCCGAGCGGCCCGGTCACCCTGGAAATTCCGGTCGATGTGCAGCGCGAGTTGGTCGCGCCGCGCCTGGCGCCGCCCCGCTTGCATGTCGCGCCAGTTGCCCCCGATCCGGCGTTGCTCGACCAGTTCGCCGATCGGATCATGGCGGCGAAGCGTCCGATGCTGTGGCTCGGCGGCGGCGCGCGCGCGGCGATTGTCGCCGCAACCGCGCTGCTGGAGCGTGGCTTCGGCGCCGTCACCAGCACCAATGGCAGGGCGGTCGTGCCTGAGGATCATCCGCGCAGTCTCGGCGCCTTCAACATGACGCCGGAGGCGCAGGACATCTATCAGGCCGCCGACCTGATGCTGGTGGTCGGCTCGCGGCTGCGCGGCAACGAGACCCGCAACAACCTGATGCAATTGCCGCATCCGCTGCTGCAGATCGACGCGGAGCCGACCCAGGCCGGACGCAATTATCCGGTCGATCTGTTTCTCGCCGGCGACGCGCGGCTGGCGCTCGAAGGACTGCTGGCGCGGTTGCCGGGCAGGCTCGAGACCGATCTGGATTTCCTCGGGCTGTTTTCACGGGCCCGGGCCGCATCGGAGCAAAGCCTGCGCAAGCTGCTCGGTCCGTATGCCGGTCTCGCCGACCAGCTCAGCGCCCGGGTTCATTCCGGCGGTCATCCCTGGGTGCGCGATGTCACGATTTCCAACAGCACGTTTGGCAATCGCTATGTCAGACTGGCCGCGCCGCATCTCGGCGTCCACGCGCTCGGCGGCGGCATCGGCCAGGGCATTGCCATGGGCATCGGCGCCGCGCTGGCGGGGACGGGCGCCAAGACGGTGACGCTGCTCGGCGATGGCGGATCGCAATTGATGATCGGCGAACTGGCGACCGCGGTCGAAATGGCCGCCGACCTCGTCTTCATCCTGATGAATGACCGCGGCTATGGCGTGATCCGCAATATCCAGGACGCCCAGTATGAGGGCCGTCATGTCTATTCCAACATCCTGACCCCGGATTTTTCGCATGTCTGCAAGGCGGTCGGACTGCCGCATGCCTGCGTCACGCGGATCGAAGATTTTGAGCCTGTCTTCAACGAGGCGATGGCGGCGCGCGGGCCGCGGCTGATCGAGATCGACATGGTGGCGATCGGGCCCTTTGCCGAACGTTTTGCTGGGCCGCCTGCCGGCGCTGCGGGAAGCGTGCGATGAGGCTGCGGCGGCTTGCGGTCATCGGTGCGGGAGGCATGGCGGAGACGGTGCTCGGTGCGCTTGCGGGCGAACTGCCCGAGCCGCTCGACCATGTCGCTCTGCTGGTACGGCCGGCCGCTCAGCCGAAGGCTGAGGCGCTGCTGGATCGCATAGGTTCGCGACTGGCGCGGGAGTTGTCGGTGCAGACCGATCTTGCGGCGCTGCTCGCAACAGGGCCCGAACTGGTGGTGGAGTGTGCCGGTCATGAAGCGGTCCGGCACTATGGCGAAGCCGTGCTCGGCGCGGCCTGCGATCTCGCGGTGATTTCGGTGGGCGCGCTGGCCGATGACGAATTGCGCGCGGCGCTGCTGTCAGCCGCTACGCGCCAGGGCGTGCGGCTGGTGCTGCCGGCCGGCGCCGTCGGCGGCATCGATGCGTTGCGCGCGGCGCGGCTCTCCGGCCTTCACGCGGTGCATTACACCGGCCGCAAGCCGCCCTTGGCCTGGCGCGGCACCGCGGCCGAGCGCGCCGTCGATCTCGATGCCATTACCGTCCCGGTCGTGTTCTTCGAGGGCACGGCCCGGCAGGCCGCGATCGACTATCCGCAGAATGCCAATGTGGCGGCGACGGTGGCGATCGCCGGCCTCGGCTTCGATGCCACCCGAGTCCGGCTGATCGCCGATCCCGCGGCGGTGCGCAATGTCCACGAAATTTCGGTGCAGGCCGGTTGCGGCGATTTTGATCTGAGGAGTGAAGGCCGCCCATCGCCGGGGAATCCCAAGACCTCGCTTATGGCGGGATTGAGCGTCGCCCGTGAAATTCTCAATCGCAGCTCGGCACTGGCGGTTTAGGGAGGAAGCATTGCAGGCGATCTCTGAAACAGCTGCTTCCGACCTGATCGAGGTTCGACTTCGCCGCATGGGCTGGGAGGCGGAAGGCGTGCTGTCGCTTGAACTCTGCGCGACCAGCGGCGGTGATCTGCCGCGCTTCGAGCCCGGCGCCCATGTCGATCTGCATCTCGAAGATGGCACGCTGCGGCAATATTCGCTGTGCGGCGATCCCGCGAGCAGGCGATGCTATCGCGTCGCGGTGCGCGAGATCGCAGCCGGCCGCGCCTCGCGGCAAATTCATCGCAGCCTGCGTCCGGGGGCGGTGTTGCGGATCTCGCGACCGCGCAACAATTTCGCGTTTGAAGCCTCCGGGCGCTATCTCTTCATCGCCGGCGGCATCGGCATCACGCCGTTGTTGCCGATGATGCGGACCGCTTCAGCGGCGGGCTCGGCATGGACCCTGTTGTATTGCACCCGCGATCCGGATCAGGCGGCGTTCCTCGATGAGGCCCGGGCCTTTGGCGGCGAGGTCATCCTGCATGCCTCGGGGAACGGCACGCGGCTCGATGTTGTCAACCGTCTCGCCGAGATCGAGGCCGACACCATGATCTATTGCTGTGGTCCGGAGCGCCTGATGACATCAGTGGAACAGGCCAGCCGCCACTGGCCTGAAGGCATGGTGCGGTTCGAATGGTTTGCGCCGCGATCGCGTCCCGAAGATGAAATTTCGGGTGGTTTTCGGGTGGTCTGCGCGCGCTCCGGCATCGCGCTTGAGGTCATGCCCGAACAATCCATCCTGCAGGCCTTGACCGATGCCGGTGTCGAGATTCCCAGGTCCTGCGAGCAGGGCGTCTGCGGCACCTGCGAGGTGCGGGTGCTGGAAGGCGAGGTCGATCACCGCGACAGCATCCTGTCCGCCGCCGAGCGCGCCAGTCACCAGATGATGATGACCTGCGTGTCGCGGTCACGCGGCGGCACCCTGGTTCTTGATCTCTGAGATGCGTGAAATCCTAAGAATGGAGATGACGGCATGGCCACCTACAGTTTTCCTTATCTCAGCCCGCACCAGTCGCGTGATCACGAACCGACCGCGTGGGAGCTGACGCTCGCGGATGCGATCGAGGGCGCGTTTGCCAAGGGCGCGCATCAGCTCGATGAGCTGGTGGCCGCGCTCAACGCCTCGCGGGTGCGCCCGAGGGCCGGCGGCACCTGGACCAGCGAGAATTTTACCGCGCTGATGCACGAACTCGGAGGGGGATCATGAACACCACCACGCTGCAACGCCCGGCTGCCGCGGCTGCTGCGCCCACCGACCAGGACGTCCGCGAGCGGCTGCTCACCGGCCTGCGCAACCGCTGGTGGCCGGTGCTGCCCTCGCGCTTTGTCGAGACCGGCGGCAAGCCGGTCGGACTGAAGCGGCTCGGCGAGCCCTTGATGCTGTGGCGCGACAGCGCCGGCGTCGTCCATGCCCATACCGACCGCTGCCCACACCGCGCCGTTCCGCTGTCGCGCGGCGTCAACGAGGGCGATCGGGTCCGCTGCAATTATCATGGGGTCGAGGTCGGCCCCGACGGCACCGTGCTGGCGGTGCCCGGCCAGCCCGGCTGTCCGCTTGAAGGCAAGAAGGCGGTGAAAACCTATCCGTCGCAGGAATGCGCCGGCGCGATCTTCGTCTGGTTTGGCGACGCGCTGCATCAGGAGCCGGTGCCGTTCAGGCCGCCTTTGAAACTGGTTGATCCCGACTATGCAAATTTTGTCTGCTATGCCGACTGGCACATGCATTGGCGTTATTCCTACGACAATCTGATGGATCCGATGCATGGCACCTTCCTGCATTCGAATTCGCACACGATGTTCGCCGGCGAGACCAGCGCGCATTTCGTCACCCGCGACACAGCCACGGGATTCGTGTTCGAGAAGGAGGGGCAGCGCAACGTCAATTTCGACTGGAGCGAACTGGTCGACGACACCTCGCTGCATGTCTGGCTCGAAATTCCCTATCCGGCCTCGGCGGGGCCCGGCGGCAATTTCGGCATCGTCGCCTATGCGACGCCGATCGACGAGGCCTCGACCGCCAATTTCTTCTGGCGCGTGCGCAAGGTCAGCGGCTGGGAGCGCGATACCTGGCGGTTTCTCTACCGCACCCGGATCGAGCCGCGGCACTGGGCGGTGCTGGAGCAGGACCGCGAAATGCTCGCCGACTGCCTGCCGGGCCTGGAAAAATTCGAGATGCTCTACCAGCACGATGCCGGCGTGATCAGGCTGCGCCGCTACCTGGCGCAGCAGACGCGCCAGCAACTGGTCGAACTGCGGGCGGCGGGGAAGTGACGGAAGCTTGACCTCTCCCTGCCATGGCGTCCGCTTACCGGGCCCCGTCATGGCGAAGAGCCCTTCGCGACGAAGCCATCCAGCTTCTTTGCCGCGCGAAAGCTGGATTGCTTCGCCCAATGGAAACGCATTGCGTTTCCCTTGGGCTCGCAATGACGACGGAGCAAGTTTCAAAGCGTGTGAGAATTCGCGGGCAGAGATGAGCTGGCACGGCGCGTGCATCTTTCCACCCAGGAGAAAATTTCATGAATTGGCGTCGCTGGGCAGGGGTTGTCGCGCTGTTGGTGATCGTCAGCGTCGCCTATATGGACCGCATCAATGTCTCGCTGATGATCACCAGCGCGGATTTCCTGCACGTCTTCGGACTGGAGAATGACCGGGTCGGGCAGGGCCGCCTGGTGACGCTGTTCTTGATCGGCTATGGCATTTCCGCCTGGTTCCTGACGCCGTTTTTCGAAGCCCGGTGGGATGTCCGCGCCGGGCTTTTGATCAGCATCGCGCTCTGGGTGATTTTCACCGGAGCTTCGGCCTTGACGGCCGGCGTGCTGCTGCTGTTGTCGTGGCGGTTCCTGCTCGGGGTGGCCGAGGGGCCGTTGTTCTCGCTGAAGACCATGTATGTCAGCGAACATTTCGAACCCGCTTCTGTCGGCAAGCCCAATGCCGTCAGTTCGTTCGGCGTCAGCATCGGGCTCGCCGCCGGCTATCCGGTGATCACCTTTCTGATGACGCAGTTCGGCTGGCGCGATTCCTTATGGGCCTTGGCGGCGCTCAATCTGGCGATTGGTCTGCCGCTGATCCTGTTGTTCATTCCAGCCTCGGACATGGCGCCGAAACCGGCCCACCTCGCGGGCGCCGGAATGGCAAAGCTGGTCGCCTCCGCGCTGGAGACGCCACACCTTGCTCCCATCCTGCTGATCGAGATTGCCACGCTGTCCTATCTCTGGGGCACCAGCACCTGGCTGCCGGCCTATCTGCGGGAAGCGAATCATTTTTCGCTCAACCAGATGAGCGTGTTTGCCGGCCTGCCTTTCGTGGTCGGCCTGTTGATGCAGTTCGTCGGTGGCGCGATCATCGACCGCATCGCGACGCGGTGGGTGCCGGTGCTGTTCAT
>Ga0302319_10008746_pt1 | contig 19625 bp, 18 predicted proteins | sample Bog_T0_2_FD_203319 | JGI IMG/M metagenome (GOLD analysis project Ga0302319, IMG submission 203319) | Peat permafrost microbial communities from Stordalen Mire near Abisko, Sweden - Bog_T0_2 | ecosystem: Environmental > Terrestrial > Soil > Wetlands > Peat | place: Sweden: Abisko, Stordalen Mire... | reverse complement strand
TCGACCTGGCGGCGAATGAAATCTACGTCGCCGACGGCTATGGCAACCGCCGCGTCATCGTCTTCGATGCGACCACCCTGGCCTATAAGCGGCATTGGGGCGCCTATGGCCATGTGCCCGATGATTCCAGGCAGCCGCCTTATGATCCGGCGGCACCGGTGGCGCAGCAGTTCGGCAATCCCGTACACTGCGTCAAGATCGCAAAGGACGGCCTCGTCTATGTCTGCGACCGCATCAACAACCGTATCCAGGTGTTTCGCAAGGACGGCAGCTTTGTCACGGAATGGTTCTATGAAAAGAGCACGCTCGGCAATGGCGCGGTGTGGGATCTCGCGATCTGGCCCGATCCGAAGCAGACCTATCTCTTGAGCGCCGACGGCGAGAACAACGAGATCCGGGTGTTGCGGCGCGACAATGGCATGGAGGTCGGCCACTTTGGCCACAATGGCCGCAATGCCGGGCAATTCCACTGGGTGCATGCGATGGCGGTCGATGCCAGCGGCAATGTCTATACCGCCGAGGTCGACACTGGAAAACGCATCCAGAAATTCAGGCTGACCTCGGACGCGCTGCGCTAGCAGGCGCGGCGAACACGCCAAATCGCGAGACGTTTCACGCGCTCCGCTGCGACCAATAACTGGCATGGGCTTTGCCTTGAATTAATGCCGTCTTGAGTTACGCTTGCGCGGCTTTCGGTCCGTCCTCCTCAGGGACGGCGCATCGATGATCCTGTTCATCTCTTTTTCGATCCGGCCGGGGAGCGCCCTTGTTTTGCGAATCCTGCTTATCAATCCGAACACCACGTCGACGATTACCGATCTGATCTGGCAGCGTGTTCGCCGGATGGTCGGCGAGACCGACGTCGTCCTGCCGGTCACCGCGCGCTTTGGCGCGGCCTATATCAGCACCCGCGCGGCCGTGGCGATCGCCGCGCATGCCGGGCTGGATCTCCTGGCCAGCCATGTGCACCGATGCGATGCGGTTTATCTGGCCTGTTTCGGCGACCCCGGATTGGCGGCGCTGCAGGAGGTTTCACCAGTGCCGGTGATCGGCATGCTGACGTCGTCCTGCCTTGCCGCCTGCGAGAGGGGCAAGCGCTTTGGGATCGTCACCGGCGGAACGAACTGGAAGCCGATGCTGACCGAGATGGTCGCGGCGCTGGGTTTGTCCGACCGTTTTGCAGGCGTGCAGACCGTTGTGCCGACCGGAGATTTGATCGCACGCGATCCTGAGGCGGCGTTGGCCGGGCTCGCCGACGCCTGCGAATTATCCCGCACCCAGGACGGCGCCGACGTCGTCATTCTCGGCGGCGCCGCCCTCGCCGGCCTGGCGGCGCGGCTGCAGCCGCGGCTCTCGATCCCCGTCATCTGCTCTGTCGAAACCGGCATGCAGGCGGTGATCGCTTCGGCGCGCGGCAAGCGCAGCCGGGCGCGGCGCGAACGCGAGCCCATCGCCACCACCGGCCTCAGCCCGGAGCTGGAACACTTTCTCGGGACGCCGCCCGACTGATCCGACCGCCCCCGCCGTGACCGGATTCCCGCATGCGCGCCTTGCAAAGGCCGGCCTTTTCGCGTCGGGTCACAAGGTCTAAAGCCCTCCGACAGCGCATATCGCTGGCGAAGATGGCAAATCGTATCATTGCCAGACCCCGTCGGTGGCGTCCCCGTACTCTCCTTGGAGCTCAGGCATGACCGACCAGCCCGCCTACACCCCGCCCAAAGTCTGGAGCTGGAACAAGGAAAATGGCGGCCAATTCGCCAATATCAACCGCCCGATCGCCGGGCCGACGCATGACAAGGAGTTGCCGGTCGGCCGCCATCCGCTGCAGCTTTATTCGCTGGCCACGCCGAATGGCGTGAAGGTCACGGTGATGCTGGAAGAACTGCTGGCGTTGGGTCACCGCGGCGCGGAATACGACGCGTGGCTGATCCGTATCAACACCGGCGATCAATTCGGAAGCGGCTTTGTCAATGTCAACCCGAACTCCAAGATCCCGGCGCTGATGGACCATAGCGGCGCAAGCCCGATCCGGATCTTCGAATCCGGTGCGATCCTGCTTTATCTTGCCGAGAAATTCGGGACGTTGCTGCCCACCGATGCAACGCGCGCGGAATGCCTGTCCTGGCTGTTCTGGCAGATGGGCAGCGCGCCCTATCTCGGCGGCGGTTTTGGCCATTTCTACGCCTATGCGCCGAGCAAGATCGAATACGCCATCGATCGCTTCGCGATGGAGGTCAAGCGCCAGCTCGATGTGCTCGACCGCCGTCTCGCCGATCACGAATACCTCGCGGGCGAGCACTATTCGATCGCCGATATCGCGGTGTTTCCCTGGTATGGCGCCTTGGCGCAGGGCCTGCTCTATGGTGCCGGTGAATTCCTCGATGTGGCGTCCTATGTTCATGTGCAGCGCTGGACCAACGCCATCGCGCAACGCCCGGCGGTGCGGCGCGGCCGCATGGTCAACCGCGCCTGGGGCGAACTCTCCGAGCAACTGCACGAGCGGCACGACGCCAACGATTTCGAAACCAGGACACAGGACAAGCTCGAAAAGGCCAGCTGACCTGCCAAGGCTGTCGTCAAGCCGGCCTGACCGCTTTGCCCGTCAGCGTTCGCGCCGCGATCAAAAGCGCCAGCACCAGCAGCCCCGAAGCCAGCAGGAACGGCGCGCCGGGCAGATGCAGCGGCGTCTTGCCGCCGATGAAATAGGCGAAGGTCAGCGTGAACAGGAATGGCCCAGCCATCTGCGCCACGCTCTGCACGCTGGTGGTGGCGCCCTGCAGCTGACCCTGCTGGTCCGAGCCGACTGCCTGGGTCATCAAGGCCTGGGTGGCGGCGCCGGCGACGCCCCATAGCGCCATGACGGGAATGCCGAGCCAGAACAGCGCGCCGCTCGGCGCGAGCCCGAAAATCAGAAATCCGGCGGCGCCGGAGCCGAGACCGAGCAGCAGCGCGGTGCGTTCGCCGAACTGCCGCACCAAGGGCGCGATCATTGTGCCCTGCACCGTCATGGCGCAGATCCCGACCAGGGCGAGCGTCAGCCCGACCGTTTGCGCACTCCAGCCATAGCGATAGCTGGCGTAGAGCACGAAGGTCGAGGGCAGCACCACATGCGCCAGCTGGGCGATGAAATTGGCCACCGACAGGCCCGCCAGCAGCGCGTTGGAGCGCAGTAGCCTCAGTGCGCCAAACGGATTGGCGCTTTGCCAGCGCAAGCGGGCGCGGCGCTGCGGCGGCAGCGATTCCGGCAGGATCAACAGGCCATAGAGCGTGTTGGCAAAGCTCAACCCGGCCGCGACCCAGAATGGCAGCCGCGGGTTCAGGCCGCCCAATAGGCCGCCCAGCGCCGGTCCCAGAATAAAACCGGCGCCGAAGGCGACGCCGATCCGGCCGAACACCGCGGCGCGCCGTTCCGGCGGCGTCACGTCGGAAATATAGGCAAAGGCGGTCGAGACGCTGGCCGAGGTGACGCCCGAGATGACCCGGCCGATGAACAGCCAGCGCAGCGACGGCGCCAGCGCCATCAGCACATAATCCAGCGCCAGGCCGAGATTGGACAACAGCACCACCGGCCGCCGGCCAAAGCGATCGGACAAAGCGCCGAGGATCGGCGAGAACAGGAACTGCATCAACGCCCAGGCGGTACCGAACAGGCCAAAGATCCGCGCCGCGCTGGCGGTGTCGTTGTTGACAAAACTTTCCACCAGCTTGGGCAGGATCGGCATGATCAGGCCGAGCGCGAACATGTCCAGGAGGATGGTGACGAAGATGAAAGCCGCCGCGGCGCCGCGCACCCCGGCGGTCGCAAGCGGCGGTTCCGCGGGCGCATCGACCAAGCCCTCGGAAAGCCCCTCGCTCACGAAGGCCGCTTGCGCTTGTGGGCGAACGGGTTTGCCTTCTCGCGCAGCGCGATTCGCACTGGCGTACCCGGCAGTTCAAAGAACCCTCGCAAGGAATTGACGAGATAGCGCAAATAGGATTGCGGCACCGCGTCCGCGCGCGAGCAAAACAGGATAAAGCTCGGCGGCCGCGCCTTGGCCTGCGTGATATAATTCAGCTTGAGCCGGCGCCCCGAAACCGCGGGCGGCGGATTGGCGTCGACCGCCTGCTCGAACCAGCGATTGAGGGCCGCGGTCGGGACCCGCCGGTTCCACACCGCATAGGCCTGTTCGATCGCGCTCATCAGTCGATCGATCCCCTCGCCCCGGAGGCCGGAGACGGCGACCACCGGCGTGCCCCTGACCTGCGGCAGCAGATGATCGACCTCCTCGCGCAGCGCCGCGATCAGGCTGCCCTGCGGCGCCATCAGGTCCCATTTGTTGACCGCGATCACCAGCGCGCGGCCCTCGCGCTCGATCAGGTCGGCGATGCGCAGATCCTGCTCCTCGAATTTGTTCTGCGCGTCCATCATCAGCACCACGACTTCAGCGAAGCGCACCGCGCGCAGCGCGTCGGCCACCGACAGCTTTTCCAGCTTTTCCTCGATCCGCGCCCGCCGCCGCAGGCCGGCGGTATCGAACACGCGAAAATCCCGGCCCTGCCAGGTGATCTCGACCGAGATCGAATCGCGCGTGGTCCCCGCCTCGGGCGAGGTCAACAACCGTTCCTCGCCCAGGAGATAATTCACCAGGGTGGATTTGCCGGCATTGGGACGGCCGACAATGGCCACCCGGATCGGCCGTTTGGCAATGTCCTCATCAGGATCGATGACATCGTCATCATCGAACTCATCGCTGGCGTCGACCGGCTGCGGCATCAGCCCGCGCAAGGCGTCGTAGAGTTCGCTCAAGCCCTCGCCATGTTCGGCCGAGATCTGGACGGGATCGCCGAGGCCGAGCGCGTAGGCCTCCATGGCGCCGGCATCGCCTTGCTTGCCCTCGCTCTTGTTGGCGACCAGAATCACCGGCTTGTCGGCGCGGCGGGCAACATCGGCGAACGCGCGGTCGTTCGGCGTCAGACCGGCGCGCGCATCCACCACGAACATCAGCGCGTCGGCCAGGCTGATGGCGGTTTCGGTCTGCTCCTGCATGCGGGCGGTGAGCGAGCCCTTCGCGCCCTCATCGAGACCGGCGGTATCGATCACGGTGAATTCCAGATCGCCGAGCCGTGCCGCGCCTTCGCGGCGATCGCGGGTCACGCCCGGCTTGTCATCGACCAGCGCGAGCTTCTGGCCGACCAGCCGATTGAACAGCGTGGATTTTCCGACATTCGGCCGGCCGATAATGGCGATGGTGAAGGACATCCGCGATCCCTGCGCCAGCAACGCGGCCGCTGTCAATGCGCAAGGCCTTACGCAATTCAGCGCGTAAAGGTTCCGCTCGGCATCGGGGCCGGGAATGGCGAAGCAGCCTGTTGCGGGGGTGGCGCTGGCTGAGCCGCTGGCGCCGCCGGTTGGGCTGCCGTCTGATCCGGCGGCGGCGCGGTGGTGCGGCGGCGCACGATCTTCTTCGGCTTTGGAGGCGGCGGCGCCGCCGCGGTACTGCCGTCTTCGGCCCCAGCCGCATCGGCGTTCGGATCCGGGGCAGTGCTGGCAGTAGCAGGCGGTTTGCCCTTGGATTTGGCGGCGGTCTGCTTGGGTTTCGGTTCCTCCGCTGGCGGCGCCGAGGCCACGGCGGCCGCCTGCGCGTTCTGCTGATCGAGCTGCTCCTGCGCCGATCCCTTGTACAATTCCTTCGGTACGCCCTGTTCAAGCCCGGGCACGCCATCGGGAAACACCGGCTTGCGTTCCCCCGGCAGCTTTTTCTTGGTATCCAGGAAATCGAGCAGATCACTGGGGTCAAAGTTGGTCATGCTGCTGGAGCAGCCGGCGATCGCGGTCGAAAGCGCGACCAGGACCGCGGCGGCGATCAGACGTTGCGAGCGGCGCATGGTAGATTTCCCAGTCAACTCGATTTCCCAGTCAACTTGATTTCCCCGTCAACTTAATGACCCGATGTCAGCTTTTGGCGACCGGCGGCAATAACGCCTGCAGGGCCTCGGCCCGAGAGCGAAGGCTTGAGGGGGTCTCGCCATCATTGGCGATCTGATCCAGCCAGCGTCGTGCAGCCGCCATATCATTGGCCCGCCAAGCCGACAACGCCAGCAATTCGCGGGCGGTATGGCGGAAGGTCGCCCCCGCCGCCGCCGATGGTTCGAGGCGTTGCAGCATGTCGGGATAACCAGTCGTATCGAGCAACAGTCCGGCGGCACGAATGCGGGCCAGATCCTGCTCCGGGGCGCCGATGCCACGATCGGCCGCGAGTTGGTCATACAGCTTCGCGCCAGCCTGGGGATCAAGGGATCCGGCTTCCGCGGCCGCGTGCAACTGCGCCAGCAGCCGGTAACCCGACGGCGCCGAGCGGGCGAGTTCGGCAAACGCGGCTTCCGCCTCGCTGTGCTTGTTCTGCTCGGAGAGTTCGACCGCCTTATCGAACGCCGCGCCGGCCTCGGCGGCCTTCTTGGCCTCGAAATACGCATAGCCGCGCCAGCCGCCAACCGCGGCGATTACCAACAGCGCAGCCGCGATGATGTAGATCGAATAGGCGTCCCACAGCCTCTTGAGCTGGTCACGTCGCACGTCCTCGTCGACTTCGTCAAACAGTTCAGACACTTAAAGAAATCCTATCGCGCCATTCCGAGCCTCGCCGAGAGCTCACCCGAGCGGGCCAATTCCGGCGTCGCGGTGGCGATACCTTAGCGATATGGCGGCGGCAAGGCAAAACGGCGGCGCTGCACGCTTCCGCGAGATGTCCTTAAGAAGGCAACGCGGGCGATTGTACCACTACCGGCTGACCAGGGCCGCGTCCACCAGCGGTCCATCCGGCACCGGCACCGCCGCGGTTTCCGAGGGCACATCCGGGAAGCTGGTTTCCCAGCCGCCGCCAAGCGCCTTGAACAATTGCACGAGGTCTAGCGCGACATTCGTCGTGCTGGTCGCAAACTGCTGCTCGGCGCTCACCAGCGAGCGTTCGGCGTCAAGCACGTTGAGAAAGTCGGTCAGCCCATCATTGTAGCGCGCCCGGGCCAGATCGAGCGCGGCTTGGGAGTGGTCGGCCTGGGCGCGCAATCGCGCTCGCCTGAGCAGTTCGAGGCGATGCGCAACCAGCGCGTTGACCACGTCGTGCCAGGCCTGCAGCACGGTCTTGCGGTAGGTGATGGCGGCTTCCTGCTGCTGCGCCTGCCGCAGCTCGAGCGTCGAGCGCAGCCGGCCGCCGGCAAAAATCGGCAAGCTGACCTGCGGGCCGACCATGTATTGCAGCGAACTGGCATCAAACAGATGTTTGGCGGTCAGCGAATCGAAGCCGACAGTGCCGTTGAGCTGGAGCTTGGGATAGAAGTCGCCGACGGCAACGCCGATATCGGCGGTCGCGGCATGCAGGGCATCCTCGGCGGCGCGGATATCGGGGCGCCGCCGCGCCAGTTCGGAGGGAATGCCGAGCGGAATCCGCGGCGGTCCGATGCGCATCGACGGGCGTGACCCCAGCTCGGCCTTCAGCGCCCCCGGCGGCTGGTCCAACAGCAGGCTGATCGCATTCACGTATTGCGTCTCCTGCTGCTCCAGCTGCGGCAGCTGGGCGCGGATCGATTCGACCTGGGCCGCGGCATTCTCGACATCGAGGCCGTTCTGCAGGCCGCGCTGCTGCCGCTCCTGGGCGAGTTGCAGGATCTCGCGATCGACCTTCAGATTATCATTGGCGATGCCGAGCTGGGTCTGCACGCCGCGCAGCTGGATATAATCCCGGGCGAGTTCGGCCAGGCTCGAGACCAGCGCGTCGCGGCGCTGGTCGGCGGCCTGATCGACCTGCGCATCGGCGGCCTCGATCTGGCGCCGCACCCGGCCCCAGAGATCAATCTCCCAGGAGGCATCGAAGCCGACATTATATTCGTTCACGGCCCCCGGTGCGAAGCCGCCGCCTGCGGATGGGCCGAGCAGCCCGCCCAACAGGCTGACGATGCCATTCTGGCTGTAAAGCTCGCGGTTGTATTTGCCGTCGCCATTGATCGACGGAAACGCAGCGGCGGCCGTGACACCGCGCTGGAATCGGCTTTCCGCCAGCCGCAAGGTCGCGGTCTGGACGTCGAGATTCTGATCAGCGACGCGCTGCTCGAGCCGGGTGAGGATGGGATCGCGAAACAGATTCCACCAGGTCGGATCGGTCGGCGCCGGCAGATGCGCCGGTGCTTTGCCGTGATCGCCAAAATAGGAAACCTCCGGCAGATGCGGATCCGGCTGCACGAAGTCCGGGCCGACCAGGCAGCCCCCCAACGTCGCACAGCCAAGTATGGCGGCCAGCGAACGCTGCAGCCTGCCGAAACCCATCAATGGACACCGGCTGCGGAGCCGCCGGCGGTCTTTGCCGAAAGCAGAAAACAAAAGGGCACCACCATGAACGAGATCAGCGCGGCATAATAGAACACATCCGCATAGGCCAGAATAGTCGCCTGGGCATGAAATGCCGTATAGACCTGTCCGACCGCGGTGCTGTGCACCGCGGCGCCGGCGCGTCCCATCGCCCGCAGGCTCGCCTCATAGGTCGCGATCAAGGTCTCGTAGGGCTGATGAAACGGACTGGCCCATTGCGAGAGATAGGTCTGATGGACCTGCGACCGCTGTGTCACCTCCGCGGTTGACAGCGAGATGCCGATCGAGCCGAACACGTTGCGAAACATCGAGAACAACGCGGCGCCATCGCCGTTGAGCCGGCGCGGCAACGTCGTGTAGGTCACCGTGCTGATCGGCACGAACAGGAAGGCGAGACCGGCGGTCTGCGCGGTGCGCATCAAGACCAGGGTCTTGAAATCGATATTAGGGGTGATCGTACTGGAATACAGCAGCGCGCATCCCATGACCGTGAAGCCCACCGCGATGATGTAGCGGGTCTGAATCATCGTCATCAATCTGCCGACCATCGGAATCAGAATGATCACCACGACGCCGCCGGGCGACAGCACCAGTCCCGCCCAAGTCGCGGTATAGGACAGGTCCTGCTGGGCGAATTGCGGGATGATGACCGCGCTGGCATAGAGGATGGCGCCCATCGCGCCGATCATGATGCAGCCGCCGGCGAAGTTGGCATCCTTGAACACTGCCAGATTGACGATCGGTTTGCTGGCGGTCAACAGCCAGCCGATGGCGCCGAGAATACCGAGAAAGGCGATCAGGGCCATCAGCCAGATGAATCCGGACTCGAACCAGCCGGCATCCTCGCCGCGGTCCATCATGATCTGCAGCGCGCCCAGTCCCAGCGTGATCAGCGCCAGGCCGATATAGTCAATGCCGCGGCTTCGCTTGTTCTTTTCCCACGGCGGATCCTCAACCAGCACCGATACCAGGAACACCGCGAGCACGCCGACCGGAATATTCAGAAAGAAGATCCATCGCCAGCTCGCCTGATCGGTGATGTAGCCGCCGAGCGTCGGGCCAAGCACCGGCGCTACGATGGTGGCGATCGCGGTGATGCCGAACGCCGCGCCGCGCTTGGCCGGCGGAAAGGTGTCGAGGATGATGGATTGCTGGTTGGGCTGCAGCCCGCCCCCGAAGAAGCCCTGCGCCAGGCGGTAGATGATAAGCTGACCCAGGCTGTCGGCGGTGCCGCACAGGAACGAGCAGACCGTGAACATCGCGATGCAGATGATGAAGTAGCGCTTACGGCCGAACAGATCGCCGAGCCACCCCGAAATCGTCAGCACGATGCCGTTGGCGACCAGATAGGACGTCAGGGCCCAGGTGGCTTCGTCGCTGCTGGCCGAGAGGCTGCCGGCGATATGCGGCAGCGCCACGTTGACGATCGTGGTGTCGAGAATTTCCATGAAGGCCGCGAGCGTCACGGAAACCGCGATCAGCCAGGGATTATAGGCCGGCTTCCAGTCCGAACCTGGCGACGACGGCGCTATGGCCTCACTCATCGGACCGTGACCGTAGGCTCAGCCGAGATCCCGAGCGGCAGCGGAATATCAGGATTGAGGCCGGCATCGATCACGATCTTGACCGGCACGCGCTGCACCACCTTGACGAAATTGCCCGTCGCATTTTCCGGCGGAAACGCCGTGAATTTGGAACCCGAGCCCAATTGGATGCTGTCGACATGGCCGCGCAGGTCGAGCGACGGATAGGCATCGATGGTGATCTTGACGGGCTGTCCCCGGCGCATGTCAGAAAGCTGGTTCTCCTTGAAATTCGCGGTGATCCAGACCTCGGGCGACACAATCGAGAAGATCTGCTGCCCGGCGGTGACGTAATTGCCAACCTCGACATTGCGCTTGGTGATCCAGCCATCCTGCGGCGCCCTGACAAACGTGTAGGACAGATTGAGATTGGCCTGGTCGAGCTTCGCCTGGGCCTGCTCGACCTGCCCCTTCAACTGCCCGACCTGGGTATCGGTCTCGCCGATCCGCTGCGGCACCGGCGAGTTCTGCTGCACCTGGGCTTGAGCCAATTCGACCTGGGCCTGAGCCTGTTTCAAAGAAGCGGTGGCGGCATCGACATCCTGCTGCGACGTCGCAGGCTTCGGCAGGCCCTGCTGCCGATTGTAGTCGGATTGAGCCTTGACAAGATTGGCCTCGGCGGAGGCGAGCTGGGCCTTCGCCTGTTCAAGCTGCGCTGGAAAATTCTTGCGTGCGATCTCGGCGCCGAACTTCTGCCCTTCATACTGGGCCTTTGCGGTCGCCAGCGCGCCCTCGGCCTGGTCGCGATCATTGACATATTGCCGCGGATCGATGTGGATCAGCAGCTGATCCTTCTTGACGAACTGGTTGTCGTTGACATCGAGGGACAGCACAACCCCCGAAATCTGGGGTGCGATGGTGATGGCGCGGCCATCGGTGTAGGCGTCGTCCGTGCTTTCGAGGTTGCGGTTCGTGATCCAGTAGTAAAGTCCGCCGGCGACCAGCAGCAGCACGACGGCGACACCGATGATGATGACCAGCGGACGCCGTTTCTTGCGGGTATCCCGCTCGGCATCATCCGTTTTGGCAGCCTTTGCGTCGGCATCATCCTTTTTGCCATCGCCCGCCTCTGCCGACTGGTCGGCATGGTCAGCTTTTTTGTCGCTACGCTCGCTGCCCGGTTTCCGACCGCGCGGCTGCTCGGTTCCAGCGTCGTCTCGATCGACGTCATCTCGAATGGAGGTGTCGGCGTGTCGGTCGGTCATTGACATCCATTTCGAGGATAACATACGCCGGAGGCGGCAGCATCACGCCGGAAGCTTAACCGAACCCATGAGTTCGCATTATAAAAGCGTGTTCTCGTGAGTCAACTTCATGCGATTGCGATCCGACCGATGGCCAAGGGAAGCCCACAACTGAATATCAAGGCCAACAATACGACCTCGCGAAAAGTTCCACGAGGCAGCAAGCGGCGGATAGAACTCGCCGCGGTCGCGGAGCGAACATTCCTGAAATACGGATTCAGCGACACGACCATGCAGATGATTGCCTCGGAAGCAGGAAGTTCCAAGGAAACGCTGTATCGGCATTTTTCGAGCAAGGAGGCGCTGTTCACGGAACTTATCAACGCCAGGGTGGCCTCGATCGCTGGTCCGCAAAGTTCCCTGGCGAGCGATGCGCCTCCGGAACAAGCCCTGACGGAACTCGGAATAGGCCTGATGCGGCTGTTGGTCAAAGACGATGCGATGTTCCTGTTGCGAATCGTGATGGCCGAGACCCACCGCGCTCCGGATCTCGGTCGCATCCTCTATCAGCATGGCCCGGGCATCACGCTGGAACGCCTCACCGCCTATCTGCGCGCGGCGACCCGCCGCGGACAGCTGCGATGCCCTGACCCGCAACGGGCGGCAAAGCTGTTTCTGGGGTCAGTAGCATCGCATTACCATTTACTGGGTCTGATCGGAGAACCCTTAAATCGGATTACGGCTACTGAGATGCGACTTCATGTCAGTGCCGCGGTCGACATGTTCCTGTCGCATTTCGCCGTGTGACGTGCATAGGTTCGGAAAAGTTAAATGATTCCAGACCTTGACGCCCCCGCTGTTGCACTGCAGACACGAAATGTGGATAAACGCGATGGCGCTGGAACCGGCTGTTGCGGATGCGTTGACGGGAGGATTACGGTCCGGCCGGCGGCATCGTCATAATTCTTTCGAGAGGTGAAATGAAGCTATTGAGCGGCGATCGTGGATGGGGCGGGCAGTTTGCAATTCTGGTCAGGATCGCGTGGCGCCCGCTGCGAGCGGCGGTGATGAGTTGGGCGCTACTGATCATTCCGATGGCGTCCGACGGCACAATGGCAGCCCCCCCGGAGCCAACGGCGCATGTCTATCTGCTGCGTGGTGTGCTCAATATCTTTTCGTTAGGCCTAGATGATATCGCGGCAAAGCTCGAGGATCAGGGCATTCCCGTCACCATCGCGAATTATCTTTCATGGTCGTCGCTCGCCGATCAGGCTGCGGCCGAATACAGAAGCGGGCGGACCCGCACCATCATCCTGGTCGGGCACTCCTCGGGCGCGACGGCGCTGCCCGATATGGTCGCGCGACTGGACCAACTCGGCGCGCCGGTTAAGCTCGCGATTGGATTGGACTCGGTGTTTCATACGAGCTTGGCCGGCCGCGTCGGACGATATATCAACTATTATGTTGCCAACGGCGCTGGCACCCCCGTTGCGAAAACCGCACAGTTGCGCGGTGCATTGGAAAATGTCGATGTCGGGAACCTGGGCATCGGCCATCTGACGATCGACAAGAACGAAATGATGCAGCAGCGGGTCATCAGCGCCATTGACGACGTCGTGTTCGGCAATTCAAAGAGGGCCGGAGGCCGGCATCCGCCCGGATCGGAACAAAGCATGACGAAGCGGAGTTCAGGTACGGCAGATGCGTCAGCGGTTGATCGCCGCTAGTAACGTCGGGCGTCAGGTTGACGCGGCTGGGGGCTAATTCAGCTTTCCGGGGCTTTGAAGCGCTTCGAAACGCGGGGACCGGAGCGAACGCATGACAAATTCATATTTTTGCCGTCAGTTGACGGACTACGTGGAATACCATCGCGATCCCACGAATTGTGCGATGCATGTGTGTGGCATCCTTTGCCTGTTTCTGGCCGCGGTGCTTCCGCTCAGCGTCATCAGCATCACCGGCTTTGGCGCCCGGACCAATGTCGCTTCAATTGCGGTATTGCCGGTTCTGATCTACTGGCTGCTGCTTGATACCGGCCTCGGCATGGCGATCGTCGCGGCCGCGGTGGTCTTGCTTGCCACAGCGCTGATCATTGTGGATCACGCAAGTCCCGTCGTGATGTGGCTAATGACGGTCACGCTGATTGTGATCGGTATCATGTTGCAGGTCGTCGGACATCGGGTATTCGAGCGCCGACAACCGGCGCTGGTCGATAATCCGACCCATTTGCTGCTCGGGCCGCTTTTTGTAATGGCGAAATTATTCATCGCGCTGGGCTTCCGGCGGGACCTCGCCGCCATTATCTATGGTCCTCAAAAAGCAACTCTCGGCTGTTCCATCATCAGCGGTGAACGTCAGGGCGATCCCCAAGCAAACCCATGACACAGGTCCTTGTCACTGGCGGCAGCGGCTTTATTGGTCAACATCTGGTGGCCTCGCTCGTTGCACGGGGCCGGCGGGTGCGGGTGCTGGATCTGTTGGCTCCGGCGCGCGCCTTGCCTGATGTTGAGTACGTGCAGGGCTCGGTGCTCGATCGTAGCCTGGTGGATGGCGCCTTGACCGGCGTTGAGCAGGTTTATCACCTCGCCGGCCTTCCGGGCATGTGGGTGCCGCAGAAAGGCGATTTTCACGCGGTCAACTGTTGCGGCACCGAGCTGGTTCTCGCAGCCGCCCGGCAACGCGGAATCGCCCGCTTCCTGCACTGCTCGACCGAATCCATCCTGTTCCGGTGTCCGCCGACCGCAGCCACCGACGAAAGTCCGCTGCAATCACCCGATGATATGCCGGGACCCTATACACGATCGAAATGGCTCGCTGAACAGCACGCCGCGCAAGCTGCCGCGTCGGGTTTTCCGGTCATCATCGCCTGCCCGACCATGCCGATCGGCCCGCACGATCATAACCTGACGCCGCCGGCGGCGATGCTGCGTCACTTTCTTGGTCGGCGCCTCCAATTGTATCTCGATTTCATCGTCAATCTGGTCGATGTGCGCGACGTCGCAACCGGCCTGGTTCTCGCCATGGAACGTGGACAATTCGGGCAGCGTTACATCCTTGGCGGCGACAGCGTTCCGCTGAAAACGATTCTTAGCTTGATGGCGGAAATCTCCGGACATCGCCAGGTTCTCGTACCGGTGCCGCGAGGCCTGGCCAAAATGGCCGCGGCCACCATGGAATTGATCGCCGATCATGTGACGCACCGGCCGCCTTCCGCAACCAGCGAAGGGGTACGGATTGCGTTGCGGGCGACGGCCCTATCGACCCGAAAAGCACAATCGGAACTGGGTTATGCACCGCAACCCGTCGAACCCGCGTTGCGCGACACCATTGCCTATTTGCTCAGCGCGGGCCATGGCGATAAAAACCGGCCGTATGTTCTGAAACATGATGCATTTGAAACATGATGCTCATGAAAACACGACGCTCAAGAAGCGTCCGTTGGTGCCTGAATTATGATTCCTGATAGCAGTCAGATGTTAGCCTTCGTGTGGAGTGGCTGGACCGCAACCTGGCCGACCCAGCTACTCGCCTTGATCTGGCTAGCCTGGCTCGTCAGCTGGGCCGTCGGATCGTTTTTCTCCGGCCGAACTGAAAAGCACGTCATGACCTGGGACTCGCGGGCCTATCGTCTGCCAATCCTGGCCGGCGCCGTGCTGCTGACGCCATGGACCGAGCGGGCCTTGGGCGAACAGCCGCTCTGGCATGTCGGCGTCGGCGGCACCTATCTGCTTGCTGGTCTCACGGTGGCGGGGACGCTGTTCACCTGGTGGGCGCGGATTCATCTCGGGCGATTCTGGTCGAACGCGATCACGCGCAAGGAAGGGCATCGGGTGATCGACACCGGGCCGTACGGCCTTGTCCGGCACCCGATCTATACCGGGCTGATCGCCGCGATGCTGGCAACCAGCATCGCGGTCGGGACCATCACCGCGATCCTCGGCGCGCTGTTGATCACCTTCGGGCTATGGCAGAAAGCACGTATGGAGGAAGGCTTCCTGACCATCGAGCTAGGGGCTGACGCCTACGGACCCTATTGCCGCCGCGTTCCGATGCTGGTGCCATTCCTGCCGTAGCTGCCGGCCGGGGGCTCGCTTGAGCCATCGCGGCCTGTAACGATCGCGGTGCGAACGTGTCAGCTTTTGTCCTTCATGCCGTAGACATGTTCCGGGCCCGGAAAAACCCGGGCGCGCACGTCGCTGGCGTAACCTCTGATCGCCGCTTCGATCATTGGCGCAAGATCGCCATAGCGCCGGACAAATTTCGGCGTATGCGCTGACAATCCAAGCATGTCTTCCAACACCAGAACCTGACCGTCGCAGGCCGCGCTGGCCCCGATCCCGATGGTCGGAACAGCAATGCTGCCGGTGATCTTTCGGGCCAGGGGCTCGGCGACCGCCTCGATCACGATCGCGAAGGCACCGGACTCGGCGACCGCGCGGGCGTCATTTTCGATCGGCTCCCAATCAACCTGCGCGCGGCCCTGGGCTCGAAATGAGCCAAGCGCGTTGATCGACTGCGGCGTCAGGCCGATGTGCCCCATCACCGGAATACCTCGCACGGTCAGAAAGGCGATCGTCTCCGCCATTCGCTCGCCGCCCTCAAGCTTGACCGCGCCACACTGGGTTTCCTTGAGGATCCTGACCGCGGAATGGAAAGCCTGCTCCGGGCTGGCTTCATAGGATCCGAAGGGCATGTCGACCACGACCAGCGCGTGCCGCGAACCGCGCATCACCGCACGGCCCTGCAGGATCATCATATCGAGCGTGACCGGCACCGTGGTCTCGAAGCCATGCATCACATTGCCGAGCGAATCCCCGACCAGGATGACGTCGCAATGGCGATCGACCAGGGCCGCAGTATGGGCGTGGTAGGAGGTCAGCATCACGATCGGCTCGCCATGCTTGCGGCTGCGAATATCCGGCGCGGTCTTGCGCTTGATGGCCGACTGGACCGACATGATGAACCTCCCAAACCACCGCTTCGTTAGAATTCAGCCTCCCATCACGGGGACGCCGATGACAATCGGATGGAACGCAAAAGCCAGCGCCAGATAGACGACGATCCCGACCGCCACCGCGATCAGATCGTTGCCGAAACCGCCGACCGGAATCGGCGGCGCCCCGGCGTCAGCACGGCGTTTCAGCGAGATCCGGTCGAACACCGCCCAACCCAGGAAGGAGCCGAACAGGATGATCCCGCCGAGATCGCCATTGGCCAACAGATGCGCCGCAGCCCACAGCTTGACCGCGGTCAGCATCGGATGTTTCACCGTGGTGTAGATCCGGCCACGAATATAGGCCGCCACCAGCAGGATGACGGCGGGCAGCATCAGCGCCACCGTGATATGCTTGAGCGCCTTGGGCGGGGTCCAGATCTCCACCAGGCTGCCGGCGCGATAATCCGAAAAACCCCACCCGATCAGGACAAGGCCCGCCAAGGAGAGCAGCGCATAGCCAATCTTGTAGCTGGGCTCGCCCCAGGACGCGATCAGGCCGGCGCGCCATTTGCGTTGCGTGGTGAGCGCGTGTGTGCCTAGAAACAGCACCAGGCCCAATATCATCACCAACAGACCCATCTCACGCTCCCCTTGCCGTCTCCAAGGCTCGGGTAACATTTTAGCGACCCGAGGCGCAATCCGCTAAATCGCACCGCGCCGGCCGCGGCAGCGTCTTGCCAAGCCGTTGCGGCGGCGACCAATCCACCTTCGCAAAGTCAGCCATTCGCGAGGCGGCCATCTCGACCCCTCATGGAGAGGAGCGCGCACGCCGGCTGCTTCATCAAGTGGCCTTGCGCTCTTAGTCCCCTCGCTGAGTACTGCCGGACATCGTTCGATGTCATTCACTGCGGGAAGCGCTGCGTTGCGGCAGCCGGGCTCAATGGTTCGAGGCGCCTCGCCCTCGCGGGCGACGCGCGGATCCTCACCATGAGCGTTTCAGCACAGCGCTTTTCGAAACGGTTACATCTCGAACGCTTGCCACGGAACCATTGCGACATCCATCGATTGGCCTATCGACTCAACAAAAGGACAACACGTCATGACAAAATTTGGAACGATCGGCGCCGCCTGTCTGGCCGTCGCACTTGCAGCCTCGTCCCCGGCCCTCGCGGCCGGACATGGTGGAGGCGGTGGCCACGGCGGCGGCGGAGGCGGTTTTCACGGCGGCGGGGGCGGCGCGCATTTCGGGGGCGGCGGTTTTAGAGGCGGCGGCGGCCGTGGATTTGGCGGAGGCGGACTCGCCGCGGGCTTGCTCGCAGGCGCCGTGATCGGCGGCGGCGCCGGCTATTATGGCGGGGGCTACTACAATGGTTACGACCCCGGCTATGACAATTCATACGCCTACGACAATGGCTACGATGGCGGCTTCAATGGCTTCAATGGCGGCTACGACAGCAGCTATGGCGCGCGCAATGGATTCGTCTGCCAGCCCGGAACCTGGTTTCGCGGAGACGATGGTCGCCGGCATCTCTGCCAGTAGAGCCATCACGCTGTAGTTCGAAAATCTCGCGAAAATAGCGGCTGGATCAGCCGCTATTTTTGCTGCGGTTGACCTGAGCTTGATTGCGCGAGCTGACGATTGTCGACATAGCGGATGGCGATCGGTCGGCCGGCGATTGCGCCGGCAAGTCCGGCGCTGAACTTCAGCGGCAGGCAGGCATCGAGCGAACTGTCGACCGCCTTGAGATAAATGCCCCGGAGATCCGGCGATGCGCCCGCCTTGGCATAAGTCATGCGCGGCGGCCCGATCATCTCGCCCGAGCGCTTGAAACTGAAGCGGACGGAAATCTCCATGCCCTCCTGACCAACATCGGGCGGCGGCGGCGACCAGCACGATCGCAGCGCGGCAAACAGATCGCCGATCGTATCGAGGTCATGATCGGGCTTCTGGTATTTTGCTGCGTCGTCCCGCGAGGGCATGCTCTGGATCGTGAGCTGCAGATTTTCACCATAGGGGTAATCGATTTCAGGCAGGCACGGCCCGTGGTTGAAGACGCTGCAATAGGATGGCGTGCACGGCCGCCCGCGCAGCACGCTGCACGGCGCATGCGCGAACGGCGTCGGATCCGGCAGCGGGCGGTCGCGACCGCAGGCCTGTTGCGCCGGGGTCAGCGCGATCAAGACCAGGACGACAGCACGGAAGCTGCGAAGCTGCATGAAACCCGCCTTAAGCAAGCGAATTTTTCAGAGATAATGCGGCAATCGCGAATATCATCACGCCTTCTTCTTCACGTCCTTGACGCTCGAAAAATTGATCCCCTCGGCGCGCTCCCTGGTGTAGCCGAGGTAGAACTCGTTCTTGGCCAGAAATACCGGATCGCCATCGACATCGTCGGCGACGCCGGAACCATTGGCGGCGATGAAGGCGTCGAGCTTCTTGCGGTCATCGGACGAAATCCACCGCGCCAGCTGGAACTCGGACACCTCGAATTCGACCGGCAGCGCATATTCGGCATCCAGCCGCGCCTTCAGCACGTCAAGCTGCAGCGGGCCAACCACGCCGACCAGCGCCGGTGCGCCATCGCGCGGCCGGAACACCTGCACCACGCCCTCCTCCGACATCTGCTGCAATGCCTCTTTCAGCTTCTTGGCCTTCATGGCGTCCGTGAGCCGGACCCGGCGAACAATTTCCGGGGCAAAACTGGGCACGCCGACAAAGCTGAGATCCTCGCCCTCGGTCAGCGTATCACCGATCCGCAGGGTGCCGTGGTTGGGAATGCCGACGACATCGCCGGCAAAGGCCTCATCGGCCAGCGCGCGGTCCTGGGCAAAGAAGAATTGCGGGGATGACAGCGACATGTTCTTGCCGGTGCGCACCAGCCTCGCCTTCATGCCGCGGGTCAGCTTGCCCGAACAGAGCCTGGCAAAGGCGATACGGTCGCGGTGGTTCGGATCCATGTTGGCCTGGATCTTGAACACGAAGGCACTCATATGCGGCTCGGCGGCCTCGACCTTGCGCAGATTGGAATCCTGCGCGCGCGGCGGCGGCGCGAAGCGGCCGAGACCTTCCAGCAGATCGCCGACGCCGAAATTGCGCAGCGCGCTGCCGAAATACACCGGGGTGAGATGCCCCTCGCGAAACGCCTCGAGTTCGAACGGTTTGCAGGCCTCGCGCACCAGCGCGAGCTCTTCCTTGATGGCGCCAACATCGAGATTGGAATTACGGCCGGCGAGATCGGCGATGTCGATCTGCTGCGCCGCGCCGGTCTTGGCGCCGCCGCCCTCGAGCAATCGAATGCCGCCGCTGGCCAGATCATAGGTGCCGAGAAAGTCGCGGCCGCGGCCGACCGGCCAGGTCATCGGCGTGGTGTCCAGCGCCAGGGTTTTTTCGATCTCATCAAGCAGGTCGAAGGTGTCGCGGCTGTCGCGGTCCATCTTGTTGATGAAGGTGATGATTGGAATATCGCGCAGCCGGCAGACCTCGAACAGCTTGCGGGTCCGCGCCTCGATGCCCTTGGCGGCGTCGATCACCATCACGGCGGAATCGACCGCGGTCAGGGTGCGATAGGTATCTTCCGAAAAAT
>Ga0302319_10008740_pt1 | contig 19631 bp, 13 predicted proteins | sample Bog_T0_2_FD_203319 | JGI IMG/M metagenome (GOLD analysis project Ga0302319, IMG submission 203319) | Peat permafrost microbial communities from Stordalen Mire near Abisko, Sweden - Bog_T0_2 | ecosystem: Environmental > Terrestrial > Soil > Wetlands > Peat | place: Sweden: Abisko, Stordalen Mire... | reverse complement strand
TGCAACTCATCCCCACGGTAGCGGAGGCGTTCACCCAGGAGCGCATCACCGCCAGCCATGCCAACCTTATCGCCCGTCTACCGCAGGAGAGCCAGGCCGAAGCCTTCGAGCAGTGCTGGCGCAAGGATTGGCAGGACAAGGAGCCGCACCTGTTACCCGCCAAGCACCTTGCCGCGTGGATTCAGGCCAACCTCTATCTGTCTCTCGCGGATGCACCATTCGACCGCGAAGACCCCACCCTCAACCCCACCGCCGGAGCTTGCGTCACCTGCCCCCGCCGCAGCGGACACAACACGTCTTTATTCTGCGACGTGCAGGGCGACCAGTGCCTCGACTCCACCTGCTACCACGGCAAGGTTGAGGCATTCCTTGACCGGGAGATCGCAGCCCACCCCGGCCTTGTCCAGATCGAGAACGGCTGGCGCAATCCCAAGGAGCAGCGACCGGGAGCGGTGCAGCGCGGCCACGTTCGGGAGATTCCGACTGTGACCGACAACCCGGATGCGGAGCCTATGATGCCGTGTGCAGCAGCCAAAGCCGCCATCGTCGTCTACGGCAAGCAGCTTGGCCGCAAGTTGACGGTTTGCACGGCCAAGGACTGCCCTGTGCATGACCCTGAGGCCGCAGCAGACGCAGATGCCAACCCAGCTCCGACGATGGCACCCGCGCCGGAAGCCGAGACGGAGGAGGAGGCCGCGGAACGTCAGGCCGAGTTCGAGCGGCAGCGTGCAGAATACGAGGAAGAGCGGCAACGCAGGGAAGAGCAGCGCAAGCAGCAGTTCGAGCAGGAGCAAGCGGAGATGGAGGCCGAGCACAACCGCAGAGCCGAAATCCTGAAAGCCCGTCAAGCCACCTTCGAGCGCATCCTTGAGAACGCCCCGCCGATGTTCACCGCCGCGCAGTTGAGGGTATTCCTTCGCGCTCTCTGCAACCTCGACCCCTACACCCTCACCGACGACGTAGCCGAACACTTCGCCGGCGACAATGAAAACAATCAGCAGACCGCCGAAGAAATACTGGCCTTGGCACTTGCCGAAACGCCAGATGAGAAGCTAACCAGTTTCGCCCTCCGGCTTGCCCTTACCGGGTATATCGATATCCCACGTGAAGGCGAGCTCGACTTCCTTGCCGAAGCCCAAGCCACCTTCACCCCACCCAAACCCAAGGCCGACAAGAGGCCGAGGAAGGCTCCCACGCCCATTAAGGTGGTAGTCAAAAAGACCGTTCCGAAGAAGAAGGCCGCTGCTTAGACATTCTATGTCTGGGACCGAAGGGGCTGCGTTCGCGCAGCTCCTTTCCTTTCTAACGGCGGCGGGGCCGTTCCTTCCCCTGCACCCCTCCCTTGCTATCCAAAATCCTGCAATTTCCCTCATCGTCGGCGCAGATCCGCGTTGCGAGACGTACTTCGCTTATGCTGGAACGTGGATGTTCGACTCCCCATAGAGGGTTACTCGATCAGCCCGGCGCCGAAGAAGCGCGACCCAACGTGGTGGCTGATACAACCAGAACCAATCGCGCGAGCTCGATGGCTCCGGGAAGGACCTAACAGTTGAACGCCGTCGAAATAGAAGAAGCAATCTCGCAACTCGCGGACCAACCGTTCGATCCTGAGAGCTTCCCGTTTGCCTTCCTTGAAGCATTCGGGAACAAAGAGACGACGATCAAGCGGCTCCGCGCCGGAGCATCGAATAAATCCGACCTCGGCGGCGTTCTCCAGACCAACAACATTCATATCGCCACATGCGGCAGCGGCCAGGTCACTGAGACCCTTACTGCGCTGAAGGACAGCCCCGCTACCGCCAAGGCAAAAGCAAAGTTCATCCTGGCGACAGACGGCGAGGACTTCGAGGCCGAGGAGTTGGGAAGCGGCGAAACTGTCGCTTGTGCCTACAAGGACTTTCCCGACCATTTCGGTTTCTTCCTGCCCCTCGCCGGCATTACAACGGTCCGGCAAATCGCCGAAAACTCGTTTGACATCCGAGCGACCAGCCGCCTCAACCGGCTTTATGTCGAACTGCTGAAGGACAATCCCGAATGGGGTACAGCGGAACGCCGCCATGACATGAATCACTTCATGGCGCGGCTCATCTTCTGTTTCTTCGCCGAGGACACCGACATTTTCATCGGCAAGGGGCTGTTTACCCACACTATCTCGCAGATGAGCGAACGTGACTCGTCCAATACCCATGAAGTGATCGGCGCGCTCTTCCGCTCGATGAATACGAAGACGGCAAATCGGGAGTCCAAAGGGCTGCCACGATGGTCCATCTCCTTCCCTTATGTGAATGGCGGCCTCTTTTCAGGAAACATGGACGTACCACGCTTCACTAAGATTGCTCGGTCTTATCTATTGCACATTGGCAATCTCGACTGGACCAAGATCAACCCCGACATCTTTGGCTCTATGATCCAGGCTGTCACGGACGATGAGGAGCGAGGCGCACTGGGTATGCACTACACCAGCGTGCCGAACATCCTGAAAGTCCTGAACCCACTCTTCCTCGATGACCTTCGCGCGAAACTCGCCGAGGCGCACGACAACGCCCGCGCACTGCTCAACCTTCGCAAACGCATGGCGAAGATTCGGGTGTTTGATCCGGCTTGTGGTTCCGGAAACTTCCTGGTTATCGCTTACTTGCAGATGCGCGAGATTGAAGCGGAGATCAACCAGCGGCGTGGTGAGGCTGAGATTCGCAGCGAGATTCCGCTCACCAACTTCCGTGGGATTGAGTTGCGTGACTTCCCGGCGGAGATTGCTCGACTTGCGCTTGTCATCGCTGAATATCAAAGTGATGTTCATTATCGCGGGCAGAAGCTGGCACTCGCCGAGTTTTTGCCTCTGCGTTCGGATAACTGGATTACATGCGGCAACGCGTTGCGGCTTGATTGGTTGAGCATCTGCCCGCCGACGGCGACCACCGTAAAGTTGCGGGCAGATGATCTTTTCAGCACACCGCTCGATCAGGCACAGATCGACTTTGCGAATGAGGGCGGCGAGACTTACATCTGCGGTAACCCTCCTTACAAGGGAAGCAAGTATCAGTCGCCCGAACAAAAGGACGATTTGAAGGAGGTTTTCAAAAACACCAAAGCTGGCTGGAAGTCGCTCGACTACGTTGCTGGTTGGCTAATTAAAGCGAAAGCGTACGGCCATCATGCCAGTTCAGCTTTTGCATTTGTGTCGACAAACTCGATCTGTCAAGGGATTCAAGTGCCGGAGCTGTGGCCGCACCTGCTTCGGGACAATTTTGAAATAACTTTCGCTTACACTTCTTTCAAGTGGAGCAACCTTGCAAGCAACAAAGCTGGCGTCACTGTGGTTATCGTTGGGATGTCCGATCATTCAAGGGTCGATAAGAAGATTTTTGGAACGGACGATAAAGGGTTCGCGGCTGTAAGGATCGTTGAAAAGATAAATGCTTACCTCATTTCTGGCCACAACATTTTTATTCGAGCGAGGTCTAATCGACCTGACAATCTTCCAGGCATGGACTTTGGTAATAAAGCGGTTGACGGTGGCCATCTTTACCTTGAACGTGATGTTCTTAGCGAATTGCCAGAAGAGATTCTCCGCAAGTTCGTTCGTAAAATTTATGGTGCCACCGAACTCATAAAGGGTATTCCGAGATTTTGTCTTTGGATCGCTGACTCGGAGGCAGAAACGGCAGGAGAGAACGCGCTTATCGCGCGTCGTCTACGCCTCGTTAGGGAAATGAGACTAGCAAGCGAGAAAATCCCAACGCGTCGCGGAGCAGATCAACCGCATAAGTTTGAAGAGCGCCGGCAGCGAGGAGGCGAAAAGATAATAGCCCTCCCTCGCATCACTTCCGAAAATAGGGACTACCTCCCCGTTGGCTTGCTTGACTCCGATACCATCGTGAGTAGCCAACTCTTTGCCTTTTACAATGAAGAAATTTTTCTTGTTGCACTGTTAGTTTCTCGTTTGCATTGGGTTTGGATGGCAACTGTTTGTGCCAGAATGCGAACTGACTTCAGCTATTCCAACACCCTGGGATGGAATACCTTTCCTCTGCCCACATTCACGGAGAAGAACAAAACCGATCTGACCCGTTGCGCCGAAGACATCTTGCTGGCACGCGAGCATCATTTCCCGGCGACGATTGCGGACCTCTACGATCCCGACACTATGCCGGAGGATTTGCGCCAGGCTCACGAGCGGAATGACGAAGTGCTGGAGCGCATTTATATCGGACGCCGCTTCAAGAATGACACCGAGCGTCTGGAAAAGCTGTTCGATCTTTACACCAAGATGACAAAGACAAAGGGAGCGTTATGAGCACCCTCACTGTCATTGATCGTCGTTACCTTGAGAAATTTCTGGGTATGGGCAGCGGTTACGTGCTGAACCATTCGGATAAGACGTTTGGCGCGTTTTTCAACCGCCACGTGATCGACATACATGGCACGAAGTACCAGATGCACGGAACATCGAAGGCAAACAAGTTGCGCGCTTTTTGGGACAGCGAAAGCGATACGGTTGTCGGTAAGGTCATGGCTGGAATGGTGGATGAATATATAGTCGATTGCGAGCTGAACAAAACGGAGATCGACTCGGCTCTTCTTGAAAAGGTACGCGGCATCGTTTCGCGGCTGAACGGTAAATCTCAGGCGGCAAAGCCAGCGCAGACAGCTGACGATTTCTTGAGTAACGAGTTCAAAATCCCGAATGTCCAAAAGTTGCCGATTGAAGCCCAAGTGATTCCGGTCATTGAAAGCCGTCTTGCCGAAGCCCGGAGAGCATTGGGCGCAGGTGCCCATCTTTCGGTGATCTTCCTTTGTGGAAGCGTTCTTGAAGCGGTTCTGCTCGGTGCAGCACAGAAGGAACCTGCGCGGTTCAATCGGGCCACAGCTAGCCCGAAGGGCAAAGATGGAATAGTGAAGCAGTTTCCGGAATGGAGTCTCACGCAATTCATAGATGTTGCTTGCGAGCTAGACTTGTTGAAACCTGATGTGAAGAAATTCAGTTACGGATTGCGGGATTTTCGCAATCACATCCATCCATACGAGCAGATGGTGTCCGGCTTCACGCCGGACGAGCACACGGCGAGAGTTTGCTTCCAGGTTCTCAAAGCCGCGCTCGCAAGCGTTGCGGGGGAGAGACGATGACGGAGTTCAATAATATGACCATTGTCGCCGCTACCGAAGTTATCGCCGAATACAAGTCACACGGCGATATGTCGGTGTTAGAGGTTCAGTGGGGCATTGTAGGCAACTCATCTAGCAAGGCCGCTCGCGTTGCAAGCTGGGCGCAACGCGCCACCATGCCGAATGCTCCCCAGGTAATGACCGAAAACGGACTTATGACTTTGCCGCGAGCCTTCGTCGAAACGGCGATCAAGGCTCCCCCAGGCGTCCGAGACAGTGACGCTTGGAAGAAGTTTGTCGCAGGGCTTCGGTTTGACGGATTCGAGGTGGTTGAAACGGGAGTGGCGCCGCTCTCAAGCGCACCCTGGCAGTCCCCGCGCACTATCGTCTCGCTCACGCGGATGTTGCCCGCCGACATACCTGGACTGGATTTCCGCGAAGCTGAAAACGAGGTAACTACGTTGCTTGTTCAGAGTGGCTTCATGGTTGCCAAAGGACATTTGGAACGGGCGGTATCCACTTTTCAGCGTGGGGAATGGTCCTCGGCAAATGGAGAGCTTCGCAATTTCTACGAGAGCTATTTGAATGAAATCGCCGCCCATCTCGGTTGCGACAGTCAGCAGGACAGCAAGGCCAAGCGTGACTTTCTTGGACGCCTTCAACTGCCATTCCTATTGACGGAATATAACGAATGGAATGAAAACAACCAGAAGCCCCAATACGTTCAGGGGCTGATGAGCCGGATGCACCCACATGGGGGACACCCCGGACTGTCCGAGGAAGAAGATGCGACGTTCCGCCTTCAGATTACTCTCGTTACGGCGCGCTTATTTTTGCGGCGTTATCGCCAACGAACGAAAGAGGTGACTGCATGACAGTTAAGGTGAAGTCGGTCCCGTCAATTTCAGTTTCTTACGCCCGCAATGGCAGCTCGACCAAAGCAAATGCGCTTGGTATGAGGCCAATGCAGGAGCGCGCCTACGAGAAGCGCGGTGAGCAATACCTGCTTATCAAATCGCCGCCTGCCTCTGGCAAGAGTCGCGCGCTGATGTTCATTGCGCTCGACAAGCTCCAGCATCAGGGTCTTAAACAGGCGATCATCGTGGTGCCGGAAAAGGCCATCGGTGCGAGCTTTCACGACGAGCCGTTGACCAAGTTTGGCTTCTGGGCCGATTGGCGCGTGGAGCCGAAATGGAATCTGTGCAACGCCCCAGGCGGGGACAACGGAGGAAAGGTCAACGCAGTTGGTGCATTTCTTGAGAGCACGGACAAGGTGCTCGTCTGCACCCATGCGACATTCCGCTTCGCTGTAGACGCATACGGGGTGGCGAAGTTCGACGACCGCTTGATAGCTGTCGACGAGTTTCATCATGTCTCAGTGAGCCAAGACAACAAACTCGGGCTGCAACTTGAGCAGTTGATAAGCCGCAACCGCGTTCATGTTGTTGCAATGACCGGCTCGTACTTCCGGGGCGATGCCGAAGCGGTGCTGGCACCGGACGCCGAGGCAAAGTTTGACACCATTACCTACACCTACTACGAACAGCTCAACGGCTACGAATTCCTGAAACAGCTCGACATCGGCTACTTCTTCTATTCGGGCTCCTATGTGGACGACATCTTGCACGTCCTCGATTCAGCGGAAAAGACGATCATCCACATTCCGAACGTCAATTCGCGTGAAAGCACGAAAGACAAAATCAGGGAGGTGGATCACATCATTGGTGCATTGGGCGAGTGGCAAGGAATTGACCCGGCAACGGGATTCCAACTCGTCAAGACTCCCGAGGGACGGGTTCTGCGGATAGCTGACCTAGTGGACGACGATCCCGCGAGACGTGACCGCGTCTCCATCTCGCTCAAAGACCCCGCGCAAAAGTACAACCGCGACTATGTGGACATCATCATCGCTCTCGGCATGGCGAAGGAGGGCTTTGATTGGATCTGGTGCGATCATGCACTGACAGTCGGCTATCGGTCGAGCCTGACCGAAATCGTACAGATCATCGGACGCGCCACTCGCGATGCGCCAGGCAAGACCCGCACGCGCTTTACAAACTTGATTGCCGAGCCGGACGCTTCCGAAGAAGCTGTTACCGAGGCTGTGAACGATACGCTGAAGGCTATCGCGGCGAGCCTGCTCATGGAGCAGGTACTCGCGCCGCGCTTTGAGTTCAAGCCAAAGCATCAGGAGAATGGACCTGCACCGGGCTTCGACTACGGCGAAGGCGGCTATGACCCCAACAAATGCAACGTCGGCTTCAATGAGCAGACGGGGCAGTTCCAGATCGAGATTAAAGGGCTTGCCGAGCCAAAGAGCAAGGAAGCAACACGCATCTGTCAGGAAGATTTGAACGAGGTAATTGCTGCCTTCGTTCAGGACAAGACCGCGATTGAGCGTGGTCTGTTCGACGAGGAACTGGTGCCAGAGGAACTGACACAGGTTCGCATGGGCAAGATCGTTAAGGACAAATACCCTGAACTTGATGAGGATGACCAGGAGGCCGTGCGCCAGCACGCAATCGCGGCGCTCAACCTTACGCAACATCCCGAGCCTCCTGACGGGACTGCCAGCGACGGCAATGCAGAGCCGAGCGGGAATACCGCGCTGATCGACGGTGTGCGGAGGTTTGCGATGAATGTGACGGAACTAGATATAGACCTCATCGACCGTATCAACCCGTTCAGCGAAGCCTATGCGATTCTCGCAAAGACGATGAGTGAGGACAGCCTGAAACAGGTTGCAGCGGCCATCGCTGCAAAGCGGACGAACTTGACGCCGGAGGATGCTAGGGAGCTTGCGGTCCGAGCTTTGAAGTACAAAAAGGAGCGGGGGCGGCTTCCGTCGCTTGATGCGCAGGATGCCTGGGAAAGACGGATGGCTGAGGGAGCCGCTGCCTTCGTCCGCTACAAGGATGAGGGACGTTATGAGTGATATAGACCTCGACGACCTGCGCTCGGAACTCAGCGAATTCGCGGAACCGGTGAAGAAGGGCGGACGCCCACCGCGCGAGGAGCGCATCATCGCTGGGTTCGAGGAGATACAGCGATTCGTTGAAAAGCACGGACACGCGCCGCATCATGGCGAAGACCGGGACATCTTCGAGCGGCTATATGCTGTGCGCCTAGACCGCCTGCGCTCACTTGAGGAGTGCCGCGTTTTGCTTACTCCGCTCGATCATCAGGGATTGCTCTCCGGTGCAGAGATTGCCGTTGCCGATGCGGCGACGACGTTTGATGACGATGAACTGCTGGCAGAACTGAAGGAAGCTGCCGGACCAGGCAGCATCACCGAACTGCGCCATGTTCGCAAGAGCGCCGACAAACGCGCCGCCGAAGAGATTGCCAATCGCGCTGTTTGCGAGGACTTTGAGACATACAAACCACTGTTTGAGCAGGTGCAGAGAGAACTAAAGTCCGGTTTTCGCAGGACGCTCCCCGTTCATAACATGGAAGAGATCAAGCTCGCCGAAATACAGAAAGGTGAATACTTCATCGTCGGAGGGCAAATTGCCTACGTCGCCGACATGGGCGAGGATTTCACGACGCAATATGACCGTCGCGACAGCCGGTTGCGCGTCATCTACGACAATGGAACTGAGAGCAACCTGCTAATACGTTCATTCCAGAGGGCACTTTATCGTGATGAATCCGGGCGACTCATCACGAATCCTGAAACCGGCCCTCTGTTCGCGGACCAGCCTGCCGACGACGATCTGGCGAGTGGCACGATCTACGTTCTCCGTAGCAAGTCTGAGCATCCGCTTGTTGCGGCCAACCGCGATGTCCTGCATAAGATTGGGGTCACGGGAGGGAAGGTTGAGACGCGACTAGCAAACGCGAGCCTGGACCCGACCTTCCTGATGGCTGAGGTGGAAGTGATCGCCTCGTACCAGCTTTACAACATCAGCCGCGTAAAGCTCGAACACATCATTCATCGGGTTTTCGACCCCGCACTTCTGGATATTGAAATCAAGGATCGTTTCGGGAATCCAGTCAGGCCGCGCGAGTGGTTTCTCGTTCCGCTGTTTGTGGTAAACGAAGCGGTTGAGCGAATCAAAGATGGGACAATCACACAGTACACTTATGACCCGACTGTGGCGCGCCTGGAAAAGGCACATCCTGAGACACGGTAGACCCTGGCGTGGGATATGTCCGCAGTGATGGGCACAATATCTGTGTTCCGAGGGATTCCCACCGACTTCAGTTTGAGGAGGTCTGAGAACTATCCGATTTGACAACCGCGATCTTCGCAGTTTCCCTGTCGGCAAGAAATCGTTTCAGAATTTCCTCGGGCGTGGTTCTCAGGTAAAGTCTCCGGCTATATTCAGCCCACTCTTCCAGAGTTAAGGGAGTCCGGTGTCGCATATTCGTGACCTTGGCATTCTCGTAAGGCTCATAGGGCTCCAGTTCAATGGGCGTTAGTAGGATGAAGTTCAGCTCAATGGTCTGTCTATCGTCAATCAACAGGATCTCTTCTTCGGTAAACCCGACTCCGGCTTTTGCAAGCATGATGAAGACTTTAATGCCGGTGTCCGCAAAGCGTGCGGCAACAGCAAGCAACTTGTCGAGTTGTTCAGCAGTAATTTGCATATTCGTCTTGCATTCACCGATTACCAACTGCGGCACATGTTCGTAATTCTCGGCGATTACCACGAGATCGGTTTCAACAGGCTTTTCGAGGCCAGTCCACATCAGCTCGGTTCCCGTTAGCCAGGTCATGCCGTGATGAAGGATTCGCATAGTCTGTATAAGCGCAAGTGCAACAGGAATCGCACCCTCGTGATCTCTTGTGCGCGCAAAGACACCAGATACGCGGTACTGCCATGCACCATCGCGGAGTTGGGGGCCACTGTCGATCATTGATCCGCAATACGAACAGGAAACCTGCTCGTCAAGATCATTGAGGGAATGCCAGTCCTTCAGGAGACAGTTTGTGCATTCCAACTCAATCCCGGGCCTGAAGACCTTCTTCTTCACAAGGTGAAGAAACACATCCTGCGGAGTCAAATCCTTATGATCGCGCTGCTCAACATGAAGTCCTTTGAACGGGTCAAAAGTTTTCCCGATTCTTGCTAGCGCCTGACTATGCGAAAAGTGCTTGGTAAGGCTGTAGTCGTTTAAGAGTTGACGTACTCCACTTATTTTGAAGGCTCGACAACTATCAATGCCTCCCATGTGGTGAATGACCCGGAGCGCAACTTTACCTGCGGAACTCAAACTAGCGTCGATACCGGCAAGACTGAAGAATTTAGCTGCCAACTTCAGCGGTGGTATGCCCCGCAGTCGCAGATCAGATTCATGGGTCCGAATGAGGATGCTAAGACCGTCGGATTCAATTCGAGCCTTTGAATAGTCAAAGTGCGCATTGCGGCCGTAAAATTCGTTCAGTTGCGGGATGTTGGGGTAACGAAAAGTTCCAATCGTGGGGTTCGGATCAAGTAGAGGTCTAATCGTAACCATCGCGTGCTCATAGCTGTAATCCGAGTTGTCAGCCAGTGGCTTCGGCGGCAAAGAGAACGCCACTGTGATCTTTCCATCTGACTCATCAAGTGTTCCCAAGGCCGATTGTCCGGCGAAATGCACCTGCGATGGCTTGATGTTTTGACCATCCCAAATGGACTCCGACAAATTGTGTCGCACCCATTCAGTGCCAAACGTATTGTTGTGCATTGCCCAATCCAAAGTATCGTGTCGCAAACTCCAAGCCGCTGGGCGCTCAAATGGTGACGGCTTAATTTGGAGGTTTGATGCCTTTACTTTTTCAACCCAAGCTTGTGCTCCCGCGATCAGCGCATCATGGCCGGCGTCTGCTACGAATAGGACCTCAATGCCAGCCGCGCGAAGATTCCAAAAAGAGACTAAATCAGAAAACAACGCAGGATCGCCGATGAAGACACCCGGTGAGTCCCACCCGCGGCCTCGTTTATAGACGAGTAAATCGTGACGAGTGACAGTGAGCGGGGTCAGCTTGTCCCAGTAGTCCGGGGTGACGCCGTTGACAAACGGATTGTCGCTACCGACAAGGCGATCGGCCAAAGCTCCGTAGTCAATCGGGCATTGATCCTTTGCCGGATATGCGCCAAGAGTACAAAGAAGGGCGTCGCTAATAGCGTCATTGCCTGGATCAAAGCGAGATAGAAGGTTCGGAAAGACTTGACCACCGCCATATCCAGTCTGTGCTTTTTCCTTACGCACTTCTGAGAGTTGCCTCAGGGGATGAAATACATCGAGAAAGACCGGCATAGGACCATTTGTGCCAGTGAGAAACATTTCGCGGCGAGAGTCCGACCACGGCAAATACTTTGTGTTTTGTATTAGCCTTTCGATCTCAGTTCCTTCGCTTATGGGCAGCAAAATGTCCACATTGAACATGCTGATGAGATCTTGCGAAAGTTTTGTATTCCCGCCAACTGGAATAATCGGATTGAACCTGCCGCCCCACATCGTTGAAGTGAGCTTCACCGCCTTCCTTAAATCTTCAGTTGCGCCGTCAGAGACACACAGCCCAAGGCGCATCGGTCGATATTGAATGTGGACGGAGACTGTATTCATTTGGCCAGAAGGTTCAAGATACCTTGTCACGCAACCATGATGTTAATCCCGCATCGAAGACCATGCGCGCCAGAACCTGAGGCCCCAGCAGCGTGACGTTTGCGTTCTCGGCATCGGCAACGTCGCCCACGTCCCCTGAGTGCCAAACGAAGAACATCTTGTCATAGAGTGCAGATTCCTCCAGCCGACCCAAGTAGTCGGCCAACTGGCGGTTTCCTGCTGACGATTTCACCTGGACGAAGGCCCGTTCACCCGTGGTGGGCAGCATCAACTCAAGATCAACAGTCTTTTGCGTCTTGCCTACTTGCCCGACGCGCCGCCACCCACTATTCGAGAAGATGAGGTCGACAAGCAACTCGAAATCTTGCCAAGTGAGCATTTGAATCAGCGGCAGAATTCTTTCAATCATCTGAGTTTGCGCTTTGGCCGCTGCCTCGACCGCCGGCAACACCTTACCGTTGAGTCTTCGGTCCAGATAGTCGAAAGCCTTGACATCGCAAATCGTGCCACGGAAGCCTTGCACGCGGAGCAGATTCCCAGACAGCCTCTCAGTCGAAAGGATGTTGCCCTTTACGTCTGAGCTTTGCCAGCTACCGACGCATTCACGATAGGTGCCGTGTTTGTCTGGATGCTTCTTGACGCCAGGTTTTGCGAAACACCACCAGAGAAGACCGCCGCTGAAAGTGATCCAAACAGTGTTCTTTCCATCTTCAAAGAAGTTGCGGATTTGCGTGACATCACGAGTTGCGGTGCCATCGTCGCCACGCATGTCGCGCCAGGCTTCCCATACCGTATCCCAATCACCAGCCTTAGCGGCCTCGAATGGCGTCTCCTTGTAGCCGAAACGAAGGATGCCATTCTCCAGGCTTTCCTTTTCCCAACTACCACGCCGACCGAGCTTTATATAGAGTGCCTTGGAAAAGTTGACCGTCTTTGGAGGCTTAGACATCGGCAATGAATCTCCTCAATTCATTATCACGCGCTGATAGCTTACACCTTAGAAACCCCTCTGCTGCCTAAATACGAGAGAGGACGATCCCTAGGGCTACGGAGGTCCAGAGCCGCACCCTGTTAGGGTGCGCTAGGGTAATGGTGATGTTGAAAGTGCCCGTGCACAGCCCCTCAATTCTAAGAGTGGAACCTGAGTGGCACCGAGGTTTCACTCGGGGGATCGAAAGTTCGATGCGCTACCCAACCTTCCCACGCCTTCGTGCCAACCGCTCAGGCGTGAGGGTGTAGCGTGTTGGCGGACGCCGCACGTTGTCTGCGGTATCGTCGAACTCTTCCAGTGGCGGCGGAGGGCCGAAGGGGATGCGGGTGGGTGCTTCCTTGCGTGCGTCATGGATCGAGCCCAGGTACACCGTATTGAGCCCGTACCGGGAGTTCATGGCATCTAGGGCTGGAATCACCCGCTGCCTCGCAAGCCCCGCTTCGGGCGTGGTGTCCGAGCCGAATCCGAAAAGGTCGGACGTTGGCTCTGTGTCGAGGTGCGTCAGCATGACAGCGAGGGATGAAAGATCGTCCTGTGCCGGCGAACGGTTCCACAAGATCAGGAAGTGCTCTTGGAGTGTAAGGGTGTCGCAACACGGTGCGATACGGATGCCTGCCTCATAGGGCTTGCCGCTGTAATAGTCAATACGTACTGATACGCCTCCAGCCCAAAGCTGCTCTCGGCGCATCCGGCGGGCCGTGGAGTGCAAGAGCTTCAAAGCAACTCCACGGGCAACGTCGCGGGGCCTACAGCGCGGAGGAAGGATATGCTGGCGGCTGAGCGTTTGCAGCTTCCGTGGCTCAGGCTCCAGGAAGTCTTCGCCCTTGAACCAATGCCAGAGCCTGTCACCCCACACGCTTCCCCAAATGTCGTGCATTCGTTCGCGCGACAGAGCACACAGCTCTCGCATGGTGGCGATGCCAGCGGCTCTCACCCTCTCTTCCATGCGTGGCCCGATGCCGGGGATGTCGTCGAGCTTGAGGCAGTAGAGCGCCTGTGGAAGATTTTGGCGCTCAAAGATCATCAGGCCGTCCGGCTTGTCCATGTCGCCCGCAACCTTCGCCAGCAGGCGGTTAGGTGCCAGGCCAATCGAGCAGCGGAGCGTGGGGCCGACAGTTCGCAACTCTTGCTTGATCGCATACGCAATGGCGGTTGCGCGCTGTAGCTCACGCTCACCGCCGAGAAGCTGACAGGCGAACTCGTCACAACTCATTACCTGCTGGACCGGGATGCACCGCTCGATGGCCGCAATGATTCGGTGGTGGTATTCGACGTAGTGCCGGGGCCGCGCTTCAACGAGAATGATGTGCGGACACAGCACCTTTGCATCATGTACAGCGGTGCCAGTCTTCACCCCGTATTTCTTGGCTTGGTAGCTGGCCGCAATGCAAACGGTCGTCTCCACGTTGGCGACCGGCACAATGCCGACTGGATGGCCGCGCAGCTCCGGCCTCAGCTCTTGCTCGATAGAGGCGAAGTAGCTGTTGAGATCGACAAAGAGCCAGTTGACTGTCCGTTCCATAGGGGGTTGATTTTATGCGAAGAAAAGGCGAAGATGCTGTGGAAGAGGAAATTTATCACTGAGGTAGCCTATTTAGGTGATCGTCGAAGCCGTTCGCACGGATAGCTACGGAGGTTCCCTCGCGCTCGCCTACCGCGAGCACAGCCGGTACAAGTGTGTGCATTGCGACACGACGTATGAGTACATCATTGACGCTGTAGAAGGTGAGTTCGATGCGCTGTCGGATTCGGTTCCGGTTCACTTTGAGATGTTGAGTGATCGAATCGACCAGGGCCATGCGCTAGGACATATACACACGATAATTCAGACTGATGGGACGCGCTGTTGGAGTCCTCAGCAGCAAGCTGCAATACTCGCTTGGACTAACTGACGTGTGCGGATCTGGACTTGAGTAGAGTGAGGCATGTGCCGCATCCGTCATAGGGGGTAAGGAATCAATCATGGAAAGCATCGAAAAACCACAACTGCCAATAGCGCGGGGACATATCCTTAGCGCCGACGTATACCCCCTCGACTCTGAGACCGTCACCTTCCATCTCTTGCAGAGCGAACCGCCCACGGAGCCGGGCCAAGGCAATTTCAAGTGGCGGGAGTTTGAGGTACAGAAAGATATTGCGGAAGCGCTCGCAAAGAGCATCTTGGAAATACTCGCGGCACCTGACACTCAAACCGCGTGGGAGAACATCAGTAAGAGTTTGGACATCCGCTGCGGTGACGTTTAGACGCATCTGGCGCAATGCGGATATCCAAAGTGTCGCAGAGACCATGTATTTCACAAAGGACAAGGAGACAGGCCCGAGACCGCCGGGCAGACCGTCGTAGACCTGTGCGCCGACTAAACACGACTCAGGATGTGGGCGGGGGAGCTTGGTTTGGAAACAGAAAATGCGAAAATTGCTGCGCCACCTCATCGAGCGCCAGCTTGATGCGGGGTGAATGCTTTCCGCCGAAGTCCGGGTACGTTGACAACGCACCGATCAAATCTGACCCGACCTCCTGGTCTCGGATGGTCCTGTTGTGTAAGGCATAGACAAAATCGAAGTTGCCGCCCTCCGCCGAGTGAATGATGCTTTCGAGGTCGTGAATTGTCACGACTGTCAGCGGGCGAACCACCACGCCCGGACGGATGGCGTATCGCGCCATGCGCGTCTGAAAGTGTTTATTCAAATACCAGTTAAGAAACGGCACTCTGAAAATGTGATCTTGAAGAATAAGTAGTGGCACAACCGACCGGATGTCGTCGAATGTTATATCTTCCAGCTCTTTGCGTTCGTTGTCATCCACCGCAAACAGAGCGCCGATCTTGTCGGCGAGTTGATCGCAGCCAACCGAGAACTTCTTATTTAGCTCTTTGAGAAAGACCTTTACATCCCCGGAATATCGGGCGTTACGCCCGAGAAATCCGCCCTTGAACTCTGCGGGCATCAGGACAGCGCCCTTGGCAAGTATGCCGTCGAATGACTCGTCAAGCGAGCCCTTCCATTTGGGCGAACGAATGTATCGGATCGACGGAGTGGTGTTCATGCCTTCAAGAAGCCAGTGGACGTATTCTTCGAACAGTAGACCCCAGGCCTTGAATAGCGCCTGCCGGCGCTTTCTTGGCAGCAAGTCGTGAAGCGTCCACTGCACGCCGGTGTGACACTTCTCGACAATGAAGGCCAAGTCCACCGGGAGCAGCTTGCCTTCTTCCACCGTCACAATCGGTCGCGACCGGAAAGAGACAAAGTCGTATCGGGGATCAGTGGACTTCTCATTGAGGATTGTGGACTTCAAATCTTCCATCGGCACCGCCATTGTGCCGAGCACGATGTCCAGAGCCTCCCGCGTGATGTTCGACGTTCCGCAAAACACCGCCGGATTTATCAGCATGTAGTCCGGCTTCGGATCGAGAATATTCGCGCCTTCAAGGAAGTACGCGTATATTGCAAAAACGATGAGCAGCCAATGATCAAGAGAGATACCGACCAACGATTGGAAATCGCCCTCGAAATCAAAACCTTCGCACTCAAGCGCAATTTTGGATTTGACGCGGGGATCTTTCAGTAGCACGCGATACATCAGTTGCAAACGAGGTATCAGATGATCCGACCGTTGCGGATTGGTGAGTTCAAAACTTGCCATCATCTGAACCATCAGTTCGGTTCGTCTCTCGTCCTCAGATCCCGTTCGAAGGGCGGCGTCCTCGACATCCGTGAACAAAAGATTGTTCATCATCAGACAGGCACGACCGATGGCATATCGGACAATCTCGTCATCCTCGGATTTTGGCAAAGGCTCTGGATCGCAATGGCTCACAACCAGGCGCAGGACAGTCAGAACGCAATGCGGTATAAACACAGGCCGCTCATCACACTTTTCCTGAGGGAAACGCAGCTTCAGGATGGCCAGCGTCTCGTCATCAATATAACCGGCGACGAGAGCTTCCTGGACCTTGCCGAAGTTCGGCCTGCCACGCTCCTGCATCGCATAGCGTAGCGTGAGGCTAATGTATGACAAGGCGAATGCAGCGTGACGAAGCGGGACACTTTTGACGAGTTCAGTCAGTTCGTCCATCGTCGGCTGACGGTCAAAGAGTTCGGAGTATGTGAAACAAATGCCTTTGACCATCTGGCGTCCTGCTCTGTGGCAGCCTCACAATTTCGACAGCCTGATTCTAGAGCTTCGAGGGCATTTGAACGTCGAGCAACATTCAGGCAGTCATGGAGATTACGGTACCCGGCAATTACAGGAGTGGTTCGACCTTATCTAGGAGGCCACTCAGCGACCTTGATATTGTCCTCGTAATAGATGTAGCAGTAATCTCCAGAAGCCGTTGCGAACCTTCTGCATACTGTCAATGCTTCGTTTTTCGCGTCTTCCAATGTACTTTCTATGGCGCGACCCGAATGGCCCAATTTGGACACTGCGAAAGCCTTCTTACCCCTCCATCGCAAGTACTCAGCAAGTTTTGCGTTTATGTCTGTTGCAGGGACGAATGGCTGAGCATCGGTACTGGAAGCGGGTTTGACGTTTTCCCTGGCGGTTGTGATGGTGCCAGAAATCGTACCTTCATCGGTCGCAGATTGTATGGCGGCGGGAGCGGGCAATTGTCCTTGAGAGCCATCTGCAATCTGCGCTGAATGGTCAGCTAGGGAAGGAGACACTTGATTTCCGTTCGCGGGCTGCGGCGGATTCACTGGGGCTTGAGGCGCGGGCTGGGTTTCACCCTGGCCTTGATTCTTAGAATCAGTTGCCGGCGCATCCTGCTCGATTACCTGCGTTATTACAGTCGGTGGGACATTTGAATGTCGAGTTATTTTGTAGATGAACTGCACGACTACGCTATTGAGCTTTGGAAAAGTGGCAACCGCTGCAACTGTACCTATGACTAATACAACAGCCACAAACGCCCAAAACAAGTATCTGTGAATACGGGCTCTTATAAACTCTTGGGCTGACATGCCCTCTTTCAGTCGGAGTCCCCCATAGGCGTCTGCAAGCGCACCGCGACGCTCATCAGCCGGGATACTTTTAATATGTTTCAGAAGACTATTGCTGCGGGCCACTCGATAAGAGATTACGAGCCATGCAACCGCAGCTACGCAATATGCGGCGAATGAGAGCGGGCTGCATCCGGCAGCCTTAATAGATGAAAAGAGAAGAGTGAAATCCATCTTGCGTCATACTCCGCTGGCAGATCTGGGAATACCAGAAGACTAGCAGACCGAAAGCGCGTCGGGCAGAGAATATGAATTATATGATGCAGGTAGAGGTGCCCTACTTGACGGTGGTAGGCTGTTGGCGATATGTGCGGACGCTATGCGACCAAACGCGATAAGCAGAAACTTGCGGAGGCCTTCCATGTGGGAAAGGTCTTCGCAGAGCCATACGCACCGAATTTCAACGTAGCGCCGTCTACGTTTGAACCTGTCATCCGTGAGGAAAAGGAATCGACCGAGCGCGAGATGGTGTTGATGCGCTGGGGCCTTGTCCCGTTCTTTGCCAAGTCTCTAGCCGACTGGAAGGGCTTTTCGACGATCAACGCCAAGGCTGAGACCATCACAACTAGCGCGACATGGCGCGGTCCATTCAAGTCCCGCCGCTGCATTGTGCCGGCAGACTACTTCTATGAGTGGAAGGCCCTGGACGACTCCCCAAAGCCGAAGAAGCAGCCGTATGCGATTCACCTAAAGAGCGGGGAGCCATTCGCCTTTGCAGGTCTGTGGGACGCATGGCACGACAAAGCAGCAGACACATGGCTACAGACGTTCTCCATCATCACGACGGAGGCCAATGAGCTAATGAGCCAGATTCACAGTCGTATGCCCGTCATCCTGCACAGCCGGGACTGGGAGCGTTGGCTCGACCGAACTCCTACCGACCAGCCGCCTATCGACCTGCTGCGGCCGTATGAGTCAGACGAGATGGAGATGTATGCCTGCAATCCTGCCGTGGGCAATGTGCGGAACAATGGACCTGAAATGTTGAATAGGGTGTGAGTAGAGTGGCCGTTCCGCTCAAGACCGTAGTTGGCGACATCGAGCAGTTCCTCATGCCGTTGGTTCTCGGGGTGACGACCCTGGGGCATTGGAGCCGGTTCTGGCACGCTGGCGGACCGTGGCAGGATTGACCGCAGCCGTCCAGTGGCAGAACTAGAAATCGCCAATGCTCGGTTCGAGCTAGATTCGATCTGGAAACGTGCATCGGCCTGTTCTCGCCACTTGAGAACGCCTGGTCGGGTAGGTTACTTCCGAGAAGCCAATTTATCATTACTGCTAGTGAGCGTGTTCGACCCTGACCCCACTGGGATAATGGAGGAAACATTTGTTTACGCATTATGATGACCCCGGTAAGTGTGAATGGCGAGGCGGAGCCCTCGACGCATTCGTAAAGCACTATAACGAGGTATCTGGAACAAACTATGCGCTGACAAAGTGCCTTGACGTCGTCAGGATTTCGGGGGTGACACCGAAAGAGCCGGAAGTGCTTCTGACAGATACGAGCACAAGCATTCAAATGGTGATTGAACGAAAGTCTGTCGTGTGGCCGAAGTCCTACATCTATCAGCATGAGCTGAGACACGAATTCGCTGGCCTAGTATGGGAAAGTGCGAAGGGCCAATTTCAAGAAGCTGGTTACAAGTTGTCGATAAGGTCTGCTGAGTTAGGAGCTATGAGCGGTGAGCAGATCAGGGATGCTGGTAGACAAATTGGCGAAGCGGTCTCATTGCTCACACCAGCGGACTTGCCAATTCGAAGGGCTCAACCGATCGAGTGGTGGTTCAGAGCGATAGAACCGGGCGAGGAAGACGGGGAATTCAAAGGAATCGCCATCAATGAGTTTGGATCGATGCATCTGGGCGGTTCTGAACGGGAGGCGGCGGTTGCAGGAATGACTTCAGAAATCCAAGAGAAGCTCAATGCCGCTGTAGAAAAGTTTCACAGGTACCAAAAGCAACGCAAACTGGTTCTTCTCGAT
>Ga0302319_10008737_pt1 | contig 19637 bp, 18 predicted proteins | sample Bog_T0_2_FD_203319 | JGI IMG/M metagenome (GOLD analysis project Ga0302319, IMG submission 203319) | Peat permafrost microbial communities from Stordalen Mire near Abisko, Sweden - Bog_T0_2 | ecosystem: Environmental > Terrestrial > Soil > Wetlands > Peat | place: Sweden: Abisko, Stordalen Mire... | reverse complement strand
ATCGGCTTGTTGCGGAATGCCGGGAGTGATGCGCACATAATGCCGGGGTTTGCCCGGCACGAGTTCGCCGCGATCGGTGACCATCCAGGTTTCGAGATTCGCCGAATGCCAGTCCGCGTAGGCGAACAAAAAATTCGCCGCGATTTTTTCTTTTCGGTCGTGCGCAAATTCCGCCGCGCAGACCAGCGCCGCGATGATTGAAGCGAGCGTCGAAGGCGAGTAACCGGAATTCTCCTCCCACCGTTCCTGCGCGGTCACCGGTCCGTTCAGAATCAAATAGCCCGCCGCGCGTGAGATCAATTTCCAAGGATCAAATTCCCGGAGCGCGTTCGCACGCCGCAAACGCCACGCGAGCAGAATCGGCACGGCCACTTCGTCCAGTTGGATGCCCGTCCAATAAGGTTTGCCGGTGATCGAACTATTTTGCGGCTCGCTGCCATCGGCTTCCTGAACGCACGCCAGCCAGATGAGCGCGCGCAAGGCAGATTCGGTTCGTCCGCAGGCGAGCAGCGCGGTCGCGGATTGCACCATGTCACGCGTCCAGACCAGATGGTATCCGCCGCGATCACTGTCGTCTTTTGTCTCACCCCAAGGAATGCTCAGCGACGCCACGAACGCGCCGGGAAATGTTTTGTCTTCATGCGCCAGCAAAACACACTGGCTCAAGCGCACTATGTGTGCGCCATCCTTGGTATGCGCGCTCAAATCATTTTCGGAACGGGTGTGCTGCCATTGGCTGACATACTTTTCGCGCTGCTCCGCGAAAGGCGTCGCCAAGGCTTGCAACAGTTGCGTCGAAGCACTTTGTGCGCTGCGCCCGAACGCGACGGCCACGATGAATTCCAAGCCGTGCGATAAATCAATTTCGCCCGTCAGCGCGATGTTGCCTTCGTCGGCTCGTTCAAATTCCCAGTCCATTTTGAAATTGTCCATCAAGTCCTGCCAGCCGTCACTGCGTCCGACGTAGCCGACGGAACGTCGTATGAAATCCGGCGTGCAGCCAAAAACCATATGAACGTCCTCGCGTTCGGCATGGAAAAATTTTCGGCCTCCGTGGTTGCACCACCGCGCCGAATTATTTTGGCCCGTCCCATTCAAGTGCGGCGCGAGCAGCGCAAAGAGACGCAGCTTGCCGCGCAGCTTCGGATCCAGAATTTCCAGCCGCGTGTGCATCAACAAAACTGAAGAGTGCGGGTCACTGAGAATTTCTTTGATGATGCGATAGCGGCCTTTGCGATCCGAGTTGGTGAGCCTGTAAAGTAATACGTTTTTCTCCGGGTATTCAGTCAGATGGTCGAGATCGCGCCGCTCTTCGTGGCAAAACGTCTCGCCGTCGGTGATGAGAAATTGCAGATCGCGCGTGTTAGGCGTATCCACATGGGGATAATAAACCTCGTTGACGATGCCGTGGCTCAAGGTGAACCAAAGCCGGGAACTCGTATGATAGGCCGTGCCTATGCCGTCCTTGGCGCTGGATGTCCAGCGCGGCGCGATGCCCGGAGCGCCGGGCGCGATATGATTTGATTTTGGCATAAATAAATTTATTTCTGAATCATCCGCCATGAGCGAAGTCGGGATAATCCGTCATGCCGCCGTCTACAAAAATTGTGCGCCCGGTCACATAAGAGGCCGCGTCCGAAACGAGCACCACAACCATGCGTGCGATTTCGTCCGGCTCGCCAATGCGTTTCAACGGGATTTTCTCCAGCAGATCCTTCATGTTTTTGCGATTGCTCCAGACCGAACGGTTAATCGGCGTTTTGATCGCACCCGGGCCTACCGCCAGCACGCGCACGCCGTGCGGCGCAGCTTCCTGGGCCAGAGTTTTGGTCAACATGCTGACAGCCGCCTTGCTGGATGTGTAGGCGCTATATCCAGACCATGCGATTTCTTCATGCACCGACGTTGTGCTCAACACGACGCCGCTTTTTTGCCGCACCATGCGCTTCAATGCTTCGTTGGCGCAGTAGAAAACACCAAATAAATTTACCTCGATCACTTCTCGCCACGCAACAATATCAGCCTTCCAGCCGACGGCGCTCGGACCGTCAATACCTGCGTTGTTGATGAGAATATCAATGCCGCCCCACGCCGCATCCATCTGCCGGAACATTTTCCCGACCGCCTTGGAATCGGAAATGTCCGCCTGAATGGAAACCGCTTCGCCGCGATTCTGTTTGATCGTCTTCACGAGCGCGTCCGCTGCTTTGGGATGACCCACATAATTGATCGCCACTTTTGCACCGGCATCGGCAAGAGCCAGTGCAATCGCCGCACCGATGCCGGAATTGCCGCCCGTGACGAGCGCGCGTTTGCCTTCAAGTGTGATGTTCATGATTGTCCTTTGTTTTTGTCATTTGGCTTCTTCCCGTTCTTTGCCCTCATCTAGCGCCTGTTTTTTTGAAAGTCCGAGTTGAACAATGTTCGGTGGAAACGGAATGCCACAAGCCCAGTTCATGGCCACTTCAAGTTTTCGACTGAATGTCGGCAGCTTTGAGAGATAAATTCCCCGCCATAAAAACCATGCGATGAAGCCGGACAGCTTGACTCCATAAATCACCGCCACGGCGTTGCGATGGCCGATGCTGGCGAGCATTCCGCGCGGATGAAAATTAAACGGCTTCGTCGCCGCGCCTTGCGAGACGCATTTAATATTCCCTGCCAACTGACGCGCCTGCTGCACCGCGAATTGTGCGGTCGCGGGGCTTGGCCGGCCATCGTAGGCGTTGGGAATAAACGCACAGTCGCCAAGGCTCCAGAGATTGGTTGTGCCACTCACCTTCATGTCCGGGTCGGTCTTGAGCCGGCCTTTTTCCAAAGTGAGACCCAAACCTTTGATCAGCGAATGCGTCTCCGTACCCACCGTGCAGACAATCATTCCCGTCTCGATCCGCTCGCCTGAAGTCAGATGCACCGCGACCGAGTCAACCTTTTTAGCCGATGTTTCCAATCGCACTTTGATTCCGTTTTTCCGGAGTTTCTGCAAAGTAAATTTGGACAATGATTCGTGCTGCAACTCCGGCAACAGTTGCTTGCCCTTCTGCAACAAAACAACATGCGGAGTTTCATGTTTCAACTCTGGATAAAAGCGGCGGATCGCCCGCATCAAATCCGCAATATGTCCGGCAATCTCCACTCCGCTGAATCCTCCGCCAATGACAACCACGGTGAGCAGCCGCTGGCGTGCCTCCGCATCCGGCTCGGTCATGGCGGCTTCAAAGTTGCCGATCACATCGTTGCCCATGACGATGGCGTCCATCACTGTTTTCAAGGCATACCCGCGCGCCGCCAGTCCCGGAATCTCCGCTAGATTTGCCGCAGCACCACACGCCAGCACCAAATGCGTGTAACGCATTGAGGCCTCTGTTCTATCCGGGCGAAGATAATGCGCCTCGCTTTTTTCGCGATCAATCCGGCTGACGCGCGCCTCCAGCCACTTCGTGCGCCGGGTCAACTGGCGGCCCGCCACGACGACGTGCAGCGGAGAGATGGTTCGCCCGACCACTTCGGGGAGCATGGGAGTGAAGACCAGATGATTATTCGCGCTAAGAACAACTATTTCCGTCTGCGCTGGCAGACAACGTTCGAGGCATTGCGCCAAAATCACTCCGGCAAAACCGCCGCCCACAATAACAATCCTTTCGGAAAGGTCTGGCGCGCTGGCTTCTCGTTTTTTCATGTTCAAGTGACCGTGACGATTCCAACCACGCGACACTCTGAAAACTTTACCTTTTGGACGCAGAGAAATGAATGGGGTGAACACCCCATGAAATTTTAACCAAAGACAAACGCGAATTGACGTTTATAATTTGCGCGCGTTTCGATCAGTTCGGGACGTCCTGCAAGTGCAGTTTGATTTCTTTGGAAAGTGAGGCTGGCATAATTTCAAATTAATTCTGGTTCCGACCGGAGTAGCTTTTTTTTTCCGCCACCGGAAAGTTTATTGACTGTGGCCCAAGCTCGGGCCTCGGCAGTTTTCATGCTGACACCTTTTTTCTCGTAACCGGTTTCGATGTGTTCGGCCTGCCGTTTTTGTTTGTCCGTGTAACTGGATTTATCACCTTGAGGCATAGAATTCCTTATTTGGTTTCGGCAATTTTTTTATCCGCAGGTTTTATCGGCGACGGCACGTTGATGCCGAGCGCGGCGCTCAAATCAATTTCATGATCCTGCTCATGCACGATGATCGCGCGCAAAATTTCGCTCAACGCAAATTCGCCCAGCGCCTCGGCCTGCCGGATGCGCTCGCGATAACGCCCGACTGTTTCGCGTTCGTTTTCCAAATCCGCTCGCAGCATGACGACGGGATCGTTGGAAGTTTTGACCGGCTTGGGCGTCACGCACGGCATCCCGCCGAGATAATCTATCTGCTTGGCGATCTTGATGGCGTGCTGCAATTCCTCGGCGGCGTGCAGTTCCAATTCGCGCGCGATGTCCGTGTAAGCCGCGCCTTTGAGCACCTGGCTGTAAACCGTGTAGGCGATGATCGCTTGATATTCCCCGGCCAGATCCTCGTTCAACAATTGAACCATCTGCTCGCGCGTGATGTTCAGCGCGGCGGGAGGTTTGTCTTTGGTCATAAAATTGCGTTCAGTCGTTCACGGCGAAACCGACTTTGAGGGTCACCTGCCAGTGATGCACTTTTCCCTTGGCGATATTGCCGCGCGTTTCGACCACCTGAAACCAGCATAGGTTCTTGATGGTTTTGTGCGCGCGCTTGATGGCTTTTTTAACGGCCTCTTCAATGGAAGTGGTGGAAGTGCCGGTGAGTTCGATGAGCTTGTAAACGGGGTCTTTCATGTGTAGCTTTTTTAGGTTCGCGCATTCGCAGCCTAGAAATGTCGGTTATTCGCAGCGCCCGGCGGCGGATTCTTTGACGGCTTCATGTATTTCGCCGGTATGCTTCTGAAGCTTACCCAGCAATTCCTCGGACTTGCCTTCGACGTATTGAAGTTTGTCGTCCGTGAGCTTGGCTTTCATCTGTTTTAATTTGCCTTTAATGATGTTGCGGTCGCCTTTGACTTCCAGTGTTGCCATAAAATTTTGTGATTTCGGTATTAAATGATTAGTCGCGTGGTCTGGCGACTGCCTTTCATTTTTGACGGCAATTCTTTCGCCGTCATTTCCTAATGTTACGTTACGCAAAAGGCCGCCCTAATCCTATGGGGTGAAACCCTACCGTGAATTATCTGTTTCTGATGGTCTTTCGGGTGGCCGAAAGACGGCCACCCCAAAAGACGGTTTGTTAACGGATGTCCGTCAAACTAAAGAACTCGCCCGGTCCTCACGGAGTTCCTCTTTCTTGTCCGAGCATTGAGTGTCTTTTTCAGAATCACAACCGGATGCCTTTTTACTTGAAACTTCTCGGCCCATGCGCACTTCGCCGGTTTTCTTGGTTTTGTCCGAGCATTTGTCTTCTTGTAATGTTTTCATACTATTTATTTTTGGTTGATGTTTGTTGTTCACTAAAAGTTTTGACCGGTGACTTCTACGAGGGAGTTGTGTTTCCGGTGCTATTTTCCGCTTCTGAAGGCGGCACGAACGGTGGAGGAGTGACTGTCTCCATCGGGTTCGGATTGGCGTCATGTTCGCCGTTGGCTGCCAGCCATAAACTAAATTCTTCAAGCTTTGTCATGTCGGATGGTTTGATGTTTTGCATTGGCACCACACTAACGAGTGAAACCGCTTCTTGCCATTAGGTGAACAACCCACCCGCCTGCTCGTTGAAAAACCAGCGGCTGGATAATCTGCTAACTTTTCGAGCTGCGAAATCCGCCCGCGAAATAGATGACGAGGCAGATCAGCAAAATCAGGCCAAGCCCGCTGCCGCCGATGACGGGACCGCCAAAGTAAAATCCACCGCCGCCGAACAGGAGAAGCAGGACAACCACGAGTAATAATATATTCATGGCGTTAACATAACACGTCGCCGCACGGTTCCTATAAGGTCTTCACCCCATGAAGAAGGAGAACCGTTCGCCATCCCCTTGAAAATCCGCGCGATTAAAAAAGTCAGGGACGTGGAATTTTACGCGATTGCAGGAACGCCACGAGTGCGTCCATCTCTGCTGGCGTGAGATTCGCGGCATACGCCGGCATATTCACGCCCCCATTGGCGATTTTCAAAACCATCTGATCTTTCAACAAGCGGTCGGCCACAGCCGTTAAATCCGGTCCGCGACGACCGCCATCGCTCGCAATCAAATGACAGTTCAAACAGCCTTTGGCGTGAAACAATTGCGCGCCGACGAAGACCGGACCATTGGTCGCGCCCACGATGGACGTTGACAATGGCGGCGCATTGAAATTGGGCGACCACGGTGATTTCACGCCCGCCACCCACAACGTCGCGATCATCACCATGGTCATCAATACGATGGCGACAGCCCATGGACGCCGCCACGGACTGCGTTCGCCGCGATTGAAAACAAACGGCAGCGCGATTAAAATGATCCCCACAATCAGCGGGCCGAAAATCAGGAAATATTGTTCCGTTCCGTGCGGCATCAGGGCGAGCACGGCAAAATACCACATCAAATACCAGTCGGGCCGTGGACTTGCCGTGGTGATGCTGGGGTCGGGTGGTTTTCCCAATTGGGGTGCGCCATAAATAAACGCCAGCGCGGCGATGCCCACGATCATTACGACGCAAAAGACCACATCGCGCCAGGCCGAGTCTGGCCAGAATGGTTTTCCTTTTTTTTCAATCAGTTCCTTGTATTCCGCACGATAGGTTTTGGGATCAACTGGTTTGCCGGCTTTGGGCGGCTCGGAAATTCCGTGGCGCAGGACGAGCCAGAGATGCAGCCCGACAAAAGCAAAAATAAAGCCGGGCATGATGAAAACGTGAATCGCAAAAAACCGGGTCAAGGTCGCGCCGCCGACGGTGTCGCCGCCCAAAATAAAATGCGCGAGCCATTGGCCGATGAACGGCGTGCGTCCGGCTTGTTCCGCCGCGACGACTACGGTCCAGACGGCGTTTTGATCCCCGCGCAAGAGTTGGCCGGTAAAACCCATGACTAAAGTGAAGCCCAACAGCAGCACGCCGGTCGCCCAGTTCAGTTCGCGGGGAAATTTGTAGGAGCCGGCCAAAAAAACCTGCGTCATGTGCAGGCCGACCATCAAGACCATGGCCGACGCGCCGTAGTAATGGAGGCCGCGCAGAAAATGTCCGAATGGCGCTTGATCGCTGATGAAGTGAAGCGTCGAGTAGGCTTCGCTGGCCGAGGGGATGTAAGCGAAGGCCAGGGCAACACCGGTGATCACTTGAATCATGAAGGCGCACAGTGTCGCGCTGCCGAAGACATACCACCATTTGGCATCCGGCGGCACGAGATGCCGCGCCGTCTTGCCGATCATTTTGGGAAGACCGGTGCGGTCGTCCACCCAATCCAAGATGCGATGGTAAATTTTTTTCAACATCGGCTATTTGGTTATGGGAATGGGTGCCGTTTGAATCTGCACGTCGCCATCTTTCACGCGCACGGGATAGCGCGGCAAGGGCAACGGCGGCGGCCCGGCGGCGACGGTTCCATCTTCGTAATAAACTCCACCGTGACATGGACACATGAACAAATTGGCTTCGGCGAGCCAGCGAACCGGACAACCGAGATGTGTGCAATTGATGGAAAAGGCGATGAAAGTGTCGGCATTCACGCGGCGCAGCCACGCCGCGCTGCGCGCCGTGACGCCCGCCCACGGCAGCGGCGAAGCATCTTCATATTTCACCGCCGTCGTTTCACCAATTTTGAAAGATTCGACTTTTCCGACCGAACGCCAGACTTCTTTTCGGCGTTCAAAAAACGGTGCAAGAATAAAACCAACCACCGGCACCGTCACAATCAACGCACCGATTCCGCCAACGGCGAGACTCAAGCGCGCGAGAAATTTTCGTCGCGAAAGTTCCGCCGGTGAGGCTGAGCAGCCGGTTGAAGCATGTTCAGTGTTTGGTTCTTTCATGACGAATATCTCGAATCCATCCGGCCAGCGCGACGGCGAATAACGCGACGCCGACGCCGGTGATTATCAGTGAAGTGACCAGTCCCCACACCAAAAAAGTAATTCCCAGCGCCAGAGTCACGGGCCAGATGCTCGGCTCCGGCAATTTCTGCGGCGGCAGGACAGTCCATCCCGGATGCGATTCAGTCGGCGCAAGTTTTGAAGTTTCAATGTCCATGAGGTTTTTCCATAAGAGTTTTTGTTGTTTTCGATTCTGGAACAATGGCTTCGTCGCCAGTCTCACTATGCCAGCGTGCGAACAGTCCAAAAATTCCGCAAAAATAAATCAGGCACGCGGGAACCCACATCAACAGGCCGCCCAGTTGTTGGTCTTTGGCGGGCGTCAGCCCCCATTGATTTTGAATCAGCGGCAGAATGCCGAGCCGGTCCACCGGGTGAAGATAAATCGAGCAGACTTCCACCGGCGAAAACGTGATGATGATTCCCAGCACGGTGCAGCCGACACAGGCGCTGAACAGATAAATAATTCCTGCCAGCGGCGACAGCCGTTGTCTTCTCCACGGCCCGATGATCGGCCACCAAAAGGCAAAACCCATCAACAGCAGCGAGACATATTGCAAACGATGAATCCATACGTTCGACACGGCGGCATTGCAAAGCATGGGCGCGTGCCACAGCCACATTCCGCCAACGCCCAAAAACCAATTGGCCAATGGATGACGCAAAATCCAGTTTAACCATTTCCAACGACCGTTTTGAAAGCGGTCGGGAACCGGCGTTGAAGGCAGACTCAATAAAATCAGCGGCGGGATAATCAGCAGGAGCAACAGATGTTGCAACATATGTGCGCTGAATAAATATCCATCGGCCAAGGTGTCAATCGGCGACGCCAATGTGAGGAAGAACATGATTGTTCCCGCCAGCAGCCAGCCGATTTTTTGGGTGAAATGAAAATGGCGGCGCGCGGCGGAAATTAAAATCGTGATGATACAAATGGCGATGACCCACGGATTCCAATTCCAGGCGGAAATTAAAAATTGTTGGGTGGTCATAAAAGCAGCCTTAAATAAATCACCGAAAACACCACGAGCCAGACGGCGTCCACAAAATGCCAGTAAAGCCCGATGGATTTTACCGCCTCGATGCGGCCTTGTTTGAAATCGCCGGCGAAGGCGAGCGCCATGAGAATTAGCAGCGCGATGATTCCGATGCAAACGTGCAAGCCGTGAAAGCCGGTCAGTGTAAAAAATGTGGTCGCGAATAAATTGGAATTGACCATGACACCGGCGTGGAAGATGCGGAGATATTCCCGGCTTTGGCCAATAATGAAAACAGTTCCAAGCAAGATCGTCAGTGATAGCAGCCAGCGAAACGCCGAAGGCTTCTTGGCCTTTAATTTTCTTTCTGCGAGCCAGATCGTGAAACTGCTTGCCAGCAGGCACAGGGTGTAAATTCCGGTTCTTTGAGGATTCAACATACTCGTGGGCGTCGGCCCGTTCATGGCGTGGTTGTTGTAATAGAGATAAGCCAAAATGAGCATGAGAAAGAAAACGCTTTCGGTAATCAGAAAACTGACGATGCTCACGCGGTTTTTTTCCAGAACGAATCCGTCCCGCGATGCTGCGCCGCCGACGATTGGATCAGGATTTTCCGGGTGCGCCAAATCCCACAACGGTCGCCGACTGCGGATTGGCGGCACGTGATCAAAATTCTGCGCGGGCGGCGGCGAGGTCGTGGCCCATTCGAGCGTCCACGCCTGCCACGGATTGTCGCCCGCCGGTTTGCCGTGACGCAGGCTTACAATAATATTCCATAACAAGACCAGCACCGAAGCGCCGAGCAAAAACGCGCCGACGGTGGAAATCATATTCAGCAAACCCCAGCCCGGCAGGTCGGGATAAGTGTAAATCCGCCGCGCCATACCCATCAAACCCAGAAAATGTTGCACGAAAAACGCGGTGTTGAAGCCGATCAGCGCCATCCAGAAATTGAGCTTGCCCAGCCGTTCAGACAGCATGCGTCCGGTAATTTTTGGAAACCAATAATAAAGCCCGGCAAAAACCGCGAAGAAGGTGCCGCCAAAAAGCACATAATGAAAATGCGCCACCAAATAATAAGTGCCGGTCACCTGCCAGTCTATTGGCACGACCGCGAAAGTGATTCCGCTCAATCCGCCAATCGTGAACTGGATCAGAAAAGCCACGGCAAAAAGCATGGCGGTCGTCAGGCGAATCGCGCCGCCCCACATTGTCGCGCTCCATGCGAAAACCTTTATGCCCGTCGGCACGGCAATCATCATGCTCGTGGCGGCAAAAAATAAATCCACCGGATGTCCTAATCCCACGGCGAACATATGATGCGCCCAAACGCCGAAACTTAAGAGCGCGATGGCGACCGTGGAAGCCGCGACAAATTCATAGCCAAAAATCGGTCGCCGCGCGAATACGGGAACCACTTCGGAGATAATTCCAAAAGCGGGCAACGCCATGATATAAACTTCGGGATGTCCGAACGCCCAAAAAAAGTGCTGCCAAAGCACCGCTGAACCACCATTCGCAGGAGCAAAAAAATGCGTGCCGAGGTGACGATCAATGAACAGCATCACGATCGCAGCGTTTAACGCCGGGAGCGCCAAGATGACAAGGAACGAGTTGATAAAAACCATCCAGACGAACAGCGGCAGTCGGCGGATGGTCAATCCCGGCGCGCGTTGTGTCAGAATTGTGGCAATCAAATTGATTGAGGCCGCGACTGAACCGACGCCGAGAATCAAAAGCGACAGCGTCCAATAATCCACGCCGGAGGTCGTGGCATAAGGCGTTTCACTTAACGGCGCGTAACTGAACCAACCGACGGCGGGCGCGCCGCCCGCGAGCAGACTGAAATGCAGCAGTAATCCGCCGCACGGCAGCAGCCAGAAACTCAATGCGTTCAGTCGCGGAAAGGCCATGTCGCGTGCGCCGATCATCAGCGGCACGAGATAGTTCGCCAGGCCGATGAGCGTCGGCATCACCACCAAAAAAATCATCGTGGTGCCGTGCATGGTGAAAATCTGGTCGAAGGCGTCCGGCGAAAGAAAATGATTATTGGGCCGCGCGAGTTGAATGCGAATGAGCAACGCTTCCACGCCGCCCATGACAAAAAAAACGAGCGTGGTCAGCAGATACAGAATGCCGATGCGTTTGTGATCCACCGTGGCAACCCAACTGAAAAGTCCGCGCGGCGCGGTGGCGGCTGCGGGTGTTTCAATCGCGTTGAAAGTTGAAGCGGCTTCGCTCATTTGAGGGTCTCCAAATAGCTCGTCAGCGTGCCCGCCTGCGCGTCCGTCAGTTTCAGGTTGGGCATGAAGCAGCCCGGCTTGAAGTCCTGCGGATTTTTCAGCCAGCGGAACAGATTTGTTTCTGTGTTGGATAACACGCCTGCGCCCAAAATTGTCCGGTCGGCCAAATGTGTTAAATCTGGCGCGGCGTTGGCGGCAACGGAAACTCCGCGAATGGAATGACAATTGATGCACGTCATCGTCTGAAATATTTTCAAGCCGGTCTGCACTGAATCCTTAGCTGGCACGACAGCGGGATTTTCCTGTCCGCGCAGCCACGCGTCGAACGCCGCCGGTGATTCCGCGATGACGGAAAAGCGCATCCACGCGTGTCCCGCGCCGCAATACTCCACGCAGGAGCCAGCAAATTTTCCCGGTGCATCGGCTTCCAGCCAGATGTGATTCGTCTGGCCCGGTATCATCTGCATTTTGCGCGCCAATTCCGGCACCCAGAAATCGTGGATCACGTCCGCCGATTCTAGGCGCACGAGCAATTTGTGGCCAACGGGAATGTGAATTTCATTCGCGGTCACCACGCCGGTTTGCGGATAGCGCACTTCCCACCACCATTGATGGCCGATCACGATGAGGTCAGGCTGCCGGTTCGCGGCGGGATCAGACTCTCGTATCCCACGCACCGTAAGGGTGAAGAGGCAAACGATGATCAGTATCGGTCCGACGGTCCAGGTGATTTCCAATTTTCGGTTGCCAAAATGAGGGGCCGGATCTGCCGAATCTGGCTTGTGCCGGAAAAAAATCAGGCCGTATCCAATCATGCCGACGACAATCGCCAGAATTACACCGCAGACGATGAGGACGAGGATGAAAAGGTGCGATATGCTCGCGGTTTCCGGCGAGAAGGGGTGGAATACTGGGATGTCGCCGCCGTTCATGCTCGGTCTTGGCAAAAGTGTTTTCGCTGTCGGACTGGCTGCTCAATTTTGTTCCATTCTCCAGTTCGCATTTTTCAATTATTTTTATAGGCCATTTTCTGGATGTTCACAAATAAAGTTTCAGGGCATTTTCAAAAATCCATTTGTCAGAGCACCGCGAACAGTTCGGAAGTTCTGGCGACTTGCGAAGAGACGATGATAAACGGGGCAAAAGTGCGTCTGCTATGGGGTGTTCACCCCATGTGTGACTTTCACGAATGGGTGAAATGCTTTTTATAAATTCCTTTTGGTCGGGCGACGCCACCTCAATGCCAGTAGGGTTTTACCCCATGAGAAAATTCCATCTCATCGCGTAGCTTCCTTGGATGGTGAACATATTGCCATGTTGTCCGGCGCGCCCCGTTCAAATTTTTCGCCGCACTTTCCGAATCCATTCTTCATCGCGACGCCATGAGTCATCCAGAACTTGAACGCGTGTTGTTGACGGGTGCCAGCGGTTACGTCGGCGGGCGGTTGCTGGTCGAATTACAGCGGCGTGGCATGGCGATTCGTTGCCTCGCGCGCCGTCCTGAATTTCTTTTGCCAAAAGTCGCGCCGGAAACCGAAGTGATGGCGGGCGACGTGTTGGATCGGGATAGTCTTGCGCCGGCCATGCGCGGCATCGAGACAGCTTATTATCTGGTGCATTCGATGGCGGCGAACGACTTCGAGGAAACGGATCGTCTGGCCGCGCGCAACTTTGCGGAAGCGGCGCGGGATGCGGAGGTTCAAAGAATCGTTTATCTCGGCGGCCTCGGCGCCGGCAGCGAACTTTCGTCGCACTTGCGCAGCCGTCAGGAGGTGGGAAATATTTTGCGTTCCACCGGCGTGCCGGTCATCGAGTTTCGCGCTTCGATCATCATCGGTTCCGGCAGCCTGTCCTTTGAAATGATTCGCGCGCTGGTCGAACGCCTGCCAGTGATGATTGCGCCAAAATGGGTGGCGGTTCCCGCGCAGCCGCTTGCCATCAATGACCTGTTGCAATATCTCATTGCCGCGCGTGATGTGAGCGGACGGGAAAATCAAATTTTTGAAATCGGCGGTCCTGACCGGTTTTCTTACGGCGATCTGATGCGTGAATATGCGAGGCAGCGCGGTTTGCGACGGCTGATGATCCGCGTCCCGCTGCTCACGCCGCGATTATCCAGCCTGTGGCTCGGCCTCGTGACGCCGCTTTATGCGCGCATTGGACGCAAACTGATTGACAGCATTCGCAATCCCACCGTGGTGTGCGACGATTCCGCACTGAAGGCTTTTGCGATTCGTCCAATGGGCGTTCGCGAAGCGATTGCGAGCGCGTTGCGCAATGAAGACAAGGAACTGGCGGCAACGCGCTGGTCGGATGCGTTTTCGTCGGGCGGCACATCTCGACAATGGGGAGGGACGCGATTTGGCAACCGGCTGATGGATTCGCGCTGCGTGCGCGTGAATGTTCCACCCGCGATGGCCTTTGAACCAATCCGCCGGATCGGCGGCGCGACCGGCTGGTATTACGCCAACTGGCTTTGGCGTTTGCGCGGCTGGCTGGATTTGCTGGCCGGCGGCGTGGGAATGCGTCGCTCACGCCGCGATCCGGAAAAACTCCAGACCGGAGACGTGGTGGATTGCTGGCGGGTTGAAGCGCTGGAAACTGACCGGCGTTTGAGGCTCGCGGCCGAAATGAAATTGCCGGGCCGCGCGTGGCTGGAATTTGAAGTGGTCGCGTGCGGAAACGGATCGGAGATCCGCCAGACCGCCAGTTTTGATCCGGTTGGATTTTTTGGACTGGCATATTGGTATGCGGTCTATCCGCTCCACGAGCTGATATTTGGCGGAATGTTGCGCGGGATTGTCAGGGCTGCCACACGCCAAAAATAAAATCCTCGCTTAACAAGTGCGACTTCAATTTACCAACAAAGGAGAAAAATCTTCTTTGCAACTATGGTTGCCAGCCGCGCGGGCCGGGTCTTTGGCCGGAAACAGCGGGTCAATTCGCACCATGCCGTTGAACCAGACTATCTTTATGTTATTCATTTCGTTATCCTTATTTCCGTCAAATGAAAAAGAAATCCATATCGGCACGCAGGCTGAAAAAGCCGGTTCAAGTTTTGCGACCGGAATTTCCCCTGACGCCCGCGAGTTGTGCGTTTCCCGTCATCGCCATGGCTGCCTCGGTCGGAGGCTTGAAAGCTTTATCGGTCATCTTGGGCGGTTTGCCGGCGAACTTCCCGGCCGCGATTGCCATCGTGATGCACCTTGCTCCCGAACATAAGAGCATACTGGCCGAGATTCTAAACAGTCGCACCCATTTGGCGGTCAAGCAGGCGCATACGGGTGATATTTTATCCCAGGGAAATGTTTTTGTCGCCCCGCCCAATCACCACCTTTTTGTGGCCAAGGGCGGACGACTTAAACTTTCCTCATCCGCTGCGGAAAAATTTCATTTTGCCCGTCCGTCCGCCGAACCGCTATTTGCTTCGGTGGCAAAAGTTTACCAAAAGAACGCCATTGCCGTGGTGCTCACGGGTGGTGACGGTGACGGCTCATTTGGGGTGCAGATCATCAAGGAGCGGGGCGGCACAGTCATCGCGCAAGACCGGCCCACGTCGCAGGATTTCAGCATGCCGGAGACTTCCATCAAGACCGGTGACGTTGATTTTATTCTGCCTTTGAACGCAATCGCTTCCAAGTTAATCGAGCTGGTTGGTGCGGGCAGAGGATAAAAAATGGCCGGACGACCGCTGACAGGAAAGCACACTGTTCAAACGGAAGCAAAGATGCCATGATTGCGCGTAGGAAATAAGCGCATGAAAAAAAAGCCTTCATCGTCAAGCCGGCAAAAAAGGCCCGTTCCAACCATTCGCCCTGAAAAGTCCGCCGCGCCCGCGAGTCCCGCGATGGCGGGATTTCCCATCGTAGGCATCGGCGCGTCCGCCGGGGGACTCGAAGCGTTGGATCAGTTCTTGGGGCGAGTGCCGACCGGCAGCGGCATGGCGTTCGTGATTGTTCAGCACCTCGACCCGACGCGCAAAGGCATCATGTCCGAACTGCTCCAGCGCGCCACGGGCATGAAGGTGGTCCAAGTCAAGGACCGCACGCCGGTGCGGCCGGACTGCGTCTATGTGATTCCGCCGAACAAGGACATGTCCATCCTGCACGGAGTCCTGCACCTGCTCAAGCCGACCGCGACGCGCGGGCTGCGGTTGCCGATTGATTTTTTTCTCCGCTCGCTGGCGCAGGATCAGCAGGAACACAGCGTCGGCGTGATTCTTTCCGGCATGGGCTCGGACGGCACGATGGGTCTGCGCGCCATCAAGGAAAAGGCGGGCGTGGTGCTGGTGCAGGAACCGGCGGCGGCCAAATTTGACTCCATGCCGCGCAGCGCGATTGACGCCGGGCTGGCGGACATCGTGGCTCCGGCGGAGGAGTTGCCGGGAAAAATTCTCGCTTATCTGCAACGCACGCCGCTGCTCGCCCGGACGGAAGAAGTGCTGGAAGACAAGGCGCAGAGTGCGCTGGAAAAAGTCGTCATCCTGCTGCGCGCCCACACGGGCAACGACTTTTCTTTTTACAAACGGAACACGCTTTATCGCCGGATCGAGCGCCGCATGGGCATTCACCAGATCAAAAAGATGCCGGCTTATGTCCGCTACTTGCAGGAAAATTCGCAGGAGCTGGATCTGCTTTTCAAAGAGTTGCTGATCGGCGTGACGAATTTTTTCCGCGACCCCGCCGCGTGGGAGCAGTTGTCCGCCGAGGCCATTCCCGCGTTGCTCGCGAGCCGCCCGCCCGGCAAGGCGCTGCGCGCGTGGGTGCCGGGCTGCTCCACGGGGGAAGAAGCCTATTCGCTGGCCATCGTGTTCAAAGAGGCGCTTGAAGAGGTCAAGCCCCGGGGGAAGTTTTCGATTCAAATCTTCGCCACCGACCTGGACCGGGACGCGATTGAAAAAGCCCGGTCGGGCATCTTTTCCGCCAACATCGCCGCCGACATTTCGGAAGCCCGGCTGAAGCGATTCTTCACGAAGGAAGTTAACGGCTACCGGGTGCGCAAGGAGATCCGCGAGATGGTGATCTTTGCGCCGCAGAATCTCATCATGGACCCGCCGTTCACGAAGCTGGACATTTTGAGCTGCCGCAATTTGCTGATTTATCTGACCACCGAGGTGCAGAAGAAACTGATTCCGTTGTTTCACTACAGCCTTTTGCCCGGCGGCATTTTGTTTCAAGGCAGCGCGGAAACGGTCGGGGATTTCACCCATCTTTTCGCGCCGTTAAATGCCAAATCGCGGCTCTTCCGGCGGACGGAATCCGTGCCGCGACCGGAGCAGATCGTTTTTCCATCGGCTTTCACCGCCGCCCCGCCGGTCATTGCCGAGGCGCGGCCGGCGACGAATCCGCCCGCCAGTCTGCAAGCTTTGGCGGATCAGCTGGTGCTGCAAAGTTATGCCCCGCCCGCCGTGCTCACCAATGACACGGGCGATATTTTTTACGTCAGCGGCCGGACCGGAAAATATCTTGAACCCGCCGCCGGCAAAGCGAACTGGAATATTTTTGCCATGGCCCGCGAAGGGTTGCGTTATGAACTGGCGAACGCCTTCAAGGAAGCGTTGCGGAAAAAAGAGGGCGTCACCCTGCACGGACTCAAGGTCGGGACGAACGGCGGCACGCAGTGCGTGGATGTGACCGTCCGGCGGCTGGATGAATCCGGGCCGTTGCAGGGTTTGATGATGATTGTTTTCACCGACGCGGCCGCGCCCGTGGCGACCAAGGCGACCGGCCGGCCCGCGAAGCCGGACGCCCGCAGCCCGCGCGTGGCGGAACTGGAGCAGGAGCTGTTGCAGGTTCGCGGCGAGTCGCGGGCCACCCACGAAGAGATGCAAACCTCGCAGGAGGAACTCCGTTCCGCCAACGAGGAATTGCAATCCACGAATGAAGAAATGCAGTCCACCAACGAGGAACTCACCACCTCGAAGGAGGAGATGCAATCCATGAACGAGGAATTGCAGACGGTCAACACGGAGTTGCAGGTCAAGGTGGACGAGCTGTCGCACGCCAGCAACGACATGAAGAACCTGCTCGACAGCACGGACATTGCGACCCTGTTTTTGGACAAGGAACTCAACGTGCGGCGGTTCACCCCGCAGGCGACGAAAATCATCAAGCTCATCGCGGCGGACGCGGGCCGGCCCATCACGGATTTGTCCTCGGACTTGCACTACCCGGAACTGGCCGATGATGCCCGCATGGTGTTGCAGAAACTGGCCGCCGTGGAAAAAGCCATCAGCGCGCACGATGGCCGCTGGTTTACCGTGCGCATCATGCCTTACCGCACATTGGACGACCGGATTGACGGCGTCGTGATCACTTTCGCGAACATCACCGTGGCCAAGAAACTGGAGGGAAAATTGCGCGGCAAGCATACGGCTTTGGAAAAGCGCGTCGCAGAAGATTCTGCGGAACGGGCGGCATCAGCAACGGCTGACAAAGCGCGGCGCACGCGCAAACAGTGAAGCGTCCGCATCATGCAAAACAAGCCGCCATTATCAGCCAAGGCCGCCCAACTGCGCAGTCGGGCCGAAGCCCAGTTGCGGGAGCAGAAGAAATTGAAAGCTGGCGTGGTGAAGACCGGAGCGGATTCCCGGCGGCTGCTCCATGAATTGCAGGTCCATCAGATTGAATTGGAGATGCAGAACGCCGAGTTGCGGCAAGCCCGGGATGAACTGGAGGTGGCGCTGGAGAATTACACCGACCTCTACGATTTCGCGCCGAGCGGATATTTTTCCTTCGCCGCAACGGGTGCCATCCTTCAGGCCAATCTGACCGGGGCAACGCTGGTCGGCATTGAACGTTCCCGTTTGCTCGGCCAGTCTTTTCGGCAACTGGTTTCCGCCGGGTTTCGTCCGGCGTTCAGCACTTTTCTCGAACAAGTTTTTGCCGGCGAGGAAAAACAATCCGGTGATTTTGAACTTGTCTGCCAAGGCCGGCCGCTCCGGTTCGTGAACATCGAAGCCCAATGTTTGCTCAACCGGCAGGAATGTCGCGCCGTCGTGGTGGACATCACCGCGCGCAAAGTCGCGGAGACGGCCCAGCACCGCCTGGACGTAATGACCGCCTCGAACCGGAAATTGGAGCAGGAAATTATCCGGCGAAAAACACTGGAGCAGGCCCTCAAGCTCAGCGAGCAACAATTACGGCATTTGTCCCGCGAAATTCTGCTCGCGCAGGAAGAGGAACGAAAGCGCATCAGCCGCGAACTGCATGATACAGTCCTGCAAACGCTGGTGAGCATCAGTGTCCATCTGTCAACCTTGACGCCGAGGCTGGCTGACAATCCCGCGAGCCTCCGGCGGAAAATTGCGCAGACGCAACTGCTCGTGGAAAAATCACTGGCGATGGTGCATCGGTTCGCCGTGGAACTGCGCCCGACGGTTTTGGACGATTTGGGACTGATTCCCGCGCTGCACACTTTTATGAAGGATTTCATGAAGCGGACGGGCGTGCGGGCGCATTTGACCGCCTACGCGGCAGTGAACCAACTGCCCATCGGCCAGAGTGCCGTCCTCTATCGCGTCGCTTTGGAAGCCCTCAACAACGTGGCCATCCATGCGCAAGCCAGCGCGGTGGAAGTTGAAATTAAAAAACTGCCGGACTGGATTTGCCTGACGATAACCGACGACGGCAAATCTTTTGATGTGAAACGTGTCCTCCGCACGAAAGGAAACGGACGATTGGGATTGCTCGGCATGAGGGAACGGTTGGAGATGGTCGGTGGCAAATTCTCGATCAAATCCACGCCCGGTCATGGCACCACCGTCACCGCCCGGATTCCAGTCAAGTGAACGGCTCATTTGGGCATCCATCTGGCGGCTTGAAAAGCCAAAAAATTCTCGACTCGGTTTGGAATTGGGCGTGTTAAGAACTAACCCCTTTACGCCGTCTTGTTGAAAATCCGCGCGTCGGGATTTTTATCCGCTCAAGGAGGCAGCAGCTCGGTTCGAAATTTCGTACCGAGTTTTTTTTGGATTACCACTGTATCGTGCTCAAGGACGCGTGCTTCGACCGTGACGAAGAAGTCCATCGTGTGCTGTCGAGAAAATTTTCCCGGCGGAGTCCACGGTGGTAGCAGTGGAGGAGTTTATCGCGGGGTAGGTTGAATAAAACTTCTGCCCACGACGGTTCCAATCACACCGCCGATGATGGCTCCAGCCACGAATTCGGAGAACCAATGGATGGTCACGGAGACGCCCAAGCCGATGTAGAACGCATAGGCTCGTTGCTATGCGGCATTTCAAATAACATCCATCTGCTCGTCGCCTTCCGCGTCCTGCAAGGTTTTGGCGGGGCGATGATGGTGCCGGTGGGACGGTTGACGCTGGTGCGGACATTTCCAAAATCGGAACTCATCCGCGCGATGAGCTTCGTGGCGATTCCCGGTTTGATCGGCCCGA
>Ga0302319_10008736_pt1 | contig 19638 bp, 17 predicted proteins | sample Bog_T0_2_FD_203319 | JGI IMG/M metagenome (GOLD analysis project Ga0302319, IMG submission 203319) | Peat permafrost microbial communities from Stordalen Mire near Abisko, Sweden - Bog_T0_2 | ecosystem: Environmental > Terrestrial > Soil > Wetlands > Peat | place: Sweden: Abisko, Stordalen Mire... | reverse complement strand
CTCCGCACGTGTTGGTCTGCGCGATCGTCCCGGTAGAGCCGGTCTGGGTGACCGTGATCGGGCTGGTGCCGTTCGCACTGTTGATCGAAACGCTACTCGTCGAGAGTTGCAGCGGCGCGGGCGTCGGCGTCGGAGTAGGCGCCGGCGTCGGCGTCGGAGCACTGACGCTGGTGGCGTAGACGACGAGCGCGTACGCGGTATGCGGCGCGAAGCTCACGTTGCCCGACGTGAACGTCAAGGTGTCGCCCGATACAACCGCCGGTCCGGACCATCCGAGTTGCCAGCCGGCGACGGCGTTATTCGGATCGAAGTACGCGATGTAATACGCATCGGCGGCCGAGATGTCGGCGGCCGGAATCGTGAATTGCAGTTGCCCGTGCGATGACGTCACTTGGCCGGAAAAGACCGGCTGGATCACGAGAATCGGCGCCGGCGCACTCCCGCTTAGGATCGTTCGTGCCGCCGGGTTCGCGAAAAGTGCCGTCGGAAAGCTGGGAAAGCCGACGGGGATGCTATTTGAGATCGTCAATGCGACGCTTGGACCGGCGCCGCCGGCAGCCGCGCCGTCGAGCGTGATCGCGCCGCTGAACGCCGGCGCGCCGATCGGAATGACGGCCGTTCCGCTGTTGACGATGACCGCCGATGTGGTCTGAACAGAAAAAGGCGCGTCAGTAGCCGACGCAAGAGGAACGCTTGAACTCTGCGCTCCGCACGCGACGATCGCAGAAGCGAACGCGAGCAAAAATAAAAGTCGAGCTCGATATACCACGCGCCGGTCTCCTCAAAAATTGGCGAGAGAGCCGTGCGCGCAGAGATTCATTGCTCGCAAGACGAGCCGCAAGCATTGCAGTACAGCCGCGCGTTGTAAAGAGGAATCGACCGCGTTCTCTCCCTGCCGAGCGCGCGCTTTGCGCAGGATTAACGTTCGACAGAGTCTGCCGCTCTGATATCGCTCGACATAACAAGCGAAAAAACTGCGCCGATTAGCAGATAGCCAGCCTGGGTAGGATGAACGAGCCCTCTGAAGTGTGAGGGCGCCGTTCTCCCGTTGTGGCCACTACGATGACCCTTGGCACGGGAGGAGAGGGGGACTCCTCGTGACCTCCGCCCAGGATCATGTGAGGCTCGTGATCGTCGATGACGATCCGGTTGACATCGAGTCGGCGCTTGCCGAACTGCGGCGTGCCGGCCATTCCGTCGAGCACGTCGTCGCGCGCGATCCCGACGATATTCGCAAGGCGCTGACGTCGTTTGAACCGGACATCGTGCTCGGCGACTTCGGCGCGGCGGATAGTGAGGTGGCGGCCAAGATCGCTGCGATTCGCGGCGTCCGTACCGACGTACCGGTGGTCTTCTTGTCGGGCACGCTCGACGAGGAGCGGGTGGTCGTCGCCTTGCGTTACGGTGCGGCTGATTTCGTCCTGAAATCGCGTATGACGCGTCTGCCTGCGGTCGTCGAGCGCACGATTCGCGAGGCGGCCGAACGAAGCCGGCTCGAGGTGGCCTTGCGCGAATCGCAAGAGCGCGGATGCCACCATGCGGAGCGCATCGAGACGCTGTTCCGGATGCTGAACGATCTCGGCCGGCCCAGCAGCGCGCAGATCTCGACGATGTTGACCGAAGCCGCCGAGACGCTTCGTCCGCCGCTCCGCTTCCGTGGTGCCCTCTCGCGCATCGTCGGCTCCGAATTGCTGATCCTCGCCGTCGAGCCGCCGCCCGATGCGGGAGCGGCGAAGTTGCGTTTCCCCGCCGGTACGCGCTTGCCGTTTGCTCAAACGATCGGCGCGTCGGGAGCGCGCACGCAAAGTTGGGACGACCTGGAGGGGCAACCCGCCCGCCCGGCGACCGCGACCGCCACCGGCCTCGGTTGGCGCTCGATGGTCACGACGCAATTCATCGTCGGCAGCGACCAATTCGTGCTGACGTTCGGCTCGGAGTCGCCCGCACAATTTGGGCCCGAAGATTCCGCGTACGTCGAGCTTCTCGCGTCGTCGTTTGCCAAACAACTCCAACTCGAAGGCCTCGAGACCTCGCTGCGCGAGTCCGAGCGTCAGGCACGTTTACACAGTGAGCGGCTCGAAGGGCTCTGGCGGATCGCCAACAGTCCGAGTCTGCACGATAAGGAGCTTTGGTTAGCGATGTTGCGCGAGGCCGCAGCGACGCTGCGGCCCGGGCAACCCTTCGAGGGTATCTTTGCGCGTATGGAGGGCGGCAACGTGATCGTCGAAGCGGTCGAAGCTCCCGGCGACGAGGGGGAAGCCGACCGTGTGGTCGACGCGATCGGCCGGGCCACGCCGATCTCCGAGACGATCATGGCGCAATTACTCGCGGCCGGCGGAACGTATGCCTGGAACGATTTCGAAGCCGGAGACGTCCACACGCGCGGCACGCGCCTGCGCGGTTGGCGTTCGGCCATCGCAACGACGTTCGTCGCGGGCGGCGTTACCTACAGCCTGACGTTCGCGTCGCGTCAAGCGACGACCGAGCCGTTCGGTCCCTCGGAGTTCGCGTACATCGAAATCGTGGCGTCGTTCTTCGCCCGCTATCTCCACGAGAAGTGGCAATTCGAGCGCATCGCCTACCAGCAGTCGCACGACGTGCTCACCGATTTGCCCAACCGCTCGCGCTTCCGTTCGCTGGCCCGTTCGGCCGCGGCAACCCGCACGTGCTTTGGGATCGTGCTCGTCGACATCAACGCGTTCCACGACATCAACGAATCCTACGGACATATCACCGGCGACGCGTTGCTGGTCGAAGTCGGGGCAGCCTTGCGGTTACGCATGGCGACGGATGAAATCCTCGGCCGGATCGGAGGCGACGTCTTCGGGGTGTATATCCAAGGCCGCATCTCGGCCCGCGCCCTGCGCGATCGAGCGCTGCATTTTTCCGCAGCGTTCTCGCATGCGTTCTCGACCGGCGACCGGGAAGGCCGGGACTTCATCGCGCTCACCGCGTGCTTCGGAATCGCGCACGCGCCCCAAGACGGCGCCACCGTCGACGCGCTGCTCTCGCATGCCGACGCCGCGCTGATGGTTGCCAAGGATCGAGGCCCGGGTTCGGTCGTGCTCTTCGAAGCGGGGATGGAAGGCGATCCGCGTCGCCGGGCGACGCTGCGCAACGAGCTCGTCGCCGCGCTCGCCGGGAATCAATTCGAACTCTACTACCAGCCCCACGTCGACTTGCACGGTGGGAAAGTCACCGGCTGCGAAGCCTTGATCCGCTGGCACCATCCCAGCCGTGGCCTGCTGCTTCCGGCCGACTTCATTCCGTTTGCGGAACAGAGCGGCCTGATCACCGGGATCGACGATTGGGTGATGCGCGCGGCATGTGCGGCGGCCGACGATCTGAGTTCCGCATGGCCCGACTTCCGGCTCTTTTTCAACCTCAGCGGCCGGCAGGCCGGCGACCCGGCGCTGGTTCGCGCGTTCACGACCGCCGCACGGGCGGGCACCCGGCTCCGCAACGTGGGCGTCGAGATCACCGAGACCGACGCGATGCGCGACGTTGAGGCGACGCGCCGCGTTTGCCGGGCACTGCACCGCTTGGGCGTGAGTATCGCGCTCGACGATTTCGGCGTCGGGTACTCGTCGCTCGCCTCGCTTAATCTGCTCCCGGTCGACATCATTAAAATCGACCGCAGCTTCGTGACGAGTTCGACGCGTGACCCGCGGAGCGTATCGATCGCGGAAACGATCATGGACATCAGCCGGCGCTTCGGATTCGTTTCGCTGGCCGAGGGCGTCGAGGAGCAACGCGATGTTGACTGGCTGAATCATACGCCGTGCGGGATCGGACAAGGATACTTTTTCGGTCTACCGATGCCGCTTCCGAAGTTCAAAGCATGGCTCGACGAGCGCGGCCTGCGGCGGCTCGGCGGTCTGCCGGCCATCGACCTCGAGGAGCTGCCGTTCGGCGCGATCGTGATCGATTTGGATGGTACGATCCTCTCGTACAATCGCTACGAAGCAAACCTCTCGCATCTCGATGCGACACGGTTGATCGGCAAGAACTTCTTTCGCGACGTCGCCCCGTGCACGGGCGTCCAGGCGTTCCAGGGCCGCATGCGTACTTTCGCGGCTTCGGCTGACGTCGTGAGCACCAGCTTCAACTATTTCTTCCCATTCGCACACGGGCAAGTCGACGTCGAAGTCCGCTTCGTAAAGGGGACGGACGACACGATCCTGGTTGTCATCGAACGATTTCCCGATGCGGCGACATCGGCAGTCATGAACGTCGCCCGCGCCGGCGCCATCGAGCGCCGCCCCCCACCGGCCATTTCCGCCGCCTGACCCGCGCACGATCAACGCGGCGCCACACAGCGCATCGTGCCGCGCCTCACCCCTGTCATCCCGAGCGTAGCGCCGTCCCACCCCTGTCATCCCGAGCGTAGCGCCGCAGCGCGGAGTCGAGGGACAGCGACCAAGCTCGGCGATTGCGGCGCTCCGCCAAGCTCGATGGTAGTGGCGGTCCCTCGACTGCGCGCTGCGGCGCTACGCTCGGGATGACAAGGAGTGCGCGCGCTCCGCGCTCGTCGCGAAGTGCGGTGTTCGCGATGGTGAAAAATCTGGAGTGGCTCTCCGCAGGAGAGGCGCTCCTACCTTCTTAGTACTGTGCGGTTGTGCTGGGGGCGGCTTCTAGGGCGGCGATGCGGGATTTGAGTGAGGGGTGCGAGGCGAAGAGCAGTTCGGCCCACTTCGGGCCTTGGTCTTCGGCCAAGTTTTGATCGCGCAGGCGGCGGAAGGCGCGCACGCCGCTGTCGGCGTTGTTGGTCGCGGCCAGCGCGAAGCGGTCGGCGCGGCGTTCGATCGCGCGCGAGAACGCGTTGGCGATCGGCATCGCGAGCAGTTGCCCGATTTGGAGATAGAACGCCAGCCGCATCGCGGTGCCGACGTTGCCCGCGTCGCGTCCGGTCGTGCGGCGTACGATGCCGTTGCCGATCAGGAGCGGCACGGCCGTCAGCGCGGTGCCGAGCGCGATCGCCACCCACGGATCGCGCTTCACGTAGTGGCCAAGTTCGTGCGCGACGACGAACAGCGTTTCGTCTTCGGCGAAGCCGTCGAGCAAAGTGTCGGCGATCGCGATGCGTTCGGTACCGAACACGCCGGTCACGAACGCGTTGGCTTTCTTCGTTTGCCGGCTCATGTCGAAGCGCAGGATCGTCGCACCGCCGACGCCGTAGCGCGCGGCGAGTTCCCGGATCCGCATTTCCAGCGAGCCTTCGAGCGGCACGTATTTGTTGAACAGCGGTAGCACGAACGTCGGCGCGATCACGTTCGCGAACGCCAGCAGCACCGGCAGCCCGGCGATCGCGATCCACGTCCAGCGCCTGGGCGCGCGGCGCATGAGCGTGCCGGCGCCGCCGGCGAGCACCTTTCCGACGACCGCGCCGAGCAGCGCGGCTTTCGTGCGGTCGGCGTTCCACGCCGCAACGCTGCGTTCGCTGTTGCCGAAGATACGTTCGAGCTGGTGGTCTTCGATGTAGTCGATCGGCCACTCGCGCACCGCTTCCGCCACCGACACGAGGCCCACGAAGGCCGGCAAACGCAGCGGAACGGGCAGCCACGCGAGCGCGCGCTCGCAGCCGTCGGCGAGGCCGAACGCCCATAGCGCCGAGCCGGCCGTCGAGCGCGCGATTCCGAGCACCATCAGCAGACGGCGCGTCTCGCCGTAGCGTTTCGCGTCGCGCGGCCGGGCCGGCGCGGGCGCGCGCAAATCGTTGCGCGCCTCGTACGCGCGCCATGCGGTGTAGCCGATCGTCAATCCCGCCGCCGCGCCGAGCGCGAACCGGGCGAGCCCGCTGCGTTCGCTCAAATGATCGAAATCGTTTCCCGGACGCGCGGCAACGCGGAGACCGCCCGTTCGAGTGCGGCGGCGAGTTCGTCGACGATCGGATCGTCGATCTCCTCGACCAGCCCGGCATCGGCTTTTTCGACCAGTTGCGGATCGATCGGCAGTCGCGCGAGCATCGGCGCGCCGGCGAGCTCCGCGACCTGATCGGCGTACGACGGCCCGAAGACGTCGTAGCGAACGCCCGTGTCGGGCGCGGTGAAGTACGACATGTTCTCGACCACGCCGAGGATCGGCTTCTTGAGCTGGTGGATCAGGTTCGCTGCCTTGCGCACGATCATCGTCGCAAGCTTCTGCGGCATCGTCACGAGCACGACGCCGTCGACGGCCAGCGACTGCAGCACGGTCAGCGGCGCGTCGGAGGTGCCGGGCGGCAGATCGATCAGCAGATAGTCGAGATCGCTCCAGAGCACTTGCTCGTAGAATTGGCGGATCACGCCCGAGAGGATCGGGCCGCGCCAGATCATCGCGGTGTCTTCCTTGTCGGTCAGCAGGTTGGCCGAGACGACCTCGATCGCCGAGCGGGTGATCGCGGGGGTCATCAGCGGGCGCGGCTGGCTGCCGGCGGGCGTATTCGGGTCGCTCTCGATGCCGAGCGGAGTCGTCAGGCCGAACAAGCGCGGGATCGAGGGCCCGGTGATGTCGCCGTCGAGGATGCCGACACGCTTGCCGGCGCGCCGCAGACCGACCGCCAAGAGCCCGGTGACGAGCGATTTGCCGACGCCGCCTTTGCCCGACATGACCGGCACGACGCGCGCGAAGCGGGCCCGGCGAGCGAACTCGCCCGGCCCGCGCCGCTGCGGTACGAGGTCGTCGTTGCTGATCGTGGGGACGCGGCCCGAGAGGCGGGCCTGCGTGAGGGCGGCGACGATTGGCTCGCTCCGCAGGCCGTGCGCGGCCGCCCCCTGGGCGATCGTCTCGTACTTGTTGACCCCGCAGCCCGCGCAATGGAGCCCGAAGCGCTCGAGGACCGCCTCGGCGATCGGGACATCGGCGACGAGTTCGCGGATGTTGGTCTCGGGTCCGATGGAATTGGCTGCTGACATTGAATGAGTCGTGTTCTCCATGCAGGCGAACGTTGCTTTCGAGCATTCCCCCGATGCTGCCGGTCTCGACGCGATCGTCGTCGGCGGCGGCCCCGCCGGCCTCGCGGCGGCAAAATACCTGGCCGATGCCGGCCGGACGGCCCTCGTCCTCGAGAAACGCCCCGTTTTGGGGGGCAAACTTTCGTCGTGGCGCGACCGCGACGGCGATATTCTCGAGACCGGGCTGCACTCGTTCTTCGGCGGGTACGATACCGTGCAGTCGTTTCTGCGCGACGTCGGCATCACGCACCACATCCTGTGGCAGCCGCACACGCTGACGTTCGCGATGCCGCCGGGCTTCTCGAACCGCGTCGGCGCCGAGCCGGTGTTCGAAGAGTTCCATTTCATCGACGCACCTTCGCCGCTCAACGGCATCGGCGCCGTGCTCAACGCGCGCTACGTGTTCAACGCCTGGGAGAAAGTGCTCTTCGCCACCGGCACGCTGCCGGTGCTCGTCGGCGATCAGAACTACGCCGACCGGCAGGACGACATCACCTACGCGGAATGGCACCGCAAGCGCGGCATGACCGAACACATGCTGCAGACGTTTTTCGCGCCGATGGCGCTCGCGCTCAACTTCACGCCGGTCGATAAGATCTCGGCCGAAGCGATGCTGCGCGTGATGGCGTACTTCGCGAGCTCGAAAGACGCCAGCCGCTCGGGCTTCCTCGACGGTCCGCCCAACGAACGGCTGATCGAGCCGATCGCCGATCACGCGCGCGCCAAGGGCGTGCGCATCGAGAGCACCGCGCGCGTCGCGGAGTTGCTGTTCGGCGCCGACGGCTGCACCGGTGTGCGCACGAGCGACGGCCGGACCTATCACGCCGCGAACGTGATCCTCGCGACGCCGGTTCACGACGCGGCGAAACTGCTGCCGGCCGAGATGCTGCGCGACCCGCTCGTGCACGGCGTCGGCAAGCTGACGTCGTCGCCGGTGATCAACGCGCATCTGTGGTTCGACCGGCCGATCTCGCCGCACTCGAACCTGATTTTCGGTGCCGGCACCTTGCTGCCGGTGCACGCCGATCTGGGTCAGGCCTCGCCCGGCTACGAATGGCCGAACAAGTCGTTCATCGAGGTCTGCGTCGCGCCGGCCGACGACCTGATGCGCCTCGACGACGATGCGATCGTCGATCTCGTGATGGCCGACATGCACAAGCTCTACCCGCTCGCGACCAAGGAGTCGCTGGTAAAAGCGAAGCTCGTGCGCGTCCCCAAAAGCGTCTACCGCGCCGCGCCCGGTGCGGAGAAACTGCGCCCCGGCTCGCGCACGCCGGTCGCGAATCTGTTCCTCGCGGGCTGCTACACCAACCACCGCTTCCCGGCCAGCATCGAGGGCGCACTGCGTAGTGCCCGCGCGGCCGCCGATCTCGTGCTTGCGCGTACGCATGCTCGAACGTGACCTGCCGCTCGCGTCCGCACCCGTAGTCCCGGCCGTCTCGCTCGACGCCTGCTACCGGCAGTGCGGGGAGATCGCGCACGCGCACTCCAAGACGTTCTCGCTCAGTGCGCGCTTCCTCGCACCCGAGAAGCGGCGCGCGGTGTGGGCGGTCTACGCGTTCTGCCGCACGGCCGACGACATCGTCGACCGGGCCGGCGATCCGGCGGAGCGGCTGCGCGCGATCGACGCCTGGGACGCCGAGGTGCGCGCGGCCTACGACGGTCACGCGACCCATCCGGTAACGATCGCGCTGTGCGACGCGGCGTCGCGTTTTGCCATTCCGCTCGACGCGGCGCTCGATCTGCTGCGCGGCGCGCGCACGGACATCACCGTGAACCGCTACGAGACGTTCGCCGAACTGCTCGACTACTGCTACCTCGTGGCTTCGACGGTCGGCGTGATGGTGACGCCGATTCTGGGCAGCATCGACCGTTCGGCGCTCGAGTATGCGATCGCGCTCGGCCGCGCGATGCAACTGACGAACGTGCTGCGCGACGTCGGCGAGGACGCCGGCATGAATCGCATCTACCTGCCGGCCGAAGAGATGCGGCGCTTCGGTTACACGGAAGCCGATCTCTTCGCCGGCGTGGTCAACGAACGGTTCGCCGACCTCATGCGCTTCCAGATCGCGCGCGCGCGCGAACTCTACCGCGCGGCGGAGCCCGGCATCCGGCTGCTGCAGCCCGAGAGTCGCTACGCGGTGCGCCTGGCGCTGCACCTCTACCGCGGTATCCTCGGCGCGATCGAAGCCAACCGCTACGACGTCTACACCAAGCGCGCGCACGTCTCGACCCGCGCGAAGATCCTCACCGCGCTCGCCCTCGGCTTCACGCACTAACGCGCGCGACGGGCGGCCTGGGTGGCTGTTCCTCGACTCCGCGCTGCGCGCTCCGCTCGGAATGACAGGGGGGGCGCTGCGACGTTGGGGGCGGCGGGTTGCCGGGTTCACAACAAAAGGAGCGGCTCTCGCAGAGAGGCGCTCCTACCCTTCGCGGTCTGCGGCGAAAGAGCGGGCCCCACCGCGAAATGCCCCCTTGTCATCCCGAGCGGAGCGCGTCGGCGCGGAGTCGAGGGACAGCCCCAACCGCCCCACCGGGGACCGCTCGCAAAACGCGCGTCAGAAGAACGTCGAGAGGTTCTTCGCCGTGAGGACGGTTTGGTCGAGGTAGATCTCGCGGCGCGCGATTTTCCACGTGCCGTCTTCTTTGCGCAGGCGGTCGAGGCGGCGGCCGACCCACAGGTCTTGCTCGGTGTCGAGGCGGCTGCGGTAGATGAAGAAGTTGCAGCTTGCCGTGACTTCGGCGTCGGAGTGCCGCTCGCGGATGCGGACGTTCGAGACGAAGTGGCGCGTGCGCGAGGGCGGGTCTTCCGACCACGACGTCCCCGTCTCGAGCTTGTACACGCGCATTTCGAGCATGCGCCGCGTCTCATCGAAGAGCGCGCCTTCGCCGGGCTTGGTGAATTCGCGGTCCGCGTCGTCGCGGCCGCGGGTGCTGCGAATCGGCATCCAATACGTCGCATCGCCGGTGAAGCAGTCGAGCCAGTCCTCGAAGCGCCGTTCGTCGAGCAGGTCGGCTTCGGCGAAGAGCGTCTGCTCGATCTCGTACTGCAGTTCCGCGCTCATAGCGTGCCCTCGGGGCGGGCGTGGTTGCGGCGCAACTCATCCCACGTTCCGGCCTTCATCGCGTCGTCCCAAAAGCGGTAGAACCACATCTGCCCGTACTCGTTGACGAACGAATCGATGCGGCTCGGGCTCTGGCCGTCGTTGACGAACGTGCCCGATCCCAGGCCCATCGCGTAATTCAGGTCCTCATCTTGCAGCGGGTCGATGCTCGCGCCCGACGTCGCTTGATCCCAATTCTCGCCGTCCTCTTGCTCGTAGAGTCCGGCCGGCCCGAATTTTTGAAACGCGAGCCGCTTCTCCGCGAGCTGCGTCTCGGGCGTGCCGTTCTGATCGAACAGCGCGATCGCGCGAATCTCCGTCAGGTGCGGCCCGATCGGGTTACGGACGACGAGGAGCCGGTCGATCAGGAACAGATTTGGGAATACGTTGCCGTTGAAGCGCTGAATCTTCAACTGCAGCGGACTGAGCTTGGCCGTGAACTCGGGATCGTTGCGCCAGCGTTCGAACGCCGGATCGATGCGCAGCCGGAAGCCGTCGGCCGGCGCGTCGTCCTTGGGCGGCGCGAAGCCGGTCTTGCAGTTGACGCCGTGCCCGTACTCGGTGAGCAAGGTGAAGCCGGGCTCCTGGCCGCGCGCGAACTGCGCTCGCTGGTCGCGCAATTTGGCCATCGTGAGGATTGCCGAGCGGTGCGCGACGGCGCCGTGCGCGTTGTCGCCGACGGCGTTGTCGGCTGCGAACTTCCAGTTCGTGCGGATTTGCCAGCGCACCGTGCCGGGGACGACGGATAAATTGCCGCGGCCGAGCACCGCGTCGAGGAACCAGCGGAAATCGCCGAGGTATTCCTCGAGCGGCGGCGCCTGCGGATCGAGCGTGCCGAACACGAGCCCGTGATAGGTCGCGACCTGCGCGACGGGCACCAAACCCCACTGCGAAAAATCGAGTTGCCCGGCGTAGAAGCTCTCGTTGTTGGGCACGCCGACGAGCGTGCCGGGGTCGACGCGCTTCCCCTGGAGATCGTAGCACCAGCCGTGATAGGGACATGTGAACGTGGCCGCCGTCCCCGCGTCGTTGCGCGTAACCTGATTGCCGCGGTGGCGGCAACTGTTGATCAGCGCCCGGATGCCGCCGGCTTGATCGCGCGCGACGATGACGGGCGTCTCGCCCATCTTGCACGTAATGTAGTCGCCGGCGTTGGGAATTTGATCTTCGTGCGCGAGGAAGAGCCAGCAGCGGCCGAAGATGTGGGACTTCTCTTGGGCGTAGATCGCCTCATCGTGGAAGATGCGGCGCGAGATGAGGCCCCGCTCCGTATCGACCAGGCTACGCGTCACTTTCCGCTACTCCTAAACGCAAAAGAATGCGGGCCGTCGCGTTGATGTGCTCGGCCATCAGTTCCGCCGCGCGGTCGGCATCGCGCGCGAGCGCGGCTTCCATGATCCCCTTATGCTCGAGGGTCACGTTGCGCGGCTCGTCGTTGTACCACACGGCGAGTTGCCGGTAGCGCTCGGAATGCGCGTGCAACGTGCGCCGGAAGCGCTTCATCCAATCCGAGGACGACGCCGATACGAGCGCGTCGTGAAAAGCCGCGTGTTGCTGCCGGTAGGCGTTGCTGATCACGCGCGGATTCTGGCCCTCGCCGCCGCGAATCTGCGCGAGCTTGTGGCCGTCGGCGAGCAGTTGCGCTTCCCATTCGACGTCACCGTGCGCGATCGCATCGCGCAACGCGAACGTCTCGATCTCGACGCGCGCCCGCGTCACGTCGATCAAGTCGGTCGCCGAAACCGGCGTAGCGCGAAAGCCGCGCTGCTCTTCGGCGATCACGAGGCCGTCCGCCGTCAGTTGGCAGAGCGCCTCGCGGACGGCGGAGAGGCCGACGCGAAATTCGCGCTGCACGTCCTTCACGCCGATCGTCTTGCCGGGCGGCAGGCGGCCCGTCATGATGTCTTCCCGCAGCGCATCGTAGATGGCCGCGCGCAACGAGGGGTGCGAACCCCGCTGCAGGGGCTGCGGCGTGACGCTCATGGAGGCCGACCTTTGACCGGGAGCCACTTGACTCCCTGCCGAAAGTCGACTACATTCACGAAAATCGATTTCATAAGGAGCCGGGACGAGTGAGCGACGAGCAAGTGGTTCCGCGGGTGCAGGCCTTGGGGTACGTGGGCATCGGGGCCGGTGACGTCGGCGCCTGGGAAGCTTTCGCGACCTCGTTCCTCGGCCTCGAACTGCGCGAGCGCGACGCGAGCGGCGCGCTGCACCTGCGCATGGACGATCAGGTCGCGCGGGTGATCGTCGAGCCGGACGGGCGCGACGATCTCACGTTCACCGGCTGGGAAGTAGCCGGCGACGCGGCCCTCGCGGAACTCGCCGAGCGGCTGCGGGCGGCCGGCATTCCGTATGCGACGGCCACGCCCGAAGAATGCCGGGCCCGGCACGTCGGCGGCATGATTCGTTGCGCCGATCCGGCCGGTTTAGCGACCGAACTCTACTGGGGTGGGCTCGTCGATCTGGCCCAGCCGTTCCGCTCGCCGCGCGCGATCTCGGGCTTCGAGACGATCGGCAAGGGCCTCGGCCACGTGGTCGTGATCGTCGACGATTTCGCTGCGGCGATGCACTTCTATCGCGACGTGCTCGGGCTGCGCGTGAGCGATTTCATCACGTTCGACCGGCGCGGCACGATGGTCACGATGGCGTTCATGCACTGCAACGGCCGACATCACAGCCTCGCGTTCATGCAGTTGCCGCAGTCGGCAAAGCGCCTCTCGCATCTGATGTTCGAGGTCCGCGAACTCGACGACGTCGGCCGCACGCACTCGTTGTGCGACGAGCGCGGCGTCATCGTCACGAAGGCGCTGGGCCGCCACACCAACGACCGGATGTTCTCGTTCTACTGCCAAACGCCGTCGGGCTTCGAGCTCGAGTACGGTTGGGGCGGACGCATCGTCGACGACGCGACGTGGAGCGTCGAAACGCATTTCACACCAAGCATGTGGGGCCACGCGCGCCTCAACCAGGAGAAGAAGTGAACACGATTTGGATGGACCTGCTCGGCGCCGAAGTGCGGTACCGGGGCAAATATCGCACGCGCACCATCGAGTACGGCGAGGGCGCGCCGCTGGTTCTTATGCACGGCGTCGGCGGTCACGCCGAGGCCTACGCGCGCAATCTCAAACGGCTGGGCGAAAGCCACCGCGCCATCTCGATCGATCTGCTCTGGCACGGGCTCTCCGGCAAACCGCCGTTCACGGTCGAGATGATTCCCGAGTACTGCAAGCAAGTCATCGATCTGCTCGACGATCTGGGCGTCGAGAAGGCCTCGATCGAGGGCGAGTCGCTCGGCGGCTGGGTCGGGATGTGGTTCGCGCTGCATTACCCCGATCGGATCGACAAGCTGATCCTCAATACGACGGCCGGCATCCGCTACGACGAGACGCAGGTAACGATCGATCACGCCGGCGGTACGAACGCGCTGCGCGACCGCTCGCTCGCCGCGATCGCAAACCCCGACCGTGAGACGATCCGCAAGCGGCTGGAATGGCTGATGGCGACGCCCGATCGCGTCACCGAAGAGCTGATCGATCTGCGCTACGCGCTCTACAACCGCCCCGACACCAACGCATCGTTGACCGACGTCTTCCGCAACAGTTTCCAGCGTCCGCACTCGCCGTGGTCGATTCCAGAGAGCGACCTCGCGAACATCAAGGCGCCGACGCTCGTCCTGTGGTCGGATAAGAACCCCGGCGCGGGGCCCGACGCAGGCGAACGGATCGCGAAGCTCATACCGGGCTCCCAGTACTACTGCATCACCGACGCGGCGCACTGGCCGCAATGGGAGCAGCCCGAACAACACGATACGGCGGTGAACGCCTTCCTCGCCGGAAAGACGCTGGTAACCTCATGATTCGACGCATCGTCGCTGCCCTCGTGGGTGCGGCCGTCTGCCTTGCGGCAAGCCCGGCGTTCGCGCAAAGCGCTGCCGCGCCCGGCGAACCCGCGCTCGTCACGCTGCACGTCGCCACGGGAACAGAAAATCAAGCCACGCCGCTGCTGTACGGCGTCTCGTCGGGGATGTTCCGCCGCGCCGGTCTCGACGTGCAGATCATAAAGATGAACAGCGGCTCGGCCGTCGCCTCGGCGGTCGCCGGCGGCGCGGTCGACATCGGCAAGTCGGCCATCGTGCCGATCATCAACGCGCACGCCCACGGCGCGCCGTTCACGATGGTCGCGGGCAGCACGTACTACATCCCGGCGGAGTCGCAGATGATCGTCGCGGCGTCGTCGTCGATTCACGAGGCAAAGGATCTCGCGGGCAAGACGATCGGCGTTGGCGCCCTCTCGGACATCTTTACGCTCGCGACGAAGGCGTGGCTCGGTGCGCACGGCGTGGACCCGAACTCCGCGAAATTTCTGGAATTGCCGCTCTCGTCGGCACCGGCCGCCATCACGCAGGGTCGCATCGACGCCGCGACCTTATACGAACCGATCCTCCAGTTGTCGATCGAGTCGGGGCAATTTCGGGTGATCGACAGTCCGCTCGACACGTTCGGCAAGCGCTTCCAGGTCTCGGCCTGGTTCACGACGACCGACTGGGCGAATAGCCACCGCGATGCGCTCGATAAGTTTCTGCACGTGATGCGCGACTCGAGCGCGTACATCAACGGGCACTACAAGGACGTTATCCCCGAACTCTCGGCGTTCACGAACATCGACGCGGCGGTCATCGCGCGGATGCCGATCCCGCGCTACGCGTTGTGCCTGACCCCGGGCGACATTCAATCGCCGATCGACGTCGCGGCGAAATTCGGCTCGATCGACAAGAGCTTCCCGGCCGCCGACCTGATCAGCCCCTTCGCGCTGAAGTGCTGAATGGCGCGCGTTCCGCTCGTCGATGAGGGGGCGCACCCGGAATTGACGGAGACGATCGGGCGGCTGCGAGCGGGACGTCGCGGCAGCCTGATCAATGTCTACCGTTTGCTGCTGCATAGCCCCGATGTAGCGCTCGGATGGTTCGAACTCATCGACGCGGTGCGCTTTCGCACGAGTCTGGACGACGCGACGCGCGAACTCGTCATCGTGCGCATCGCCCACCTCAACGGCGTGCCGTATATCCTCAACCAGCACGTACCGGCGATGGCCCGTGCGGCGGGTCTAACGCCGGCGCAGTGGGAGACGCTCGCCGACTGGCGCTCTTCCGATGCCTTCGACGCGCGCCAGACGGCGGTGCTGGCGTATACCGACGCGATGACCGTCGACGTCGGCGTCGGCGGCGACGTTTTCGCGGCGCTGCGCGCGTTCTTCGGCGATCGTGAGATCGTCGAGCTGACGGTGCTGATCGGCGCTTACAACATGCATTCGCGCGTGCTTCGTGCGCTCGAAATCGATCCGGAAGCCGTGCCCGCAGGAGTGGAGTCATAGCGAACGTACCGGTCATCGTCGTCGAAGACGACGTCTTCACGCGCCTGATCGGGGTCGTGCTCGATCCGCGCACCTCGGCCGAGCGCCACGCCGCATTTGCCGAATTTGTGGCCCACGACGAGCCCGACTTCGCCGGCTGGTGCGAGCGGCTGCGGTCGTCCGTGCCCGGACTCGCGCCGGCAGACGTCCGTCTCGTGACCTCGCAAGACGAACTGCGCCGCGAATTGCCGGGCGCGGCTGCCGTCATCGTCGAGGCGCTCGCGGTCGGCGCCGCGGAGATCGCGCTGGCGCCGGAATTGCTCGTGGTGCAGAAGTTCGGCGTCGTGACGCGAAACATCGATCTCGACGCGTGCGAGCGTGCCGGGATCGCCGTCCGCACGTTGCGCCGCCGCTCCAACATCGCTTGTGCGGAGTGGGCGATCATGATGATGCTTGCGCTCGGGAAGCAACTGCCGCGCCTTGGCGGCCGAGTGACGGCCGCTGGGCTCGAGGAGATCGGCTACCCGCCGCGGCCGTTCGCGGGCGTGCATACGGCGCGCAATAACTGGGCTCGCGTACCCGGTCTGCGCGTGCTCGACGGGGCCACCCTCGGCCTCGCCGGATTCGGTGAAATCGGCCGCGAAATCGCGCTACGCGCTCAGCCTTTTGGTGTGCGCACGCTCTACTATCAGCGCACGCCGCTGAACGCAGCGGAGGAGCGTGCGTTCGGCGTTGAGTACGCGGGACTCGAGACGTTGCTGGCGCAGAGCGATATCGTGAGCGTTCAGCTGCCCGCCGGCCCGGCGACCCGTGGCTTCCTCGACCGCGCGCGTCTGGAGCGGATGAAGCCCGGCGCGTTTCTGATCAACGTCGCGCGCGCCGATCTCGTCGACCGCGACGGTTTGCTGGCGGTGCTCCGATCGGGACACTTGGGAGGTTTTGCCCTCGACGCGCTCTACGACGCGCCGGTTCCGGCCGGCGATCCGCTGCTCGCCTTCGACAACGTATGTATGACGCCGCACATCGCAGCGCAGCCGCGCGGCAACGCCTTGGGCGATATCGCCGAGATCGTGCAGGCGCTCGCGCACGAACTCGCGCCGGGCGCGGCATTCATGGAGGGAGTTCGATGATCGATTTAACGGACCGCGTCGTGCTGATCACGGGCGGCGCGGGCGGGCTCGGGCGCGCGATCGTCGAGCGGTTCGTCGCCGGCGGTGCGCGCGTCGTCGTCTTCGACCGGTCGCGCGACGCGCTCGCGGTACTGGCCGCGCGCTATCCCGGCATCGAGACGGTAGCCGGCGACGTGACGCGCTACGAAGATAACGTGCGCGCGGTGACGGCCACGGTCGAGCGTTTCGGGCGCCTCGACGTCTTCGTCGGCAACGCCGGTATTTACGACGGTCGCGCGACGCTGGAGAGCATCCCCGGTGAGGAACTCGGCGCGGCGTTCGACGAGCTCTTCGGCGTCGACGTCAAGGGCTACATGCTCGGTGCCCGCGCCGCGGCGGCGGAACTGCGTCGCTCGCGCGGGGCCATCGTCTTCACCTCGTCGGTGTCGGGCGTCGCGCCGGGCTTCGGCGGGGTGCTCTACATCGCCGCGAAACACGCGGTCATCGGGCTGACGAAGCAGCTCGCGCTCGAACTCGCTCCGGAGATTCGCGTGAACGCCGTGGCACCGGGCTTCATCCCGACGCAGCTTGGCGGGATCTCGGCGCTCGGCCAGGCGCCGCAGTCCGACGCCTTGCCCGACGCGGAACGCTATCTGCTCAAACGCGTACCGACGGCCGAGGATTACGTCGAACTGTACGCGCTCTTCGCCTCGAACAGTTCGGCCACGCTCACCGGCACGATCGTGCTGGCCGACGGCGGCAGCTCGATCAAGCGCTGAGGGAGGCCGCCGCTAGGCGATCGTGTGCGTGAGCGTCCCGACGTTCTCGCACCACAACTCGACCGTGTCGCCGGCCTGCAAAAAAACGCCGCGCGCGGAACCGACGCCGGCCGGGGTCCCGGTCAGGATCACGTCGCCCGGCTGCAGCGTGATGCGCTTCGAGAGTTGCGCGATCTGCTCGGCCAAGGTGAAGATCATCTGCGAGGTGTTGGAGTCCTGTTTGAGTTCGCCGTTGACCCACAGCCGGATACCGAGATTTTGCACGTCGCCGACATCGCTCGCGGGGACGATCCAGGGACCGAGCGGGCACGAACCGTCGAAGCTCTTGTGGGCGAGCCAATCGGCAAAGAACGGAGACGTCGGCGGCAGCGGCGGACGGAAGAAGAAGTCGCGCGCGGACAGGTCGTTGGCGACCGTGTACCCGGCGACGTAGTTCAGCGCGTCGGCTTCGCTGACGTGCGCTGCGGGCTTGCCGATCACGGCCGCGAGCTCGACTTCGTAATCGAGCGCTTTGGAGGCCGGCGACTTGATGTGGGCGTGCGTTCCGACGACCGAATGCGACGATTTGATGAAGTGAAAGGCGTGCAGACCGAGCGTGTGCGGATCGGGTTCCGGATCGCGCCCTTGCTGCGCAGCCATCTCTTTCACATGATCTTCGTAATTCGCGCCGACGCAGTAGATCGCGCCCGGGTGCGGGATCGGCGCTTTGATTTGCTTCCAATCGATCGGCGTGCCGCCGCCGGCGTTCGCCGCCTCGGTGAGGCGCGCGTCGGCCGCAGCCCAGTCGGCGAGAATGCCGAGCGTCGTCGCGTACGCAGCGTTTCTGGTCGCGTCGGCGGCGTCGATCACGTGATCGCGAACGACGATGCCCGCGCGCGGGCCTTTCCCGGCGTCGTACGTTACGAGTTTGTAGCTCACGGCGGTCTCCTTATCAAGTAGCGGGCATGCGTTCCAAGCGGCGAATGCGCGCTCCTCGGTGGCATGTTGGAGGAAGTCGTCTACGTGTATGCTATGACGGCGGGATGAGCACGATCATCGTGGACGCGCTCGCCGGCGGCGCGAGTTCGCCGGTGCGCACCGGTTGGGCCGTCGGCGGCGACCCGTACGTGCCGGTGCGGGGCGCGGGCGCCTATGCCTACGATGCCGCCGGCCGGCGTTCGATCGATTACGTGATGGCGTACGGTCCGCTATTGTTCGGCCACGGCCACCCGGCGTTCTCGAGCGGACTCGACGCACTCGCCGCGCGCGGCGCCGTCACCGGCTCGACGCATCCCGACGAACTGGTGCTCGCCGAGCGCATACGCGGCCACCTGCCGTCGATGCAGCGGCTGCGCTTCACGACGACCGGCAGCGAGGCCGTGCAGAGCGCGATTCGCGTCGCGCGCGCGTTCACCGGGCGCGATGCGGTGCTGAAATTCGCAGGCAACTATCACGGCCACTTCGATCTCGCGTTGCAGGACGCCGGTGCGTCGGCGCACACCGACGCGCCGCAGCGCTCGGGGATTCCGCCGGCCGTGACGCACGATCTCGCGGTCGCACGCTACAACGATCTGGCCGACGTCGATGCGAAGCTCGCGCGCGTGGGTGACCGGCTCGCGGCGATTCTGGTCGAACCGGTCGTCGGGAATATGGGGCTCGTCCAGCCCGAACCCGGATTTCTCGACGGCTTGCGCGAGCGGGCGCATGCGCGTGGCGCCCTGTTGATCTTCGACGAAGTGATCACGTGGTTGCGCCTCGGCCTCGGCGGCGCGCAGGCGCGCGCGGGCATCACGCCCGACCTTACGACCGTCGGCAAGATCATCGGCGGCGGCTTTCCGCTGGCGGCGTTCGGCGGCCGCGCGGACGCGATGGCCGTGCTCGCGCCCGACGGCCCGTGCTTCACGGGCGGTACGCATGCCGGCAATCCGTTCGCCGTCGGGATCGGTCTGCGCGTGCTCGATTGGCTCGAAGCGCACCCGGAGGCCTACGGCGCGATGGACCGCCGCGCGCAGCGGCTGGCAGCGGGCATTCGCGGCGTGCTGACGGAGCTCGAGTGCCCGCTCGCGGTCGTGCAGTTGGAGAGCATCGTCGATTTCAAGTTCCGCCGCGGCCGGCCGAACCGCGACTACGACGACGCCCGGGCCGCCAACCGCGCGACCTACGCCGCCTACTATCACGAGATGCGCGCGCGCGGCATCCTCTTGCCGCCCTCGCAGAACGAAGTGATGTTCCTCTGCACCGAACACAGCGACGCCGACATCGACGAAACCATCGCCGCGATCGCCGCCTCGCTACGTGCGCTGCGCGATCGCGGAGCGCTCGATGTGGGATAAGCGTGAGCAGGCCGCCTTTCGCGGGGTCGTGCGTGCGCCAAGAAAGGTAG
>Ga0302319_10008729_pt1 | contig 19645 bp, 16 predicted proteins | sample Bog_T0_2_FD_203319 | JGI IMG/M metagenome (GOLD analysis project Ga0302319, IMG submission 203319) | Peat permafrost microbial communities from Stordalen Mire near Abisko, Sweden - Bog_T0_2 | ecosystem: Environmental > Terrestrial > Soil > Wetlands > Peat | place: Sweden: Abisko, Stordalen Mire... | reverse complement strand
GTCGCTCTTGGGCACGCAGGCCAGGTAGGCGGCCAATTGGATGATGGCCACCTCGCCTTCGGGGCTGCCCAGGAACTGGAAGGCCTCGCGGGCGCTCATGGCCAGGCCCAAGGCCGCGGGATCGGCGTTGCCGATGTCCTCGCTGGCCATGCGGGTCAGGCGGCGCAGGACATAGAGCGGGTCCTCGCCCGCGGCCAGCATGCGGGTGCACCAGTAGACCGCCCCGTCGGGCAGGGAGGCGCGCACGCACTTGTGCAGGGCGCTGATCAGGTCGTAATGCTGGTCGCCGTCGCGGTCGTAGAGCAGCACCTGCGACCCGGCAGCCTGCTCGGCCAAGGCCTGCGTCAGCGGGGCATCCTGGGCGCGGGCCATGGCGCCCGCCTGCTCCAGCAGCCCCAGCGCCCGGCGGGCGTCGCCATCGGCCAGCGAGGCCAGCGCCTGCAGGGCGCCCGGCTCGGCCGTCAGCCCCCAAGCCCCCAGCCCGCGCTCCACGTCGGCCAGCGCCCGCGCCAGCAGCGGCGTCAGCGCCTCGACGCCCAGCGGCTCCAGCTTCAGCACGCGGGCCCTTGAGAGCAGGGCCGCGTTCAGGCTGAAGCTGGGGTTCTCGGTGGTGGCGCCCACCAGCGTCAGGGTGCCGTCCTCCAGGTGGGGCAGGAAGGCGTCCTGCTGGGCCTTGTTGAAGCGGTGGATCTCATCGAGGAACAGCAGGGTGCGGCGGCCATGGCGGGCGCGGGTCTGGCGGGCCTGCTCGACCACGGCCCGCACGTCCTTGATGCCCGCATCCACGGCCGAAAGGGCCAGGAACTCGAAGCCGCCCTGGGCCGCCAGCAGGCGCGCCAGCGTGGTCTTGCCCACGCCCGGGGGGCCCCAGAAGATCAACGAGCCCGCCTCGCCCTTCAGGAAGGCGTCGCGCAGCGGCAGGCCGGGGGCGAACAATTTGTCCTGGCCCACCACCTCGTCCAAAGACCGAGGGCGCAGGCGCTCGGCGAGCGGCTGCGCCCTCAAGTCCGGCTGGTCGCCGAAGAGCTCCATCAGTCCATGCTTCGCAGGATGGCGCCGGTGATCAGCTTGGGCTGGAAGTAGGTGCTCTTCTGCGGCATGACGTCCTTGGCGTCGGAGACCGCCTTCAGCTGGTCCATGCGGGTGGGGTTGAGCAGGAAGGCGCACTGGGCCTGGCCGCTGAGCACGGCCTTGGCCGCCTTCTCGGCGCCCTTTTCAAAGGTCAGATCCTGCTGGGCGGCGATGCTCTCGGGGGTCATGCCCAGCACCTTCTCCAAGGCCAGGGCCTGCAAGAGGCTCACATCCAGGCCCTTGTAGGCCTTGCTGCGCTTCTCCTTGACCACCTTCTGCGGGTCCGACGAAGCCTTCAGCGTCAGGCTGTAATAGCCCTCGGGCAGGACCAGGCCGAAGACGTGGGGCTCGGCGCCCCGGGCCTTCTTCAACGCCATCTTGGCGGCCAGTGCGCCAGCCTTGCCCATCACCGCCAGCAAGGCGTCCAGGCTGGGCTGCTTCGCCACCACGAAATCGACCCCCAGGCCCAGCAGCAGCTTGGCGCCGCTGAAGCCCTTGCGGTCCACGATCAGCCGGTGCGTCGGCAGGATGATCAGGCCGGGGTTCTGGAAGGGCGTGAAGCAGGCCAGCGTATGGGCGGCGGCGGCCCTCACGGCCTTGGGGGCCTCCTTGCTGAAGCGCAGCATGGTCTCGTAGCGGTGGTGCCCGTCGGCGATGTAGACCGGGGCCTTGGCCAGCGGGGCCGTGAAGGCCTTGATGGCCGCGGGCGAGTCGACCACCCAGACCTTGTGGCGCTCGCCGTCGGGCGTGCGGAAGTCGGCCGCGGGCTTCTTCTTCATCTGCGCCGCGATCCACTTCAGCGACCTGCCCTTGGCGTCGTCGTAGAGGAAGAAGATGGGCGAGAAGTTGGTGTGGGTGGCCTTGGTCAGCTCCAGGCGGTCCGCCTTGGGCTTGCTCAGGGTCTTCTCGTGGGGGCGCACCACGCCCTTCTTGTAGTCCTCCAGGCCCAGCTGGGAGTAGACGCCCATGAAGGTCTTCTTGGCGCCGCCGGGGGCGGTGTAGGTCTGGCTGGCCACGTAGATGGCCGGCTTGGCGTCGTTCTTCAGCACGCCCTGCCCGCGCCACAGCTGCAGCTGCTTGGCCGCGCGGCTGTACTTGTTCTTCTGCGCGTCATCGCCGGCCTGGGATTTGCCGAAATCCAGGCGGATCACGTTGTGCGGGTGCAGGTTGTAGTAAAAGTCCTGCTCCTTGGGGGCGATGATGTCATAGGGCGGCGCCACCACCTTGCCGAAGTCTTTCACCTTCGACAGGTCGTAGCGCAGGGCTTTGAAGGGGGACAGCTTGGCCATGGGTCTCCTCAGGTCTCGATCCGGTTAAAGGTCCTCTAGGTCACGGTGCATGGCCTTCAGCCCGCTGTCCACGCCGCGGGGGGTGAAGCCCCATGACCGCAGTTTGGCGATGCTCAGGCTGGCATCCATGGGCCGCGGGTCCTTGAACACCACGTCCGTGGCCGAGGCCGCCTGCACGGCGGCTTCGGGGAAGCCGAACTCGCGCGCCAGGCGCACGCCGAAATCGTGGCGGGTGAGGCGCTCCGGCCCGGCCAGGTTCAGCACGCCGGACCAGCCCTGCTCGGCGCCCATGGCCAGGCCCAGGCAGGCGTCCTCGGCGTAGATGGGCGTGCGCCATTGGTCGGTGAAGGCCACCTGGCGGCCGCTGGTCAGCAGGGCCCGCAACCATTTTTCGGCGAAATTGCGGCCCTTGGCGCCGCCGCGCCCCCAGCCGTAGGTGAGGGCCAGCCGCAGCACCAGGGCCCGGTCGCCGCCGGCTTGGAGCACCAAGGCTTCGGCGTCGCGCTTGCTGGCGCCATAGACGCCCAGCGGCCTGGCGGGGTCGGCCTCGTCGGCCAGGGCGCGGCTGCCGTCGCAGACCTGGTCGGTGCTGGCGAAGACGATGCGCGCGCCGGCCTTGGCGGCGGCCTGGGCCACCAGCTTGGCGCCCTGCACATTGATCTGGCGGGTGGCGGGCACATCGGCCGCGCAGGCGTCCGGGTCGGCCAGGGCCGCCAAGTGGAAGACCACCTGCGGCTTGGCCTGGTCCACCAGCGCGGTGACGGCGTCGGGCAGGCACACGTCCAGCGGCCGCTCCTCCACGCCTTTCAAGCCGGGGGCCTTGGCATGGTACGAGCCCCAGACCGTCCAGCCCTGCTTTTGCAGGTGGACCGCCAGGTTGCTGCCGAGGAAGCCTCCCATGCCGGTGATCAGGGCGCGCTTATCCATGGAGCTCCATCAAGGGCGTGGCGACGGGGAAGGTGAAGGTGCGGGGGTGGCGGCCGATCGGGCCGTGGGGCTGAGGGCCTCGGCGTCGCTGGGCCCGCCCCAATGCACGCTGACCAGGCCGATCATCAGGCTGGCGCCGACCGCCACGCCGGCGGCGCCGCTCAGGGTGGCCTTGGCCCGGTCCTGGCCGAAATCGGGCGGGAACTGGTGCTGGGCGCAGCTCTCGATCACCAGGGCGCCCAGCACGGACCAGAAGGCCGTGAAGGGGGCCGACAGCAGGGTGACGCCCACGAAGCTCTCCCAGCCGCTGTCGTGGGTCTTGGCCGGCGGAGGAGGGCTGGCCGGCAACAGGGCCAGGACGTCGGCGCTGGGGCTCAGGGCGGCGGCGGTGCCGCTGAGCGCGCTGGCCGTGGGGCTGAGGGCGATGGCGGCGGTGCCGCTGAGCGCGTCGGCCGTGGGGCTGAGGGCGATGGCGGCGGTGCCGCTGAGCGCGCCGGCTGAGGCGGCGGCGCTGGCGGCCAGCAGGGCCAGCAGGGCCAGCAGGGCCAGCAGGGCGCCCAGCCTCACCATTTCGTGATGTTCACCTTGGAGCGCCGGGCGGCCTCCAGGTTGTCGCGCACGTATTGGGCTTTGCTGCTGTTGGGGTCCAGCTCCAAGAAGCGCTCCCAGGCGGCGATGGCCCGGTCCACCCAACCCCGGTTGATGAAGATGCCGCCTAGGCCGAAATACGCGCCCGAATGGTCCGGCTTCAGCTCCAGCACCTTCTCATACTCGGTCAGGGCCTCCTCCCACCAGCTCTTGGCGAAATAGGCGTTGGCCAAGTGGAAGTGGGCCTGGGGATGGGCGGGGTTGAGCTCGACGGCCTTCAGGCAATGCCGCACGGCCTCGTCGAGCTGGCCCAGCTTGAACAGGATGATGCCAAGGTTCAGGCGCGACGGGAAATGGCGGCCGTCGGCCTCGACCGCCTGCTTGAACAGGGGGAAGGCGGCTTGCAGGTCGCCCTGCTTGTAAAGCTCTTGGCCTTGGCGATTCAGCTCGACGGCGGACATCAGGTCTCGGTGGGGGCAGGTGGGCGGGCTGCAAGCCGCGGGGAGGCCCGCGGCTTGCCGTTCATCCAGCTGGCGTTGGCGCTAGTAGATGACCTTGTTGAGCGGGTATTCCACCAGGCCCTGGGCGCCGGCGCGCTTCAGGTCGGGCAGCAGCTCGCGGGCCTGCTTCTCCTCCAGCACCGTGACCACGTCCACCCAGTCGCCCTTGGCCAGCGGGCTGATGCTGGGGTTCTTCATGGCGGGCAGCAGGGCCAGGATCTTCTTCAGGTCCTTTTTGGGCACGTTCATCATCAGGCCGACCATGCGCTTGGCCACCAGGGCGCCCTGCAGCAGCATGACCACGTTCTCGATCTTCTTGCGCTTGAACTTGTCCTTCCAGGACGCCTTGTTCACCACCAGGCGGGTGTTGGTCTCCAGGATGGTGTCCACGATGCGCAGCTTGTTGGCCCGCAACGACGAGCCGGTCTCGGTGATGTCCACGATGGCGTCGGCCAGGTCGGGGCACTTCACTTCGGTGGCGCCCCAGCTGAACTCGACATGGGCCTTCACCTTGTGCTTCTCCAGGTAGCGCTTGGTGCCGCCCACCAGCTCGGTGGCGATGCGCTTGCCTTGCAGGTCCTTGACGGTCCTCACCGGGCTGTTCTCGGGCACGCACAGCACCCAGCGGGCGGTGGTGTCGGTGGCCTTGCTGTAGTTCAGCTCGGCCAGCTCGATGACGTCGCTCTGGTTCTCCACCACCCAGTCATGCCCGCAGAGGCCGCAATCCAGGATGCCGTCCTGCACGTAACGGCTCATCTCCTGGCTGCGGATGAGCATGAGCTTCAGCTCGGCGTCGTCCACGGTGGGATAGTAGCTGCGGGAGCTGATGTTGATCTGGAAGCCGGCGCGGCCGAACAGGTCCACGGTGGCCGCCTCCAGGCTGCCCTTGGGAATGCCTAACTTGAGGATCTCGCTCAAAACTGCCTCCTTGGATCGGTCAATGGGTCTTGAAACGACAGTTTAGGCCCCCGCGCCCGCATGGTCAACGCGTGGCGGGCCGTTCCCACTGCTGGCCGGCCTTGCCATCCTTCACCAGGATGCCCTTGGCGGCCAGGGCGTCGCGCAGGCGGTCGCTGGCGGCGAAGTCCTTGGCGGCGCGCGCGTCCGCCCGCCGCCGCAGCAGCTCGGCGCATTCGGCGTCCAGCTCCGCCGGCGCGGCGTCGGGCGTCAGCAGCCCCAGGCCCAGCCAGCGGTCCATGGCGGCGATGAGCGCGGCCTTCTCGGGCGCCGGCAGGCTGTCATCCTTGGCGGCCTCCCAGGCCACCGCCAGGGCGCGCGGGGCGTTCAGGTCGTCGGCCACCTGGGCCCAGAACTTGGCCCACAGCGGTCGGGACTCGGCGGCCTTCACGGCCTCGGCCGTGGGGGCGGGCAGGGCCTGCAGCGGCTCCAGCCTCTTGCGCAGGCTCAGGCGGCCGGCGCGGGCGCCATCGAGCCCTTCGAAGGCGAAGGTCAGCGGGGCGCGGTAGTGGGTGCCCAGGCAGAAGAAGCGGTAGTCCAGCGCGTCGTAGCCCTTGTCGATGAGGCTTTGCAGCGTCAGGAACTCGCCGCTGGACTTGCTCATCTTGGCCTTGTCCAGGATCAGGAACTCGCCGTGCATCCACAGGTTCACCCAGGGGGCCTTGCCCGTCAGGGCCTCGGTCTGGGCGATCTCGTTGGTGTGGTGCACCGGGATGTGGTCGATGCCGCCGCAATGGATGTCGAACTGCTCGCCCAGGTATTTGAGGCTCATGGCCGAGCATTCGATGTGCCAGCCGGGGAAGCCCGGCCCCCAGGGGCTGTCCCATTCCATCAGGCGCCGCTGGCCCTTGGGGCTGTGCTTCCACAGGGCGAAATCCTCGTGGTTGCGCTTGCCGCCCGTGGGCGCCACGCGGGCGCCGGCCTCCTGGCCGGCCAGGTCCTTGCGGGCGAAGTCGGCGTAGCGCGGGAAGCTGGACACGTCGAAGTAGATGCCGTCCTCGGCCTGGTAGGCATTGCCCTTGGCCAGCAGGGCCTGGACCATGGCCAGCTGCTCGGCGATGTGGTCGGTGGCCTTGGGCCAATGGGTGGCGGGCACGATGGCCAGGCGCCGCAGGTCCTGCATGAAGGCGGCCGTGTAATGGGCGGCCACCTCCCACACGGTCCTGCCCTCGCGCCGGGCCCCCTGCTCCATCTTGTCGTCGCCGCTGTCGCCGTCGCTGGTCAGGTGCCCCACGTCCGTGATGTTGCAGACATGGGTCACCGCCAGCCCGTCCAGCCGCAGGGCCCGCACCAGCAGGTCCTCGAAGACGTAGGTGCGCAGGTTGCCGATGTGGGCGTAGTGGTAGACCGTGGGGCCGCAGGCGTACAGGCCCACCTGGCCGGGCACGCGGGGCTGGAAGGCCTCTTGGCGGCGGGTGCGGGTGTTGTAAAGGCTCAGGGAGGGCATGGTCGGTTCCAAAAAGTTTTGCGGGCGCCCGCTCATCCGGTGTTCTTCAGCCCCGCGGCGATCCCGTTGATGCTGAGCAGGATGGCCTCCTCCAGGGCGGTCTCGGTCTTCAGGTCCGGTTCGTCGCGCATGCGCTTGAGCAGCTCCACCTGCACCAGGTGCAAGGGGTCCAGGAAGGCGTTGCGGCGCTCCAGGCTGGCTTTGAGCTCCGGTTCGTGCTCCAGCAGGGTGTTCACCTGGCCCACGGCGCAGACCGCGGCCACCGCGGCCTGGTAGCCCTCGGCGATGCGCAGGTGCACCGCGCCGACGGGCCCGGCCAGGGACGCATAGCGCCCGGCGATGGCCAGGTCGGCCTTCTTCAGCGTCATCTGGGCGTTGTCCAGCAGGTCGCGGAAGAAGGGCCAGCGCACGTACATGCGCCGCAGCCGCTCCAGGCAGGCGGGGTCGGCGCCCAGGCGGGCCTGCATGGCCTGCCCCAGGCCGTACCAGCCCGGCAGCAAGTGCCGGCTCTGCGTCCAGCTGAAGACCCACGGGATGGCGCGCAGGGTGTCGAACTCGAAGCTGGCGCCGGCGTTGCGCTGGCTGGGCCGGCTGCCGATGCGGTGGCGGCCGATCTCGTTGATGGGCGTGGCCTGGCAGAAGTAGCCCAGGAAGCCGTCCATGCCCAGCAGCTCGCGGTAGGCGCGTTCGGCCTCCTGGGCCAGGGCCTGCATCTCCGCGACCCAGGCGGCCTCGGGGCGCAGCTCGTCGGCGGGGAAGCTGGCGCTGAGCACCGCCGCCGCCAGGTGGTCCAGGTGGCGGTGGGCCCAATCGGCCTGGAAGTAATGGTCGCTGACGACCTCGCCCTGCTCGGTGAGGCGCAGGCCGCCTTCCACGGTGTCGGGGGGCTGGGCCAGGATGGCGCGGTGGGTCGGCCCGCCGCCGCGGCCGACGCTGCCGCCGCGGCCGTGGAAGAGGCGCAGCTTGACCTGGTGGGCGCGGGCCGTGGTCAGCAGCTGCTCCTGAGCCTGGTACAGGTACCAGCGCGAGGCCACGTAGCCGCAGTCCTTGTTGCTGTCGCTGTAGCCCAGCATGACCTCCTGGCGCCCGCCGCGCAGCCGCAGGTGGTCCTGGTAGGAGGCGCTCTCGAAGAGCCCCTGCATCAGCTGGGGGGCGGCCTCCAGGTCCTTGCGGGTCTCGAACAGCGGCACCAGGTCCAGGCGGCTGGCCTGGCCGGGGCGGTAGAGGCCGGCTTCGCGGCACAGCAGCAGCAGCCCCAGCACGTCGCTTTGCAGGTGGGTCATGCTGATGACGTAGTACTGGAAGGCGTGGGCGTCCAGGCGCTCCAGCACCCGCGCGGCCAGGCGCAGGCTGGACAGCAGCTCGGCGGTGGCGGGGCTCAGGGACGAGGCCCCGCGCGCCAGCGGCCGCGGCGTGGACAGCTCGGCCTCCAGGACGGCCAGGCGCGCGGCCTCGGGCAGGGTGGCCCAGCCGGCATGCACGCCCGCCTCGCGCAGCAGCTCGTCGACGGCGGCCTCGTGCACGCTGGAATGCTGGCGCAGGTCCAATCGGGCCAGCTGCAGCCCGAAGACCTGCACCTGGCGCATCACGTCCGCCAGGGCCCCGTCGGCCACCACGCCGGCGTTGTGCTCGCGCAGGCTGGCGTCGAAGAGCTGCAGCTCCTCGAGCAGGGCCTGCGGGCTGGGGTACCAGGTGCCGTGGGCGGGGGCCCGGCCGCTGCGGCGGGCCAGCACGCGGCGGCCCTCCTGGGCGCTGCGCCGCAGCTTGGCCAGCATGAAGCGTATCTTCTGGCGGTAGGGCTCGGCGGCGATGTCGGGGCTCATGCGCTCGGCCAGCGTCGGCAGGGCCTGCTGGTCGTCGCGCAGGCTGGCCAGCAGGGCCCGGCTGACGCCCACCTGCTGCTGGCTGACGCTGAGGCGGCCGAAGAGGCGGCGCAGGGCCTTGGCGTGCAGGCGCAGCGCCATGCCCCGCATCTCCGCCACCACCTCGGCGCTGACGCGGGCGGTCACGAAGGGGTTGCCGTCGCGGTCGCCGCCGATCCAGCTGCCGAAGGTCAGGAAGGGCGGCAGGGTGAAGGCCTGCTCCTCGCCATAGACCACCGCCAGGTCCTCGCGCCAGTCGCGGTAGAGGCGGGGCACGGCCTTGGCCAGGCTGCCCTCAAAGTAGTAAAGATTGCGGCGGGCCTCGGTCAGCACGGTGGGGCGGTCGCGGCGGATGTCGTCGCTCTGCCACAGGATCACCAGCTCCTCCAGCAGCGCCAGGCGGCGGCGCTCCAGCTCCTCGTCGTCCAGGCCCCCCTCCAGCAGGCTGGCGGCCTGGGTGGTCAGGCGGTGCAGGATCTCCTGGGTGGTGCGCCGTTTGCTCTCGGTGGGATGGGCGGTGAACACCGGCATGATCAGGGCTTCGGCGAAGAAGGCCCGCAGGGCCGGGGCCGGCACGCCGCGCGCGCGCAGGTGGCGCAGGGCCTGGCGCAGCACGCCCGGCGCGCTCAGGCCGTGGGCGTGCAGCTTCTCCGCCAGGTTGACCATGCCGAAATAATGGGTGAAGGCCTTGATCAGCACCACCAGGTCGGCCAGCTCCAGGCCGGCCACCAGGTCGGCCAGCTCGTCCAGGCGCTGGGGTTGGCCGTGCTTGCGGAAGTCGCGGGCTAGCCGCCGGGCCGCCTCGACCCGCTCCAAGGCCCCGTCACCCTCCTGGCGCGCGACCACCTTGCCCAGGTTGCTGGCCAGGGTGCGGATCAGGAAGGCGAGGCTGTCGGGGCCGCTGCTGCTCATCTCAGGCCCGGCTGCCGAAGTACTCGCGCATGCGGGCCAGCAGCTGGCCGCGGTGCTGCTGGGCCTGTTGGGCCCGGGTCGACTGGTCCAACTGGCCGCGGGTCTGCTCCAAGCCCACGCGGCGCTCGGCCAGCACCTCGGCGATGGCCTCGGCCAGCTCCGGGCGGCGGGTCAGCAGGCGTTGGAAGGCCGCCTTGTCCAGGCGCAGGCCGCGCACATGGGTCAGCGCCATCACGGTGGCCGAGCGGGGCTCGCCGGTCATCAATCCCATCTCACCGAAGAAGGCGCCCTCGCCCAGCTGCGCCACCTCGCGCTCGGCGCCGTCGGAGGCCACCCGCACGCTGACCTGCCCCTGGTCCAGCAGGTAAAGGCTGTCGGCGGCCTCGCCCTGGCGGCACAGGGCCTCGCCGGGGGCGTAGGGCAGCTCGCGCAGGTCGGCCGCCAGGGCGCTGAGCTCCTGGGGCTGAAGCTTGGCGAACAGCTCCATGCCCTGCAGGGCCTGCTCGCGGCGGGCCAGGCGGGCGCGCTCGTCGGCCTGGCGGGTCTCGGCGCTGGCGGTGTTCAGCAGGATGGACTGGCCCGGCAGCGCGGGCTCGAAGCCGGCGCGGCGCAGGGCGTAGAGCAGGCGCACCCGCACGGCCGAGTCGGTGGCGTCGTCCTGCACGAAGTCGTCGAGGTGGTAGCGCAGGGCGAAGAGGGCGGTGCCCTCCTCCAGGCTCAGCAGCAGGCAATCCGGCGCGGGCGTGGCGGCCACGCAGGGGATGGGCTCGCCGGTCACCGCCGCCACGGCCAGGGCGCTGACCTGGGCCGGAGCGGCCGTGAAGGCCAGGCGGAAGCGCACCCAGCGGCGGCCCGGGACCTGCTGCCCGCCCCGGCGGCCGCGCACCAGCAGCTTGGCGGCCAGCAACTGGGCGTTGGGCACCACCACGGATTCGTGGTCGTTGGTCTCCAGGGTGCTGCTGCGCCAGCGGATGGCGGTGACGCGGCCGTAGAAGCCCTCCACCTGCACCCAGTCGCCCACGCGCACGCTCTTGTCCAGCTGGATGGCCATGCCGCCGATCAGGTTGCCCAGCGTCTGCTGCAGGGCCAGGCCGATCACGGCGGTCAGCACGGCGCCGGTGGGCAGCAGGGCCTTCACGTCGAAGCCCTGCCTGGCCAGCAGGGCGACGGCGCCCACGATCAGCGCCACCAGCCCCAGCACGTCACGCAGCACTGTGGGCACGCTGCGTTGGAAGCGGCCCAGCAGGATGCCCAGCACCAGGGCGTTGAACAGGCCCACCCCGATGGCCACGGCCAGGAGGTCGGCGCTGAACTGCAGGGCGTGGAATCCATGGGGGGCCAAGGGGTCGACCACCGCGCCGGCGCCGCGCGAGGCGGCCAGGCCGCCCAGCACCAGGTGCACCAGGATCATGAAGCCCAGGCTGCGCAGGCGCTTGGCCTCGTCGCTGGCCAGGCCGCGGGCCAGCAGGAACAGCAGCAGCCACAGGCAGGCATCGGTCAGGGTGGTGGCCAGGCCGGAGTCCCACCAAAGGGCCAACAGTGAAGGGTTGTTCATGCTGCTTCCGAACGTGGGGATGGGGCGCTGCGGAAGCGCCATTTTGCCCTCCGCGGGCAGGGCAGGCAAGGCCGGCGGCCCCTAAAAAGCGCGCGGCCCGCCGGCGAGGGCGGGCCGCGGCCTGGGACGCTGGGCTCAGCTTAGAAGGACCAGCCCGCCGCCAGGTGCGCGCCGACGAACGGGCCGCCATAGCCGATGCTCTGGCTGTAGAGGTTGTCCATGCTGCCGGCCATGTAGCCGGCCTCGGCGTAGAGGCGCGCCGTCAAGCCGGGCTTGAACAGCCATTGGTAGCCGCCCTGGGCCGCGCCGCCGAAATAGGCGCCGGAGCTGTTGTAGCTGCCGCCGCCCCAGGCCAGGTGCCAGTTGACCAGGTCCACCTTCAGCACAGGCCCGGCGAACCACCCCAGCAGCGGCCGGTCCACATGGGCCCAGAAGTCCTTGTGGATCCACCAGCTGTAGCCGGCTTTCAGCTCCACCGAGGTCCAATAGTTGTTGGGCCCGCCCGAACCCGCCAGGGCGACGCCGCCGTTGATGCTGTTCTGCATGCCCACGGCCCGGTCATAAAGCACGCCCAATCCGCCGTAGCCGGATTCGCTGAGGTCCAGCAGGACGTTCTGCTTCACCACGGGCGGCTGCAGGAATTCGGGCAAGCGGGGCCCCTCTTGGCGGGCGGCGGGGCGGGGCTTGGGTTTGGCTTTGGGTTTCGCCTGGGCCGCCAACGGCAGCAGCAAGGCGGGGACCAACAGCATCGCGACGAGCGTATGACGCATCAGCGCCTCCTTGGGAAGTTGAGCCATCTTGCCTGTCCCGGCCAGGGGTGGCAAGCCCGGCGGCTGGGCCCCGGCAGGCATGGCTCGAAGGGGGCGGCAGAAGGTGCTAGGATGCACGCCCCCGTCTTTGAAGGAAGACCATGCCCTCGCAACCCCTCCTGGCCCAAGGCTGGGACGAATTCTCGGTCCTGGACGCCGGCAACGGCATGAAGCTGGAGCGCTGGGGCGCCTGGCTGCTGGCCCGCCCCGACCCGCAGGTGCTGTGGCCGGCCGCGCGCGAATGGAAGGATTGGCACGCCTGGTACCACCGCAGCGCCGAGGGCGGCGGCGAGTGGGAGCGCCGCGCCAAGCTGCCGGAGCAATGGAGCGTGGCCTGGCAGGGCCTCAAGTTCAAGGTGCGCCCCACCGACTTCAAGCACACCGGCCTCTTCCCCGAGCAGGCCGCCAACTGGCAATGGATGCACGACCAGGTGAAGGCGTCGCCGGCGCCGGTGAAAGCCTTGAACCTGTTCGCCTACACCGGCGCGGCCACCGTGGCCTTGGCGGCGGCGGGGGCCCAGGTGGCCCATGTGGATGCGGCCAAGGGCATGGTGGAGTGGGCCAAGGACAACGCCGCCCTCAACGGCCTCAAGGACGCCCCCATCCGCTGGCTGGTGGATGACGTGGGCAAGTTCGTCGAGCGTGAGGCGCGCCGCAACAGCCTCTACGAGGCCCTGGTGCTAGACCCGCCCAGCTATGGCCGCGGCAAGAGCGGCGAGACCTGGAAGCTGGAGAAGCACCTGTGGCCGCTGCTGCAGGCCTGCGAGAAGGTGCTGGCGCCCCAGGCGCGCTTCGTGGTGCTGAACACCTACACCACCGGCCTGTCGCCGCTGGTGATGCAGCAGCTACTGCAGAAGATGATGGCCGGCCGAGGCGGCCAGGTCACGGCCAGCGAGCTGGCCCTGCCCATCGCCAGCGGCGGGCTGCTGCCCTGCGGGGCCACCGCCCGGTGGATGGCGGCCTGAAGCCCCGGCACTGGGCTGCGCTGGGCCTGCTGGCGCTGGGCCCCCTGCTGGCCGGGCTGTGGCTGCTGCGCGGCCTGCCCGACCCCCGGCCGTTGCGGGACCCCGCCTGGGTGCGCCAGCGCTTCAACCTGGGCGCGTGGACGCCCTTGGACGCGGTGGCGCCGGTGGCGGTGCGGGCCGTGCTGATCAGCGAGGATGACACCTTCTACCGCCACCACGGCGTGCGGGTCGACGAGCTGGGCGCGGCCGCCTGGGACGACCTGCTGAGCTTGCGCTACAAGCGCGGCGCCAGCAGCCTGACCCAGCAGGTGGTGAAGAACGCCTTTTTGGGCCCGCAAAAGACCCTGCTGCGCAAGGTGCGCGAGCTGGTGCTGGCCCGCCAGGCCGACGCGGCCGTGGGCAAGCGCCGCCTGCTGGAGGACTACCTGAACCTGGCCGAATGGGGCCCCCACCGCCAGCGCGGCATCGCCTATGCGGCCCAGGCCTGCTTCGGCAAGGATCCGGCCCAGCTGGACGCGCGCGAGGGCGCCTTGCTGGCCTGGCTGCTGCCCGACCCGCACCGGCGCTGCCTGTGGGTCCAGCGCGGCGAGCTGCCCCGGCGGGCCCGCCTGCATGTGGCCCGCGTGCTGGACCGCCTGGAGGCCGAAGGCGCCCTGCCGGCCGGCCAAGCCGCAGTGCTGGCCGCCCGGCCCTTCGCTTTTGAGCGCCGCCCGGCCGCGCTGGCGCCGGCGGCCCTGACCGCGGACGATGACGACTTAGGAGACGACGAGCCATGACCGGATTGCGCGCACGCCTGGCGGCTTGGGCCGCCATCACGGCCCTGGCAGCCACGGGCCTGCCGGGCCTGTGGCTGACCTGGCGCGCCTACCATGCGCTCAACGCGCAGGCCTACGAGTCGCAGCTGGTCCTGGCCCGCACGCTGGCTTCCGAGATCGACGGCGAGCTGGGCCAGGCCATCGCGGCGGTGGACGCCGTGGCCGAGCGCCCCGGGGCGCTGACCGACCTGAGCCGCCTGGCCTCGCGCCTGAGCCTGGCGTCCAGCGCCGCCGAGCGGCTGGACGACCTGCTGGTGGCCGACGACCAGGGCGGCACCATCCTGCGCGCCGCCCACGAGGACCTGCCGCCCGATTTCGAGGCGCGCCAACAGCGCGCCATGGTCCGCCAGGCCCTGCAGCTGCGCGGCCAGATCACCTGGGAGGTGCACCGCGAGGACGGCGGAAAGCCGGTGCTGCGCCTGGCCCGGTCCATGGGCCCGCATGCGGCCGTGCTGGGGCAGGTGCGCCTGGAGTCGCTGGGCATCGACATCCAGGAGGACCTCAAGCTGGGGCAGACCGGCTTCGCCTACCTGGTGGACGAGCAGGGCAAGCCGGAATTCATGCCCGACGCCCAGCATCGCCTCAGCGAGGCCGACCGGCGCGGCCTGGCGTTCAGCTTCAATGGCGAGAGCTTCGTGCGCATCGAGCCCGGCCAGCATGGGCCCGACGTGCTGGCGGCCTGGCCCCTGGCCTCGCTGGAGCTGACCCACGGCCGCTGGGCCATCGCCGTGCGTCGCGCCCAGGCCGAGGCCGAGGCGCCGGCCCGGCGCATGCGCCGCGAGCTGTTCCTGTTCACGGCCTTGGCGCTGGGCCTCAGCGGCCTGGTGGCGCTCTTCCTGGCCCGCCCGCTGGTGAACCGCCTGCTGGACCTGGCGGTCGCCGCCGACCGCATCGAGCAGGGGACGCTGGACCCGGCCGAGCTGGAAAGCCTGCCGGTCGACGACGAGGTGGGCGTGCTGGCCCGCTCGCTGGGGCACCTGGCCCGCGCCCTCAAGGCCCAGCAGGCCGGGCGCGAGCGGGCCCACGCGCGGGCCCTGGCGGCCGAGCGGCGCCTGGCCGGCAGCGAGCGCCTGGCCGTGCTGGGCCAGCTCTCGGCGGGCCTGGCCCATGAGCTGAACAACCCCCTCATGGTCATCCGTGGGGCGGCCGACGAGGCCGCCGCGCTTTCGCCCAAGCCGGCCCAGCCCTGGCTGGAGCGGGTGCGCCGCGAGAGCGACCGCTGCTCGCGCCTGGTGCGCGAGCTGTTGGACTACGCCCGGCCCAAGCCGCCCCATCGCCGCCGCTTCGACCTGGAGGCGCTGGCCAAGGAGGCCTTCTCGGCCGCGGCCACCGGGCGCGGCGCGGCCTACACACTGGGCTACTCCGGCGGCCCCTCGGCGGTGCAGGGCGACCGCGACCAGTTCCAGCAATTGCTGCTGAACCTGCTGGGCAACGCCATGGACGCCATGCCGCTGGGCGGGGCCATCCAAGTGGGGCTGTCATCGAGCCCCTCGGGCTGGGCGCTGCGGGTGCGCGATGGGGGCGATGGCGTGCCGCCGCGCCTGCGCGAGGCCGTTTTCCGGCCCTTCTACACCAGCAAGGACAAGGGCACGGGCCTGGGGCTGGCCATCTGCCGCAACCTATTGCAAGGCCATGGCGGCCATCTGCGCTGCGTGGGCGTGCGCGGCAAGGGCGCCTGTTTCGAGGCCGTGTGGCCCCGCAGGATGGGAGGGAAGCGTGGCTGACCAGAAGGGCAACATATTGATGGTGGAGGACGAGGAGGGCCTGCGCGAGCTGTTGAAGGCCGCCTTGACCCGCCTGGGCCACAAGGTGCGGGCCTGCGCCAGCGCCGAGGAGGCCCTGAAGCAGCTGGCCACCGCCGAGCCGGACGTGGTGCTGACCGACCTGCGCCTGGGGGGCATGAGCGGCGAGGAGCTGCTGAAGCGCCTCAAGCACAGCCGGCCCCAGCTGCCCGTGGTGGTGCTGTCGGGCTACGGCCAGGCCAAGGACATCGTCAACCTGATCCGCCTGGGCGCCGAGGACTACCTTTCCAAGCCGGTGGACCCGGCCGAGCTGCAGGTGGTCCTGCTCAAGGCGCTGGACAAGCATCGCCTGCTGCAGGAGAACGAGCGCCTGCGCGCCGAGCTGCGCGGCGGCGCGGCGGGCCCGGCGGGCATGCTGGGCCACTCCAAGCCCATGCGCGAGCTGGTGGCCCTGGTCGAGCGCCTGGCCCCCTCCAACGCCACGGTGCTGGTCAGCGGCGAATCGGGCGTGGGCAAGGAGGGCGTGGCCCGGGCGCTGCATCAGCTGTCCCCGCGCAGCATGGGACCCTTCATCGACGTCAACGCCGGCTCCATCCCGCCGACGCTGATCGAGGCGGAGCTCTTCGGCGCGCGCAAGGGCGCCTACACCGGCGCCGACGCCTCGCGCGACGGCGTGTTCCAGGCGGCCCACAACGGCACCCTGTTCTTGGACGAGGTCGGTGAGCTGCCGCTGGAGAGCCAGGCCAAGCTGCTGCGGGTGCTGGAGACGCACGAGGTGAAGATGGTGGGCGACACCAAGGCCCGCCGGGTGGATGTGCGGGTGGTGGCCGCCACCAACCGCGACCTGGAGGCCGAGGTGCGCGCCGGCCGCTTCCGGCGCGACCTGTTCTTCCGCCTGAGCGTGCTGCCGCTGACGGTGCCGCCGCTGCGCCAGCGCATGGAGGACCTGCCGCTGCTGGCCGAGTCGTTCCTGCAGCGCTTCGCCACCGAGGGCGGGCGGCCCAAGCGCCTCAGCGCCGGCGGGCTCAAGCGCCTGCTGGCCCACAGCTGGTCGGGCAACGTGCGCGAGCTGCGCAACGTGCTGGAGCGCGCCGCCCTGCTGGCCCAGGGCGACGACATCGGGCCTGAGGACCTCTACCTTGACTCGTCCAGCTCGCGCCCCTTGCCCAGCGGGCCCTTCATGCAGGCCAAGCGGGCCGTGGTGGAGGCCTTCGAGAAGGATTACGTCAGCCGGGTGCTGGAAGAGCAGGCCGGCAACGTCAGCCAGGCCGCCAAAACCGCCGGTATGGACCGCAAGAACCTGCAATTATTGATGAAGAAGTACGAGCTCAAGGCCGCCAAGGCATCGCGGTAGCGCTACCGCGATGCGGTAAAAATACCGCAGGTATTTGAAGGCGGGAGCGGGAATTGAGGCTGAAAACACTTCATTGGCAAGGGCCCAGGGTTGGCATAGCGCTTGCATATATATCAAGTTATCCGCGGATAACCGCAATTGGACCGATGATCGGTTCAGACCAATGGAGGTTCCCCCATGAAGAAGATCCTCGCGATCGCCCTGGTGCTGGGCTTCGGCGCTGCCACCCTGCGCGCTGACGGCGCTGCTGCTCCCGCCGCCGCCGCTCCCGCCGCCGCTCCCGCCGCCGCCGCCGCTCCCGCGAAGGCTGAGGCCAAGCCGGTCAAGAAGCACAAGAAGCACGCCGCCAAGAAGGCCGCCGCTGCCCCCGCCGCTGCCGCTCCGGCCGCTGCTCCCGCCGCTGCCGCCCCGGCCGCGAAGTAATAACGCCTCTCCCGCAAGGGAGAAAGCAAAAGAAGGCCAGCCCTCGGGCTGGCCTTCTTTTTTTGTGCCGATGCCGGATGCCGCCGGGCTGCCGTTTCAGTGCGCGGTCAAGCCGGGGCAGTAAAGGCCTTGCAGCGTGCCGACCAGCTTGCCCAAACGCTCATCGGCGATGCGGTAGTAGACCCGGTTGGCGTCCTTGCGGCTGACGATGTGGCCCTGGGCCTCCAGGATGCGCAGATGCTGGCTGATGTTGCCTTTGGTGGTGCCCAATTCATCCAGCAGCTCGCCGGCATAGCGCTCGCGGTCCAGCAGCAGGCACACGATCAGCAAACGGGTGGGGTGGCTCAGCGCATCCAGGATGGCGCTGGCCTTGTCGGCGTTCTGACGGCGTTTTTTGTCCATGGCTCCCTCCGGGCGATTAGGACGACTCTAGCAAGTTCAGGACGCCTTGACAATAAGTATAGTAAATACTAAAATACTAAACATATTGCAGGCACCATTTGGGAGGCCAGGCCATGAAGGGACCACGCACCATCGTCATCATCGGCGGGGTCGCCGGGGGGGCTTCGGCCGCCGCCCGCCTGCGCCGGCTGGACGAGCAGGCCACCATCATCCTTTATGAGCGCGGCGAGCATGTGTCGTTCGCCAACTGCGGCCTGCCCTACCATATCGGCGGCGAGATCGAGGGCCGGGACGACCTGCTGGTGCAGACCCCGGCCAGCCTGAAGAAGCGCTTCAACCTGGACGTCCTGACGCGGCACGAGGTGCTGGCCATCGACCGCAGCCGCAAGGTGGTCCAGGTGATGGACCTGAACGCGGGCCGCCGCTTCGAGCAGGCCTACGACGCCATCGTGCTCAGCCCCGGCGCGGCGCCCCTGCGCCCGCCCATCCCGGGCCTGGAGCTGCCGGGCGTGTACACCCTGCGCAACCTGGCCGACATGGATGCCATCGAGGCCCGCTTGGCTGCCAAGCCCCAGGGCCGCGCCCTGCTGCTGGGCGGCGGCTTCATCGGCCTGGAGATGGCCGAAGCCCTGCGCCACCGCGGCTGGGGCGTGCTGTTGGCCGAGAAGGGCGCCCAGGTGATGGGCCCGGCGGACCCGGAGATGGCCGCGCTGGTGGCGCGTGAGCTGCGGGCCAACGGGGTGGAGCTGATGCTGAAGGCGGACCTGGCCCAGGTGAGCGCGGCGGGCGACGGCCTGGTGGCGTCGTTCGGCGCGCGCAAGGAGGCCCTGGACCTGGTGCTGGTGGCCATCGGCGTGAAGCCGGAGGTCAGCTTGGCCCGCGCGGCCGGACTGGCCCTGGGCGAACGCGGCGGCATCCAGGTGGACGAGCACATGCGAAGCAGCGACCCGGCCATTTACGCGGTGGGCGACGCGGTGGAGGTGCTGGACCCCGTCACCGGGCGCATGGGCCTGGTGCCCTTGGCGGGCCCCGCCAACCGGCAGGGCCGCATCGCCGCCGACAACCTGGCGGGCATCCCCAGCGCCTACCAAGGCACCCAGGGGACCGCCATCGTCCGCGTCTTTGGGCTGACCTTCGCCATGACCGGCGCGTCCGAGAAGGCTTTGAAGGCCGCGGGCAAGCCTTATGAGAAGGTCTACCTGCACCCCAACCAGCACGCGGGTTACTTCCCGGGCGTCGAGAGCCTGCAGATCAAGCTGCTGTTCAATCCCAACCATGGGGCCGTGCTGGGCGCCCAGATCGCCGGGCAGGAGGGCGTGGACAAGCGCATCGACGTGCTGGCCACGGCCATCAAGGCCGGCATGAGCGTGCATGACCTGGAGGAGCTGGAGCTGGCCTACGCGCCGCCCTACGGCTCAGCCAAGGACGCCATCAATTTCGCCGGCTTCATCGCCGCCAACGTGATGGACGGCCGCATGGGGGTCTTCCACATGGAAGAGGCCGCCGCGCCGGGGCCGGGCCAACTGCTCTTGGACGTCCGGACCCCGCGCGAGTTCGCCCAGGGCGCCATCCCCGGCGCCATCAATATCCCGGTGGATGAGCTGCGGGCGCGGATGGGAGAGCTGCCGAAGGACAAGGAGATCCTGGCCTACTGCCGGGTGGGCCTGCGGGGCTACCTGGGCACCCGGATCCTAGCCCAGTCCGGATACAAGGTCCGCAACTTGTCCGGCGGGTGGCTGACCTGGGAGGCTTGGAAGGAATCCCAGGCGGCGTGAACAACCTTCAATGACGATGCCCGCAGCCTTTCGGCGGCGGGGACCTTAAAATAGGAGAGCGACATGGATGCATGGATCTGGTGGGTGGTGGCCGCGGCGGTGCTTTTCTTCGTGTTCCGGCCCAGCGTGCCGGCGGACGCCAAGCTGAGCCCGGGCGAGGTGAAGGAAGCCGTCGCCAAGGAAAAGGCGTTGCAATTGGTGGACGTCCGCACGTCCGGCGAGTTCAGCGGCGGGCATCTGGCGGGGGCCAAG
>Ga0302319_10008728_pt1 | contig 19645 bp, 12 predicted proteins | sample Bog_T0_2_FD_203319 | JGI IMG/M metagenome (GOLD analysis project Ga0302319, IMG submission 203319) | Peat permafrost microbial communities from Stordalen Mire near Abisko, Sweden - Bog_T0_2 | ecosystem: Environmental > Terrestrial > Soil > Wetlands > Peat | place: Sweden: Abisko, Stordalen Mire... | reverse complement strand
GAGTCGAACATTGGGACGTTTTAGCGAGGCATTCAGAAACTCGCGGAGAAATCGGCGGAGATGCGGCGGGCCACAGGGCGTTGCGTGGCGTAAAAGGACGAAGCAACAACAAAATCGCAGCTGAATGACGTGACGGATGCAGGCAATCGTTGCGGGAGCACCAGGAAGAGACCTGAAGAAGCAAGAAACTTTGGAGGCAACATGAGAATAGGGAAATTGGCAGGAGTTTTTTTTGCAGGAGCGGCTAAGCCGTTCCTTGCGACGCTCGTACTGGCGCTTGGACTGAGTACGATCGCCTTTGGACAGCAGACTACCGGTTCCATAGCCGGCACGGTGAAGGATGCACAAGGCGCGGTGATCAATACGGCCACCGTGAAGGCAACCAACGTGGATACCGGGTTCTCCCGGTCGGCGCCGGCAAACGGGTATGGGGAGTACCGCATCGATTACCTTCCCGTGGGCAAATACACAATCGAGGCGAAGGCCCCCACCTTTGAGCGCTTTGTTCAAGAGAATCTCGCGCTCGACGTGGACCAGACGCTGACGGTTGAAATCAAACTGGTGGTGGGTGCGCAAACTCAGACCATCATTGTCGATGAGGCTCCCCCGCTGGTTAATACGTCTGACCCGGTATTGGGCAGGACCATTGAACCGGAGGAGATCATCGGCCTGCCGCTGGTCAATCGCAACGCCTACTCCGAACTCTCGCTCGTACCGGGCGTGATGTCCAATAGCATGAGCCCCACCACAAACCCCTCGGGCACCCCCAATATGACCGTTGGACTGCCGTCCGCGGATGTCCAGGTCAACGGGGGCCTCGACTCCGGCAACGGAACCGTCGCATTTTATCTGGATGGCGGCAACAACATCACGGGTATGCGCAACTACGGCAACCCGGCTCCCAACCCCGACGCACTCGAGGAGTTCCGCGTCGAGACCAGCGCATTCGAGGCGCAATACGGCCAATTCTCCGGCGCTGTGGTCACTGTGATTACAAAGTCGGGAACCAACAAATTCCATGGCGGAGTTTTCGAGTTCAACCGCAATACCGATTTCAACGCTTTTAGTTGGACTCCCACCACAAATCCCTTTACCAAGGCACTGGAGAAGAGTCCCTACCATCGGAACAACTATGGCGGAACCTTCGGCGGCCCCATCAAGCACGACAAGGCCTTCTTCTTCTTCAGCTATGCGGGTCTGCGCCAGGTGCAAGCAGGCTCGGTCACTGGCGGCGTGACGCCCACGGCCGCCGAGCGCTCGGGCGACTTTACCGCGGACACGCTCTCCTCCCCAATCTACATGCCGGGCACCGCAAAGACGACTAAGACGAAAGTGAATGGAACAAACGCCGGCCCCGGTTGCCAAGTCATATCCGGTGCTACGGCCGGCTATTGCATTCCGAGCACCCTTCTGGACACAACCGCTGCAAATTTCCTGGACATAAGCAACAAAATCGGTGTTTCCGTCCCGTTGCCCACCGGCGCCCAGGTTGCAAAAACGGGCGGCGGAACTTACATCGGCCTGTACACCACTCCGACAGATTCAGACGAATACCTGGGAAAGTATGACGAGAACATTGGCAACGCGGACCATGTGACAGGGACCTACTTTTTTGTCAAGACCGCGTCAACTCCCAGCGGAGCCGGCAACATCAACTGGACCGGCAATCAATCCGCAGCCGCTCAGACGAATGTCAACCTCGCCGATGTCCACACCTTCAGCGGCACCATCGCCAATCAAACCTGGCTGACGTTTACACGGGCCATGGGCGGACGCCAACTCATCCCGGTAACCGGCCCAGCCGACCAAACCCTCGCCAGTTTCGGCTCGAACTTCCTCATCCAGGGACCGGCCGGACTGCCCTATCTCAACGGCGCCGGCTTTAGCACGGGTAACCCGAACGCCGGCCCGGTCACGGGTTCGGACAACTATGAGTTACGCGACGTGGTCAGCATGACCAAGGGCAAACACAACGTTTCCCTTGGCGGTGAGTTCTCTCTCGACAAGACCATGTTCGCTGCCAATTTGAATAATTATGGCGACCTAGGCTTCTCGACCTCCGCGCCCACGACCACGGGGAATGCTATTGCTGACTTTGTTACCGGCCAACTCAACTCGTTTGAGCAGGACTCGACTTATATCACGCATCTGAGCACGTGGCACACTGCGGTATTTGCGCAGGATAACTACCGGATTACGCCCCGTTTCACGGCCAATATCGGACTGCGCTGGGACATCGATACGCCTCCCGTCGATGCCCATGACAGGACGGCGTCGTTTGTTCCCGGTCAGCAATCCACCATTACTCCGGCCGCGCCGTTGGGCCAGCTGTTCGTTGGGGACAAGGGCATCGGTCGCGGCCTGACTTCCACGTCGTTCAGCCACATTTCGCCCCGCGTCGGTTTCGCATGGGATCCGTTTGGAGACGGCAAGACTTCGGTTCGCGCCGCGGCTGGCATCTTCTACGGCTCTGTCAGCGGCAATGAGTGGAACCAGCCCGGTAACGCCATGCCGTTTTCCATTCGCAACGGCTTTGGCAGCGAAACATCCATGACCAATATTTACAATGTCGGATTCCCCAGCACCGCTCCCGGTGGCGGCATCTTCCCGTACACCTTTACGCCGTCGGCTCCAAAATTCTACCCGAGCCAAAGCATTGAAGCCATCCCCTCGAATTTTAAGGATTCGTCGGTCTACCAGTTCAACTTCAGCGTGCAGCGGCAATTGCCTTACAAGGTTAGCCTGACGGGAGCTTATGTAGGTACGTTTGGCCGTCACCTGTCATCCTTCGTCGACGCCAACTACGCGCCTTACTCAACTGTCAACTCTTCCGGCGGCGCGTTAGTCGGCGCTCTGGCCACTTCAGCGGCAAGCACCGAGCAACGTCGTCAATACGATGCCGGCATCAACCTTTCGCCTGGCACCCTGGGCGGGATTACCTACCTGATCTCAGACCAGACCTCCAACTATAACGGGCTTCAAGTCTCGGCGACCAAGTCGATGTCAAAGGGCTTCTCAGTGAGCGGTTTCTTTGTTTGGAGCCGCGCGCTTGAAAGCTCAAACCCGGTGGAAAATGGAGCAATGAGCGCGCAGGATTTCGGCGTGCTTGGCAAGCCCTTCACCGCAACCAACAACTCCATGGGCGCCGTCGGCGGCGGCCTTCAGGAAGAACGTGGTCCGATGGATCAAAACCACGACGCCAATGCGGCCATCTCCGGCATGTGGAACATCGACTACTTCCACGGATCGAACAGGATCGTCAAGGAAGTGGTCAACGGCTGGCAGATCTCACCGGTCGTCTATTTGACCAGCGGCGGCCCGTTTACGGTGAGCACGGGATCCAACAAGAACTTCGACAGTCAGGGCTCGAGCCGCCCCAACCTGGTTTCTGGAGTTCGCCCCAAACTCGACCCGCACCGCTGCCGTGTATGCGGCGCCACCGGCCAGAGCACAACCAGCGTATTGACGGCGTGGTTCAACAACGCGGCGTTCACAACAAATGGGCCTGGCTTACCCGGGGGCATCGGCCCTGGCGGCGCAGACGGCAACATTGGACGCGACTCCCTGAACGGACCGGGCCTCAAGGATATGGATGCGGGCCTGTTCCGCAACGTTAAGTTCGAGGGTGGAACGGTGTTCCAGTTCCGCGCCGAAGTGACCAATGTCATGAACTGGGTGAGTCTCGGCCAGCCTTCCTCCGGGAACATCACGTCGGGCAATCAGGGCACCATCACCGGTGCGGCAGGCACTCAACGCGTCATTCAATTGGGCGGCCGGCTGACCTTCTAGCCTGGCGTCTACAACCTCATTCCAGGCGAGCGGCACCCATTTGCCACTCGCCTGGAGTCACATTCGTCGATGTTCCTGCAAGTTTTCGATTCTTACTGGCGCCTGGAGGGCGACTTGAACCCCATGGCCGACCAGGCGGCTACCGGGTAATTACTACTTCGTTATTGATGGATTGGCCGCGATGCCCAATGGAACTTTCTGTTTGCGTCCGGATTGACGCGGAAGGCGCTGTGATCAATTGCCGACTCGCCTATCGATTACGAGAGAACTCTCTCTTCTTTTCCTGTGGAGAATATGGACTAGACCTATGATTCCCGATGGGACGGTAAGAAATCCAGGCAGGCTTGTGGGGATGGCCGTCAAAAGGCCTACAATGAGTCCCTTTATCACGGCAGACTCTCGATCGTCCCGATACCAATGTCTCTGAGCTTTATAAGTTATGAAGCCAAGAACGATGCCCACCGGCACGGAGAGCAGCGTGCTCGTGCCCAGAGTTATGAACTGCCCGCCGAAAAGCATGGTATCGACAACCATGGTCAGGAACACAACCCGCGGGTCAAGGCCGAAGACCTGACCAAAACCTCCTGCGGAAACGGCGGCGCGATCGTAAGGCAATGGGTAGGCGGATACTCGGTGGCTTTGCATTTTTTGCATTTGCGGAGCAGCGTTAACGGGGTTGCCACAGACCGAGCAGAATCTGCTGTTTTCATGAATTTCACTCCGGCAGTGAGCGCATATAAGCATCGTCGTGTCCTTATCCTCTCACTTTCTTGCCTTAATAGCCTGTGGTGAAAGTCCGGATTGCCGGAAAAGCATCCCACAGGGGCTACAGCCTGCATTCATTTTGCGCCACTTCCGACACGGCTGAAGCCGTACCTTTTCAAAACGACGACTTGTTCAAAGGTTCCTTAGGCTGCACCACGCGTTTTGGGGGATTGTTCTACTGCACATCTACTGTGTGGAAGCCTAATCCGTAGAGCAGGGCGGAAACGCTGGTCTGGGCGTTCTGCCGGGCTTTCAAGAGAATGCCGTCGGAGAGCGCGGCCTGGGTAATCTGCTGCTCGGCGGCCAGGCGTACCTGGGATTCGAGGTTCAGGTCCGCGTTGACAAGCAGGCCGGTCGTCCGGGAATAGACTTTTGTGCGTCCGTTATCGATGCGCGTGGTGAGCACTTGCGGCGCGGGCAGTCGAACATGGACGGCATCGCCCTTCACCCAGACATCGCCCGCCTTGAGCTGGCCCAGATCCACGCCGGCGATAACTTCTCCGTGGGCGACCAGAAGAAGCTTGTCGCCCACCAGGAAGTCTGGCAAGTAGGCGCTCTGGCGGTCGCCCTCCACGATTTTATCGAGCGAATAAACGACCGTTTCCAGGCGCGACAGTTGACGAATCTTCTCAACGACGGCAGTGGAGGAGGCGTCGATGCTGGTGCTGCGACCGGTCACATAACCGGCCAAGCGGCTCCATAATCCGGTTTGCGCGACGTGAGCAAAAGCCGAGAGCAACAAGAAACCGAGCACGATGCCAACAGCGAGGGTACCGAGCGAGACGAGCCGGCGACTTATCCGCAAGTGACTAGAACGGTAAAAGGCTCTCATGCTCATGCATCCTTGGATGCGGCTCCGAAGCCTCACGACTGGGGTCATTGAGATCGAAGCAGCAGGCGGCCCTCGATATGGACCAAGGCATTGTGAAGGCATCCGCACCCACAATGCCAGAGCTACTTCGCCACCACCTGCCCCGCAATGCGGTCATACTCCGCCTTTGCAACCAGGTGCCGCTTCACCAGATCGTCGGAACTCTGGTAAGGCCGGCCGGCAATGATCCTTCGCGCTCGCGCGGCGTCGATTCCCGGCAGAGCTTCAAGCTGATCGGGGGTGGCGTTGTTGATATTCACTTGTCCCTTGGTCTTGAGGCCCTCTTCCACCCCCTGCACGACCGCTTTTGCATCCTGCCTGGCTTCAGTGGTGGCTTTGGCTGCGTCCTGCCGGATTGCGTCGGGATTGCGCTGGGCCTGCGTGCAGCCGATCGCGGTAAGCAGCGCCAAAGTTAGGGTACAAAACAGGGTACGCTTCATGATCGCTTAGATGCGGAGTGGGATGATCAGGGCAACGTCGAACTTCAGAATATATCTGGCCGATTGGGAGCAAACGGGGCTTCCTGCTCCCTGGCGCCGTTGCGAGCAGACCGCGATGCGACCTTTCCATCGAGATGCGAAGTCAGAGCGCCGGAAGGCGAATTCCGGTGTTCCGGGCGAGTTGGCGATAAACGAGGAGTTGTTCCTTTCTGGCATTATGAGGTGTCCAAGAAGCCCATCAGTTCACGCAAAGGCCATTTTTTCAACACTTTACACTCAATACAGTGAAAGACCCAACTACCCGTCAGAGCCTCAGAGGTTAGAATCTTATGCATCTGAATGAGGCTCAACGATGCCGGGGTTTTGCCGATAGGAACAGAATCGGCGTGAGGCGAGGTTTGAGTTGGAAGATGGCTATTTCAGTCGGAGTTCCGTGGAAGATGCGGCGCACGACAAATGCTGAGCACAATCGGACGGCCGGCGATCGTCACACTTCCCCGATCGCCGACCGCGCGGAGGCGGCGTGAGTCTCCTGTCGGCAATTGCAATCCGAGCAGCACGTACTGTGCTGCTTGTGTTTGTCGCCGCCGCTGGAACGATCTTGCTGGTTCGCTTTGCCCCCGGCTTTTTCTCCGATGCCCGAGAGATGGATGCAAGGTATGCCGAGGCGGCGCGAGCTGAAATCCAGGCCCAGCAGCAACAGAGCGTGTACACGATCGCGCTCGAAGAAGCTCGGGGCTGGTTCAAGGGAGAGTTCGGTGTGTCGCGTCAGTATAACGTGCCAGTCTCCGAGTTGATTGCGGATCGTGCCGCGGTCTCAGCTTCGCTGTTGGCGCGGGGCATTCTTCTCGGATGGCTGCTGGCGGCGTGCATGGCCCTGCCGATCAGCGGTCTGCGAAAAGGCAGACTTCTCTGGAGCCTACCCTCCACATGTTTGCTCGCCATTCCAGCGGCGGCTATGGCAACGGCCTGCATCCTTGCCGATGTTGGCGGCCCTGTTCTGGTTCTTTCACTCCTCATCGCAGCTCGGGATTTCAAGTTCCTTCGCAGTTTGCTGGAAGGGGCATGGCGCTCGCCGCATCTTTTGCACGCCAGGGCGAGGGGGTTGTCGGCGCCGGCTCTGGTGCGTATGCACATTCTGCCAAATGTTGCCCCACAACTGTGCGCTCTCGCCACGCTGTCGATTGTCACAGCGCTGGGCGCTCTGGTCCCCATTGAGGTCATCTTCACAGTACCCGGAGTGGGACAGCTTGCATGGTCCGCGGTCATGAACCGCGACCTTCCGGTGTTGGTTGCGATCACTTTTCTGATGGCATCGGTCGTGGGATTCGCCGGGATGCTGTCGCCGCGCGACTTCACGCAGGAGGCTGCATGACGAAGCGAGTTTCTTTGCTCCTGCTCTTCCTCCTCATCTTCGCCGCTGCGCTCACTCTCCGGGTGTCGCGATATGACTATGCCATGCAAGATCGGGATGCAATTATGGCTCCGTCAAGCGCTCAGCACTCCACCGGGACCGATGAGCTTGGCCGTGACCGCACGGTTCGCGTTGCCGCGGCGCTGCTGATCGGGCTTGCCGGTGCAACCGTTGCGGCAGCTATCACAACCATGATTGCCGCGTCTTTCGGCTTGCTTGCGGCTTTCAGCCCTCCATGGCTCGCATCCATCCTGCTCTTTATAAGCGACGTCTTTCTCTCTCTTCCCTGGCTGTTTCTTCTGATGATGGTCCGGTCGTTATTACCGCTGACCGTCTCGCCTCTGGTGACAGCCGTTGCTACATTTCTGGTCCTCGCGGTGCTGGGTTGGCCGGCTTGCGCCCGAGCCATCTATCGCGGAGCGGTGGCTCTTCGCGAATCCGAATGGATGATTCATGGCCACGCGTGCGGTTTGAGGCCCTGGCAACTGATGCGGCTGCACTTGCTGCCGCATCTGCGCCCCCTCTTGCTGCCTCAGTTTCTCATCAGTGTTCCGGCGTTCATCGCCGCGGAGGCCAACCTGGGCGCCCTCGGTCTTGGTGTCGGAGAACCCATGCCGTCCTGGGGCTCAATGCTGCTTGAACTCGACAACTCCGCCCTGCTTGCGCGGTCTCATTGGATATACCTGCCGATCGCGCTTCTGGTTGTGGTACTTTTGATTCTCGATTCCTTCACAAGTGAGGTTGGAGCCAGTGCGTAGCCTGCCGCGTTGTTTTCTCGTCTCTCTCGTTCTGCCAGCGTTGGTTGCGATCCATGCTCACTGTCAGGCCGCTGCCAGGCAGCAGGGCGAAATTGCATGGGCTATCCACTATGATCCAAAGACCTTCGACCCGGCCAAAGTAGACGACCAGGCATCCGAACTCGTGCGCTATCTCACAGGCGGCGTGCTCCTCAGGCTCAATCGGCAAACCGGAGAGCCGGAGCCGCAACTGGCAGAGAGCTTTCACGTCTCCCCTCAAGGCACGCTGATCGTATTCAAGCTGCGACAGGGACTGCGCTTTTCCGATGGTTCGGCATTGACCTCGGCCGATGTTGCCTGGTCGCTGCGACGCGTGCTGGATCCGGCTACGCAAGCCGTTGTCGCGGAGGAGTTCATTTCGCCGGCTCAGGTTACGGTGGACACGCCGGACAAGCTCACGGTCCAGATACATTTGCCCAAACGCATCGTCGGTGTCGGGAAGGTTTTCGACGAAATCGCCATCGAGCCGGCCAACCGCCCCAGTGAAGGCCGGGTTACGCCGGGTCCATTCACCGTGTCCGACTATCAGCGTGGCCGGTACATCCGGTTAAGCCGCAACCCGAACTATTGGAGGCGCGATGGCGCTGGGGTACAACTGCCATACGCCGCAAGCCTGCGGCTCGATATCCTGAACAATCGTGAGCAGGAAATCGCGCTTTTTTTGCGCGGCGAGTACGACTTGATCGATGGGCTCTCTCCGGATTACTTCGCCCTCGTTGCGCAAAGATCGCCTCAATCGGTTCACGATCTGGGCGCCTCTCTCAATACGGAGCAGATCTGGTTCAACCAGTCTCCCGCCGCTCCGCTGCCGGAATTCGAAAAAGCATGGTTCTCGAATCATGGCTTCCGCGTTGCCGTTTCAGAGGCCATCCATCGTGCCGACCTGGCGCGCATTGCCTATGACGGTCACGCCACCCCGGCATTCGGCTTTATCTCTCCGGCTAACAAGACGTGGCATAACGATCTGCTCAAATACCCTCACGAGAGTGTCGCAGACGCCAACCGGACCCTTGCCGCCGCAGGATTTCATCGCAGCGGCAATCAGCTTTACGATGCCGCGGGGCACCTGGTGAAGTTTTCCATCGTCAGCAATGCGGGCAATGCGGCGCGACAGAAGATGGCCGCGATGATTCAGCAGGATCTGGCTGCAATCGGAATGCAGGTTACGATCGTCACGCTGGATTTTCCCGCGCTTATCGAGCGGCTCATGCACAGGCAGGACTATGAAGCATGTTTGCTGGGAACGTCGAACGCCGAGGAGGATCCAAGCTCGATGATGAATATGTGGCTGAGTTCTTCGCCCAACCACCAGTGGAACCCTTCGGAAAAAACGCCCGCAACAACCTGGGAAGCTGAGATTGACGAGCGCATGCAGTTCCAGGCCTCCAGCCCTTCGCAGTCCGATCGCAAGGCCGCCGTGGACCGGGTGCAACAGATTGTGGCCGACTGGCAGCCATTCATCTACTTGGTTTACCCAAACGTTCTGCAGGCCATCTCACCCCAACTCCGCGGGGTCAAACCGGCGATCCTGTCTCCTGGGCCTGTCTGGAATATTGAGTTCCTCCGCCGTGAAGCCGCAGATGCGAAGGAAGGCGCGCGATGAATCCACCCGTGATGCGGGTCCGATTACGGGCGGAATATGGAAAGCAGTGTGTCCTCAAAGATGTGGCGTTCGACCTTTGCGCCGGAGAGACGCTGGGAATGATCGGGACCAGCGGCGCCGGCAAGACCACCCTCGCCATGGCGCTGCTGGGACTGCTGCCGTGGCGCGGCGGCAAAGCCAGCGGGGAAGTTCTCATCGATGGAAGCAACCTGCTCAACTTGCCGCCACACGAGGCGCGAAGGATTCGCGGGAAGAGAATCGCCCTTATTCCGCAGAGCCCCATGAGCGCGCTCAACCCGGCTGTGTCGTTGCGATCGCACTTCGACGAGGCGTGGCGCGCTCACGAGTCGACAGGAAGAAATGCGTTGGACCTGCGGCTGCGGCAATTGATGGAGGAGGTGCAACTGCCCGTAAGCGACGCAAGCTTTCTGCGAAGAAAGCCCGGGGAGATTTCGGTTGGACAGGCGCAGAGGGTCCTCCTCGCTCTTGCTCTGCTGCATCGCCCCTCGATCCTGATTGCCGATGAACCTACCAGTGCCCTTGACCCGGTGACCCAGGCTGAGATCATTATGCTGCTGCGACGATTGAATCGCCGCAACGGAACCGCGCTGCTCTATATCTCCCACGACCTGGTCTCTGTCCTTCAATTGTGTGGCAGGATCGCAGTGCTGCACGATGGAACCATCGCGGAATGCATCCCGGTTGAACGAATTGAGAAGGCTCAACATCCCGCCACTCTTTCGCTGTTGAATGCGCTTCCCATTCCGGTCCACGTTCTGCTGTCTCATTGCGGTTCCAAATTGGACAACCATGATCGAGGGCATGAGCCGGAAGCGGGCCAATCGCCGGTGGACCGCATTTCGGCGACCGCAACATCCTGATTCGAGGCATTTGCAGCGATTCGCAACGTACGCTGCAATATTTATGTAAAATCTGCGCGTAGTTACACTTAAGTACTCCTAATATTCCACATTCGGAATCTGCACACGCAAACCTTTTTGCCCGGAATATTCTGGATTTCGCTCTTAAGTAATCTACACAATGATTACCAAAGACCGCCAATCCGCCACCTCCGTGCAATTCCCATGAATGCGTTTTGCTCCGATACTCAGGCCATGTCGCACTTTAGTCATGTGGGAAACCTATGCCTCCCAGGCCGAACGGCACGAGGTAACACGGGAAAACCTGCGTCAACGCGAAGAATCTCATCGGTAACCTTAAGTATGGTTACCAAAGACCGCCGATGTCACCACCTCCGTGCAATTCCCATGACTGCATTTAGCGCCGATACTCAGGCCAAGTCTCACTTCAGCCATTTGATTTTTATAGTCATTCGAAGCAACGCAACGTAAGGCGAACCGGGGAGGAAACCATGCAATTCAAACGAAACCAGAAGATTCTGTTGGGAAGAGTATCTCTTACCGTATGCACTTTGATCCTGGGAGCCAGCGTGGCTTTTGCCGGCTCACGCAAGATTTCTCCAGACCTGGAGGGGATCAATGTCTCCGGCCAGGTGGACGTAATCGTGCAGTTCAGCCAGGCGCCCAGCGAGGATTACCACCAAAAGGTGTTTAGGAGGGGAGGCACGCTCAAACGGTCATTCGAGCGGTTTAAAGGCGGCGCTTACACCATGCCGGCTTCGGCGCTGGAAGATCTGGCTGCCGATCCAGACGTCGTTTACATTTCGCCCGATCGTCCGCTCAGAGGCGCGAGCAGCAGTACGACCGCCAGTGCAATTACCACTGTAAACGATTACCACCCGGCCGCCATCGACGCTCCTGGAGTCTGGTCAGAAGGATGGAATGGCAGCGGCATCGGTGTAGCTGTGATCGACAGTGGAATCACATCAAACCTCGATTTGAACCTCTTGAAGATCGCTTACAACCAGGACTTCACCGGCGCCTCTCTGGGCAGCGCCTCCGACCAGTACGGCCATGGCACTCATGTCACAGGCATCCTCGCCGGCAACGGTTTCTCATCCACCGGCTTGCTTAACTACTACACGTTCAGAGGCGTGGCCGAGAACGTGAACCTGATCAATCTTCGGGTACTCGACCAGAACGGCGCGGGCACCGACAGCGAGGTGATCGCTGCCATCGATGAGGCCGTCACCTTGAAGAGCAAGTACAACATCCGCGTGATCAACCTCTCGCTGGGAAGGCCGGTGTGGGAGAGCTACAAGCAGGACCCGCTATGCCAGGCTGTAGAACAGGCCTGGAAGGCAGGCATTGTGGTTGTTGTAGCCGCAGGCAACTACGGCCGTGACGACAATGCCGGGACCAATGGCTATGGCACAATCACCGCTCCCGGCAACGACCCATATGTCATTACGGTGGGCGCGATGAACACGCTGGGCTCTCTGGCTCGCACCAGCGCTGTGCCGGCAAGTTACAGTTCCAAGGGGCCTACACTCTTCGACCAGGTCATCAAACCCGATCTGGTGGCTCCGGGCAATCGCATCATCTCCATCTACAACGCAGGGGAGACTCTGAGTAAGAATTACCCGGGCAACGAGATTCCGACATCGATGTACCAGAACCTGAGCCTCAACCTGCCCTCGTCAACCTATTTCATCCTGAGCGGGACCAGCATGGCCACACCCATGGTTAGCGGCGCCGCGGCTCTCCTACTGCAACAAAACTCCTCTCTGACGCCGGATCAGGTCAAGGCGCGGCTGATGAAGTCCGCCTTCAAGAACCTGGTGCAGTACAGCACCGCCAAGGATCCGACCACTGGCATCACTTACAACGAACAGGCCGACATCTTTACGGTTGGCGCCGGCTATCTGGATATCGGGGCAGCAATGACGAGCACCGCCCTGGCGCCCGCAACCACGGGCAGCGCCATGTCGCCGACCGCGGAAGTCAGTGGCGGAGAAATCGTGCTCGTGCCCACCGGCTCATCTGTTCTTGGTGGCAGTTCAGTCCTTTGGGGCTCCTCGGTGCTCTGGGGCAGTTCGGTTCTCTGGGGCAGCAACGTCAGCGGAGAGTCGGTCCTTTGGGGTTCGGGCACATTGGAGGGCGAGAGCGTGCTGTGGGGCAGCAGCTCAACTGCGGCCGACAGCGTGCTCTGGGGATCGAGCGTCCTGTGGGGCAGCACCGAGCTTGACCCTGAATTAATCATCTACGGGGATAGCAATTGATGTGTATCGGGAAAGGACCTGAGTAGCAATCAGGATTGAAACCAGCCAATTCCCGTACCAAACCGCCGTCTCAGCATTTGCATTACATAGAGAAACAGAACAGAGGGAGAAAGAAAGATGAAACCGAATCGAACCAGGAGCAGCCGGTGGGGAACAACCCTTCTTGCACTGTGCGCAATGATCTTCAGCGCGGGCATGGCGTTTGCCAGCCCGCAAAAAATCTCCAGAGACCTGCAAGCAATGACGACTGCCGATCAGGTCGACGTGATCGTGCAATTCGCCCAGGCGCCCACCGCATTTCATCACGAAAAGATTCTGAGCCGCGGCGGCACGATCAAGCGGGAGCTCGGACAGTTCAAGGGCGCCGCATACTCAGTTCCGGCCTCTGCATTGGCCGATCTGGCTGACGATCCGGACGTAGTCTACATCTCGCCGGATCGCCCGCTGAAGGGCGCAAGCGACTCCACGCCGAGCCTCGTCAACGACTACCGCTACTTCACCATCAACGCGAACAACGCAGCGAGCAAAGGCCTTTATGGCGCCGGGATCGGCGTCGCCGTCATAGACAGCGGCATCGCCAATGTCGCTGATATTACCGCAAAACATATCGTCTACAGCCAGGATTTCACCGGCGTGGGGAGCACCGTCGACCAGTACGGGCACGGCACTCACGTCACCGGAATCCTCGCTGGGAACGGAAGCAAATCCACTGGTTCCGACTACTCCTACACCTTCCTGGGCATTGCCGATCAAGTCAGCCTGATCAACCTTCGCGTGCTCGGCGCGAGTGGCGAAGGCACCGATAGCCAGGTCATCGCGGCCATTGAGGAAGCGATCAGCGTGAAGAGCAAGTACAACATTCGCGTAATCAACCTCTCGCTGGGAAGGCCGGTGTGGGAGAGCTACAAGGTCGACCCTCTTTGCCAGGCTGTGGAAGACGCGTGGAAGGCGGGCATCGTCGTCGTGGTGGCGGCAGGCAACTACGGCCGCGACAACAATGCAGGGACCAACGGCTATGGCACCATTACCGCTCCAGGCAACGACCCGTATGTCATTACCGTGGGCGCCATGAATACCCTGGGGAACTCGAATCGTACCGCCCACATCATTGCAAGTTACAGTTCCAAGGGCCCCACCTTGTTCGACGGTGTAGTGAAGCCCGACATCGTTGCTCCGGGCAACCTTATTGTCTCCGCGTACTTTTCAACCTCAACCCTCAACAAGGACTATCCTCAATTCGAAACTCCCCAAGCTGTATACGTGGATGGTCCACAGACTGCTCCGTCAGGTTACTACTTCAGTCTAAGCGGGACGAGCATGGCGACACCCCAGGTGAGCGCGACTGTGGCGCTGATGCTCGAACAGACCCCGACTCTCACGCCCGATCAGGTGAAGGCGCGGATTATGTTCACCTCTTTCAAGGGACTGGTGCAATCCAGCACGGCTACGGATTTGACCACTGGCCAAACCTTCAAAGATCAGGCCGACATCTTTACGGTTGGCTCGGGCTATCTCGATATCCAAGGCGCGCTGCAGAACACCGATCTGGCGCCGGCCACAGTCGGCAGTGCCTTGTCGCCTCTCGCAGTCATGGGTTCCAAAGGAGATGTCGCCCTGGTGGTCAATGGCTCCTCGATGATTGGGGGCACCACGATCCAGTGGGGCACAACCTACAACATGTGGGGAAGCTCCATTCTCTGGGGAACCAGCTGGGAGGAAGGGGCAAGCATCCTCTGGGGAACGAGCACTCCTCTCTCGAGTAGCAGCATACTCTGGGGCACTACCGTCTCGGGAGACAGCATTTTGTGGGGCACGAGCGAAACGCAGGTAGACGGCTCGAATGCGCTCTGGGGCGCCACTACGGGAGATGTCGTGAACGATCTGGAATGAGCTTGACGGGATGTGCGATCCGATCATAGTTGCCCGGCCGCGGCTGCAGCTGGGCAACTACCGGTCGGGGTAAGGGGCCCCAATTGAAAGCAGCCGAAAATCCGCGGATTTCGCGGGATGAAAACAGTGCAATGGCGCTGGATTGCCAATAGGGAATCCAGCTTCCCGCACCCGGGAGTGTGAACATGAAACAAGCCGTGCCAACTCGAGCTATGGTGTTTATCGTTCTTACGGCCTTCGCTGGCGCCGCGGTGCTTGGGACAGCCTGTCTGCACTGGCATTCGAACGACTTGCTGAAGTTTGGCTGCTACCTTCTGATCGCCGTTCTGTCTTCCACGATGAAGGTGGAATTGCCCGGAATAGAAAGCACCATGTCGGTGACGTTTCTCTTCATCCTGCTCGGCGTTTTCGAACTCTCGCTGGCGGAGGCGCTTATCCTTGGTTGTGCGGCGGCGTTAGTGCAGAGCCTTTGGAAAACCAAGCATAGGCCTGAGGCTTTGAAGGTGATCTTCAACGTCTTCAGCGTGACCTGCAACGGTATCGGGTTGACCTACATCGCTTTTCATTCTCTGGCCCCTGCTCTTAAGGGCAGCATGGCTCTGTTGGTTCTGGTGGCTGGCGGTACTTACTTTCTGAGCAACACCGTGCCCGTCTCCGCCGTCATCGCGCTATGCGCAAAAAAGTCCATGGCCAAAGTTTGGAAGGAAACCTACTTCTGGGGCCTACCCTACAATCTGGCCGGCGCCGGCGTGGCAGGCATCATCAGCTTTGCCAACCGCTATATCGGATGGCAGAATACGATCATCTTCATGCCGATCATGTATGTGATCTACCGGTCCTATCATCTCTATCTGGATCGCCTTGAGGAGCAAAAGAAGCGCGTCAAAGTCGAAGAGATGCAGGTCGTAACGGAGAAGCGCCATGTCGAAGAGGTCTGCGCCCTTCACCTCCGGACCATCGAAGGCCTTGCGCTCGCTATTGACGCCAAGGATCACACGACCCATCGGCATTTGCATCGCGTGCGCACATACGCCACGGAAATCGCCAAGGAACTGGCGCTGAGCCAGGACGAATCGGATGCCCTGCGAGCCGCAGCCCTTCTCCACGATATTGGCAAACTGGCTGTGCCCGATCACATCATTAACAAGCCCGGGCGCCTGACGCCGGAAGAGTTCGAGAAGATGAAGATTCATCCCATCGTAGGCGCCGATATTCTCGATAGAGTCGCCTTCCCCTATCCTGTCGCTCCGATCGTCAGGGCGCATCACGAAAAGTGGAATGGCAAGGGCTATCCGGATGGGCTCAAGGGAGAAGAAATCCCCATAGGCGCGCGTATCCTGGCGGCAGTGGATTGTCTGGATGCATTAGCTTCGGATCGCCAGTATCGCAAAGCGCTGCCGCTGGATGAGGCGATGAAGATAGTTTCAGCAGAGTCGGGCACGTCGTTTGACCCCAAGGTAGTCGAAATTCTTCAGCGCCGGTACCGTGAAGTGGAAGCCCTTGCGGTCCGCGGGCTGGAGGCATCAGGATTGGATTCGCACTGTTTCAACTACAAGGTGGAGCGAGGCGAGCAGCCCGGCGCCGGGTTTGAATGCAACCTGGGCGGTAACCTGGGCAGCCATGCCGATTTTCTCTCTTCCATTGCATCGGCCAGACACGAGGCGCACACGCTTTTCGAGTTGAGCCAGGATCTTGGGAACTCACTAAGTCTGGACGAAACCCTCTCCCTGGTTGCCATGCGTCTGCGCAAGCTCGTGCCTTACGATTCCTTTGTCGCCTACGTCAGGAAAGGCGATATGCTAACGCCCGAATTCGTCAGCGGAGACAACTTTCGGCTTCTGTCTTCGCTGAAAATCCCAATAGGCACCGGCCTGTGCGGCTGGGTTGCGCAAAACTCGATCCCCATCATCAACGGCAACCCCACGGTCGAAGAAGGTTTTCCGAATAACCAGAAGATGACCCCGGAGTTGCACTCTGCCCTTGCCGTGCCCCTGGAAGGCATCAATGGACCGGTGGGGGTCCTGGCGCTCTATCAGGCCGAGCCGGACGCGTTCACCACCGACCATCTGCGCGTACTGCAGGTGATTACCTCCAAGGTTGCGCTTTTCATTGAAAATGCTCTGAAGTATCGCCAGGCGGAGAACTCGGCCACCAACGATTACCTGACTGGCTTGCCGAATGCGCGGGCTTTGTCATTGCATTTGGAACAGGAACTGGTGCGCTGCAAGCGGGAGCATTCCACTCTTGCAGTGATGGTGTGCGACCTGAATGGATTCAAGAACGTCAATGACCGCCATGGCCATTTGGCGGGAGACAACGTGCTCAAGCTCTTTGCCAAGATGATGCGGGAGGTGTGCCGCGCTTACGATTTTGCCGCTCGTATGGGAGGCGACGAGTTTGTCATCGTCGCGCCCGGCATGACACCGGCCTCGGTCCACGAACGAACCATTCTGCTGAGCGCTCTGGCGGAAAAGGCCGGCAAAGAGATCTGCGACAAGGATATTTTGTCTTTAAGCCTGGGGGTGGCATTCTATCCGCAGGATGGGACGACCACCGAGCACCTTTTGGCCGAGGCCGACAAGAAGATGTATGCGGCCAAGCAGTTTCACTACGAGCGCAGCCAACGGTCGTTGCCGTCGGGCCTGACCGATCTTCCCCATTCGGTCACGGTGAATTAGGGGCCCCTGGGTGGAGGAATCGATCAGGCACTCCGCGTCGGCTTGCGCGAACGTGGCAAGAAATTTCGGGTAGATTTCTGTCGGACAGGATGTATTGAAACATGAGGAACTTCCGATATAGCGGAGGAGGGATTAACGCCCTTATCTCCGATCGGGCCCGAATGGGCGGCTGGGAGCCTGGCGGCCGTCCGGTTGAGCGGCGCGCCTCTCTGCGTTTCCCATGGAAAGGAACCGCCTCAATGCGCATCCTGCCTGATGGACCGGATGTCCTTGGGGTGTTGCTCGATCTAAGTGAAGAAGGATGCGGCATCGAGCTTGGAATGGCCATTCCGGGCCAGGTTGGCGCAAAGGTCAAAGTGGACCTGCGGGTACAAGGCCTGACGCTGACGCGGATGGGTATCCTTCGGAATATACAGTTGATTCGGAGCGTTGAGAAGGAGACAAGGGCGGGCATCGAGTTCATTGAGGGACGGGGCCGCGATGCAGAGCAGTATCGCCTGTTGACGAAGGGACTGCTCACGCAGACCTTGGGACGCGCTTGACCGGCGCCACTGACGCGCCCGTACAAAAACCGAGGACGAGGTTGACTGGATTGGGGAGCTGAAACAGGCTGCCACCCCCCTGGAAATCGCGTGCAACTGGCGGAAGGCGTCCAAGCGTGGCTTACGCCAAGCATCAGAATGGCGCACCATCGACCATCGGCGCGTAGCTGCCGTTCCGCTGATCAATACGCGGGACGGGGTGCGCCGTCACCGGCGAATATGCGGCTCACCCGAATGGAAATAGAGCCGAGACTATGGCCTCGGCAAGCGTTTTCATCTTCATTCCGCGCACTTTTCCCGCAGGCCCGGTTTTGTACGGGAATTCATTTTCCGATCTCCTGTGCTTGAATCCCCTGGGAAGATGCAAATTTGACTCGTAGAGCAAAGCCATATTTGCAATCGGCATCGGCGGGCAGCTTCACTGAGAGCGCATCGGTGGTTTGCAGCCAGTTGACCTTCTGGCTTGACCCGAGCAGATTCACTTCCCGGATCGGATCGCCCTTCGTTTCTCCAGCCAGGGCAAGCGTATGCACGGAAGCGGTTCCATCCCCGGGGCACGCCAGGCTGATGACATAGAGGTTGTCGCCCTTTCTGGTAAAGCGAAAATCCCTGGACGTGTACCCTTTCATTTCCTGGTCGGTGGCAAAGCCAGTTTTGACCTGGGTTGGACCCTCGCCTGATACGGTCCACGGCTCGGTCCCATAGATGGCCTCTCCATTGCGATTAAGCCACGCGCCCATCTCCAGCAGGATGGTTCGCACTTCATCGGGAATTGTGCCATCCGCCCGCGGTCCGATGCTCAGCAGCAGATTGCCATTCTTGCTGACAATATCCACCAGTTGGTGGACAAGGAATTCGGGCGTCTTGAACTGGTCGTGCTCCATGTACCCCCAGGACAGATTGCTGATGGAGGTGTCGGTCTGCCACGGCCGCGGATCGATATCCGTACGCAGGCTTCGCTCGAAGTCCTTCACTCCCGCAGTCCCCTCCATCGCAAAGTCTTTGAAGGTAATCGCTCCGTCAATTTGATGGCTGGCTGCAAAGTTATCGTAGAACGCTGTGAATTCAGTCATGCTGGCGCGGAAGGCCGGTTGGCCGTTGCCGCCATCGAAATACACCAGCTCCGGCTTGTATTTCTCGACCAATTCGACTGATCGCGCCAGCCAGTCGCGAAGCCAGGCATCGCTGACGTAGGTCCATTCGTTCTGGGGATTGAAATGCGGATCGTTCAACCACTGATGGGCCGGGCCATAGAAGGAGGCATACTTCGGATCGTTGACATCCGAGCGGATGGAACGGCCCTCTCCGTAGTAATAGTTGTGCTCCGCACGATGCGAGGAGAAACCAAAGTGCAGCCCGGCTCCGCGAATGGCTGCCGAGAGCTCCGCCAGCACATCACGGTGCGGCCCCATCTTGACCACGGTCCAATCCGAGAGATCCGAGTCGTACATTGCGAATCCGTCGTGGTGCTCGGCGATAGGAACGACATACTTCGCTCCGGCCTGTTTGAAGAGCTTGACCCAATCCTGGGGATCGAATTTTTCGGCGCGGAAGCTGGGAATGAAGTCCTTGTAGCCGCGACTATCGAGACTGCCGAAGCGCCGAACAAAGTCGTCGTGCGCCGGGTCGCCGGGCCGGTACATGTTATGCGGATACCATTCATTCACCGCGCCGGGGACAGCGTAGACACCCCAGCCGATGAAGATGCCGAATT
>Ga0302319_10008727_pt1 | contig 19648 bp, 16 predicted proteins | sample Bog_T0_2_FD_203319 | JGI IMG/M metagenome (GOLD analysis project Ga0302319, IMG submission 203319) | Peat permafrost microbial communities from Stordalen Mire near Abisko, Sweden - Bog_T0_2 | ecosystem: Environmental > Terrestrial > Soil > Wetlands > Peat | place: Sweden: Abisko, Stordalen Mire... | reverse complement strand
CGAGGGGGCGCAACCATTGTGCTGGAACCCTATGCGCCGAATATTCTGCGGGTCACGCTGAGCCTGCAGCAGGGGCCGGCGGAGGCTGGGCCGGGTTACGGGGTTGTGGCCACGCCGGCGGATGGCGGCTGGAGCGCGAGCCAGACGGAACAGGACGACGTCTACCAGTCGGCGCAGATGGTGGCAACCGTGGGCCGGTACCGCCCCAGCACCAGGGCACCGATTCCAACGCAGGTGGACATCGGCAAGTACTTCAACGGCTCGGCGCCGGGAGCCCACATCACGCTGCGCACGCCCGAGGGTAAGAAGCTGCTGGATATGACCGGCTGGGAACAGGCGGAGCTGAATCAGAAGGACGGCACGGCTGAACCGGCCCGCGACCGCCGTCCCACGGACGATAAGTTTTACACCGTGGGTGCGACCTTCGTCTCGCCGGACGACGAGCACTACTACGGGCTGGGCCAGAACCACGAGGGATTTCTGGACCATCGCGGGCACGCGGTTCGCTGCTGGAACGACTACCTGGCTACGGCTGCGCCCAGTACCTGCGTGCCCTTCCTGGTGACCAACAAGGGCTATGGACTGCTGTGGGACAACCCATCGAAGACCATCTTCGAGCCGGGCTTCAACGAGCAGACGAAGTGGACCTCGCAGGTGGGCGACCGGGTTTCCTTCTTTGTGATCGCGGGGGCCACGGCGGACGAGATTTATGCCGGCTATAAGCTGCTGACCGGGCCCACGCACATGCTGCCGAAGGCCGCGTATGGGTATATCCAATGCAAGCAGCGCTATGCGAGCCAGCAGGAGGTGCTGGACGTGGCGCAAGGGTATCGCGACCGGCATCTGCCGGCAAGCGTGATGGTGGTGGACTGGTTCTATTACACCAAAATGGGTCAGATGGACCTTGATCCGAAGTTCTGGCCGGACCCGGCGGCGATGAACAAGAAGCTGCACGAGATGGGCTTCGAGACCATGATCAGCGTGTGGCCGCGGTTTGTTCCCGATGATCGCTATTACGCCGATTTGCTCAACAAGGGCTGGTTGATCCATCTAGCAGATGGAACGCCCATCGACGGGCAGCCCTACGATCGAGCGGGTTCGGATATCGACACCACCAACCCCGAGGCCGCGAAGTGGTACTGGCAGACCATCCACGACAACATTCTGAGCCAGGGCTTCGACTCGTTGTGGGCCGACGAGACTGAGCCCGATCTGCCGCCCAACGGCGCGTATCTTCATGTGGGCCCGGGGACGGAGTTCTTCAACGTCTATCCGCTGTTTCACACCAAGGCGCTCTACGACGGATTCCGGCAGGATGAGCCGGGGAAGCGGGCGCTGATTCTCTCGCGCGACGCTTACATAGGCGCGCAGGCCAATGGGACCATCTTCTGGTCGTCGGACATTTATCCCACGTGGGACACGCTGAAGCGGCAGATTCCCACGGGGCTGGATTTTGCGGCATCAGGGATCACGTACTGGTCAAACGATACGGGCGGCTGGCAGTATCTACCCGGCGAGCACCATCCAGCGCACAAGCCGCTGCTGGACCCTTCAGACGCGCGTTCCGAGGTAGGCGGCTACGACGACTATCCGGAACTTTATACGCGCTGGTTCCAGTACGCTACGTTTCTGCCCATCTTCCGTACCCATGGCAGCCGGCCTGCGAACGAGGTGTGGTCATACGGCAAAGAGGCGGAGCCGATTCTGGAGAAGTACCTGCGGCTGCGCTACGAGCTGATGCCGTATATTTACTCGCTCGGCTATAACACCTGGCTCACGGGGGCGCCCTTCATGCGGGCGCTGCCGCTGGATTTCACCGACGACCCGAAGGTAGCTGACGTGCGCGATGAATATATGTTCGGGCCGGCCTTCCTGGTGGCCCCAGTGACGGAGCAGGGAGCGACCAGCCGCGAGGTTTACCTGCCGGCTGGGACCGATTGGTACAACTACTGGACCCGGGAGCGGTTGAAGGGCGGGTGGACCGTCACGGTTCAAGCGCCCATCGATACGATTCCGCTATTTGTGCGCGCCGGCTCGATCGTTCCGCTGGGAGCGCCGGTTGAAAGCACGCATGAAACGCAGGCCATTGCCAAGGTGCGGGTGTACCCCGGCAAGGACGCCACCTTTACGCTCTTTTCGGACGATGGCACGACCTATGCCTACGAGCACGGCGCGGGTTCCATCACGCGGCTGCACTGGGACCAGGCCAGGCAGCAGCTGAGCCACGACGGAGCAACGGCCTGGAGCGGCCCGGACGGAGCGATTGTCGAGGTGGTGGGAGACGCTGACCGACATTGATTCCCAGGCAGTAGGCAGATGGGTCTCACGGGACGACCCGCCAGGTAACCTGCGGGGTCGCTTGCGGCTATACCGGCGACTCCCTTCGAGGCGCCGGCCGCGTCTAACCTTCGGGTCCTCTGATTTACAATCACGAAGGAAGCAGGGAAGAACTGAATGAGGCTTTTTTTCATGAATTCAGGCCAGACGCGCTCGCGGTTGGTTGAGGCGGGCTCGGTCCTTATGGCTGCGGTCCTGATTGCGGGTTGCGGAAGCGCGTATCGGTCGGTGGTGACCCCCGTCAACACCAGTGGGCCGCCGGCGCAACCAACTTCGTATGCGGTGGTGGTCTCGGCGCCTGCGGTTGCGTCGCCGGGAATTGCCACCATCATTGACTACTCCGGCGATTCGGTGTTGGCCAATGCTCCGATCGGTGTGGGCCCGACGACCTTCACCCTGGACGGAACCGGTTCCAACGGCTACACCTTGAACAGTGACGGCACCTTGACCAATTTCCCGATCACTTCGGTTCTGCAGGGCAAGCAGTTGACATATTCCACGCTGCCCAGTACAGCAAACCCGGTGAATTTGTATTCGCCATCCACTGGCCTGTGGGCCGCAGATCTGACCGGCAACGTCGCGGACGTTTTTACTTCGCTTCCCGAGGTATTCAAACTGGCAATTCCGGTATCCCCTGAGTTCACGCCGGTAATGATCACCGGTGCGAGCTCTACTTATCAGCGCACCTTCGTGATCGACCAGAACCTTACCAATTCCAATCTCGGAGTTGCCGGGGTGCAGTGCAACACGTCGCCAACGACGGGGCCTGTCGGTTCGCTAACCACCATTGAGGTGAGCAGCGATACCACTGATGCGCCGATAACTTTGGGCAAGTGCCCCGTATACGCATTGCTGAGCCCGGATACGAGGCGATTTTTCGTGTTGAACCGGGGAGACGACACCATTTCGGTGATCAACGCCCAGGACGACACGCTGGATGACCAGTGCCCCCCGCCGACCGGTTGCGTTAACCAGAGTGGACAGACGTATTTCACACATCCAATCCTGCCGCTTTCGACAACTGCTGTAACCGTTACCGGAGTGACGCCTCCGAACGGGACTGCTGGGATGACAAAGACTGCCGGTCCGGTGTATGCGGAGTACAACTCCGCGACAGCGCAACTGGTGGTGGCCGATTACGACGGGGGAACGATCAGCGTTATCGATGTGAGCATGGACGAGTACGGGAACGACAGCCCGACATTCGGCACCACTTTTACGATTCCTGTGGGCAACAATCCTGCCAGCGTGACTGTGCTGGCCGACGGCAGCCGCGCGTATACGGCCAACCAGACGGACCAGACCGTGACCATTGTGACGCTGAGCGGTCACACGGTGGAAAAGACGCTGCCGATTATCGGCCATCCCCGCACCGTGGTTTCTACGCAGAATTCGCAGTATGGCAAGGTTTATGTGGCTTCGCCAGACAGCCCGTACATCACGATTCTGCGCACCGATCTGGATCTTGTGGACACCACGATCCTGGTAGAGGGCAATGTGGTGGATGTGCGCGTGACTACGCAGACCGGGTCAAGCGGGAACAGCAACGTTGTGAGCCGCATTCCCGGGTTCGGGCAGCCGTGTAACTTGCCGCCGACATCGTCCAACCCAACGCCCGCACCTACGGGCACAGAAACGCTGTTGCAAGCCTGCCGGGCGTTGCCGTAGGGCGCTCGCGGAACCTGCAGCGTCAAGAAACAGTCAAAGGGGCCATCCTTCGCAAGAAGGATGGCCCCTTAACAGTTTGGGGCGTGACTTTGATGCGCGACGAATGCGAACCGACAACCAAACACGGATTACAGGCCGGAGAGGACGATCGGCAGCGTGGGCGTGTTCGAGCCGCCCGCGTTTTCGATGGTTACGCCGAAGCCCTGGACGGTAAGACCGGCGGGGGCTGGGGCAAGAATCATGGCTGCGTTTCCTGTGCTGTCCGGCGCGAAGGTTCCGGCCGGGAGGGGCTTCAATCCGCCGGGTTGCAGGATCCACAACTCATAGGTCTTGCCGGCGGGCAGGGGATGCAGATTGGAGGCAGTCAGCAGCAGCTTGCCGGTGCGCGCCTCGTAAACCACGCGGCCCTCGGGCGGGGGCGAGGCAACGGGCGTCTGGTGCAGCGCCACTCTCTGGGCGTGCGTTGAGGTAAGCAGCTCCATCAGTTGGGCTAGCTGCGCGGAATCAACTGCGCCGCGCTGGGCCTGGGCGAGCAAGGGACCGATTTCGGCTCGCTGCCGCAGGTCGTCGATGGCGGCAACCAGAAGAAGCAGGGCAAAGGCGCCGGCGAGGGCTACGGTCCAGCGCGCGGGTCCCAGGCCGAAAAACTCGCGCCAGGCTAAGGCGGGTTTCTGCGGAGCGGGGGCAACGGCGGTGCGGGGTTCCGGGACTGGTTTTGGGTTTTCTGCGAGTCGGGCCAGGAAGCGCTCCCTTGCGCCTGCAGGGAGAGCGGTTTCCGGCGTGGTTTGCGCGTACGCGGCAAGGGCCAGGGTATTTTGACGCAGTTCTTCGTTGCACCGTGCGCAGACCAGGAGATGGCCGCGTGCGGCATCCATCTCGGCCTGGGAGAGCGCGCCCACCGCGTAGAGGGCCAGATCGGTATCGGCAATGTGCAAGCTGTCTTTCATGCGTTCATCGCCTTTCGAATGGTCGTCAAGCCGGCCCTGATGCGGGTTTTCACGGTTCCCAGCGGGGAGCCGGTTTTTTGCGCGATTTCGGTGTGGCTGAGGCCCTGAAAATAAGCCAGTTCGAGCGGAGCCTGCTGCTCGGCGGGCAGGGATTCGAGGACGGTCCGCACCTTGTCCATGAGCCATCCCTGTTCGCTGGCGAGCGTCATGTCGCGCGGGTCGGGAAGCGGCATGTCGTCAAGCGGGTCAAGCGGCGAGCGCCTGCGCAAAACGTCGATGGCGCGATTGCGGGTGACGACGCTGAGCCACGCTGACAGGTTTCCGCGTTGGGCGACGAAGCTTTGAGGACGTTTCCAGACCTGGAGAAGGACTTCCTGCATCACGTCCTCAGCCAATCCGGGCTCCCGCAGGACACGCAGCGCAATGCAATAGACGATTCGTGAGTAGCGGTCAAAGACCGCAGCCATGGCATCCTGGTTTCCTTCGGCCACTGCTTCAAGCAGAGCGGCTTCGTCCATGGTTTCAACCTTTTCGCCTTGTATTGGAGGTCCATTCTCATCAAGAGTACGATGCAATGGGGAAACCGGATTGGAGGACCGGGGTTCGGGCTGCATTGGTAGCATTGCCAGTAGCCAAAATAACCGATGGGCAGCGGTTCGGACAAGGGCGGTTCTCAGGGCGTACTGACGAAAGTGTGTGGGAGCGATGACGGCCGGAGCGAAAATGCGCGTGGATTTGCTGCTGGTGGAACGGGGCTTGGTTCCCAGCCGGGAGCGCGCGCGCGCACTGATTCTTGCGGGACGCGTACTGGTTCGGGAACAGAAGGTGGATAAGCCGGGAACGACGGTTCCCGACGATGCACCGGTGCGGTTGCTGGGCGATGATCCGCTGTACGTGAGCCGCGGCGGGCTGAAGCTGGCGGGGGCGCTGGAGCACTGGCCGATTGGGGTGACGGGCCGGGGCTGCGTGGATGTGGGCGCCTCGACAGGCGGATTTACCGATTGCCTGTTGCAGCACGGCGCAGCGCATGTGACCGCGGTCGATACGGGGTTTGGGCAGATTGCGATGAAGCTGCGGATCGACCCGCGCGTGCGGCTGCTGGAGCGAAACAATGCGCGCCATCTTGCCGCGGGAGCGCTGGAGGAGGGACGAGGCGAGCCGAGGCTTACGCTGCTGGTGATGGATGTGTCGTTTATTTCGGCAACGCTGCTGCTGGGGCCGGTGATGGCCGCAGCACCGCATCTTTCAGAGGCAGTGATCCTGGTGAAGCCGCAGTTTGAGGCAGGGCGGGGGAATGTGGGCAAGGGCGGGATTGTGAAAGACCCGGAGGCACACCAACTGGCGATCGATCGCGTGGCGGACTGCGTGCGTGGTTTGGGGTGGGAGGTGGTGGAGACGATTCCTTCGCCGATTACAGGGATGGAGGGGAATCGGGAGTTCTTGTTGTATGCGAGGCGGCCCGGAGCTTAGCACTGATGAGTGGCACAGTTACCAGGTTGGCGCCGATCCTAACTGAGATCCAAAGAAATCTCAGACTCCGTGTCTGCAGTGTATGGAAATCAATCGTGGAAGATCATGTGAAGGTGCATTAAGCTTTTGGAGTGCCAGAAGTGGTCGCGGTAGCTCTTCCAGAATTTAGATACCATCCGGACCCGCTTAGGACTGGGTCGATCACTCCCTCGAGTGTTGAGTGCCGGGCATGCAAGAAGTCTCGAGGATGGATTTACGTTGGCCCGACTTATTGCGAGGATGAACTCGATGAGCAACTCTGCCCATGGTGCATCGCCGATGGCTCGGCTCATCTCCTATTCGGAGTCGAATTTGTAGACCCTCCGGGCGTGGGAGGCTATGGGGATTGGCCTTCCCCGCCGAAGGCTGTTGTCGAGGAAATCTGCTTTCGCACACCGTCCTTCAACGGATGGCAACAGGAGCGATGGTTCACGCACTGTGAGGATGCCGGCGTTTTCCTTGGCTGTGTCGGGAAGGCAGAACTGGAGAGCCTAGATCGCGCTGCCTGTGACGCCATCAAATTCGAGTCCGGCTATGACGATGAGCAGTGGGCTTACTACTTCGATCGCATGGATGTAAACCACGGCCCCACAGCGTACCTGTTTCGCTGTCTTCACCGTGGCGCGTGGGGAGGGTATTCCGATTGCGGATAAACCAGTGCCAGACACGAAATCTGCACCCCGACCTGGCGCGCAAGCGCCGTCTGCCCCACCGCAGGTGGTCTGCCCTACCGCAGGTGGTCCGGTACACTGGGACTGCATGATTCGCGTTGCGATTGTCTGTAAGCCGCAGAAAGATGAGCTGGGCCGGCTTTTGCCGGAGCTGATTGAATGGCTGCGCCAGCACGGCTACGAGCCGCTGCTCGATCTGGAGAGCGCGAAGTACACCGCTGGCTTGCCGGCGGTGGACCGGATGGAGCTGCCCGCATTGGCGCCGGCGCTGGTGATTGTTCTGGGCGGCGATGGGACCCTGCTGTCGGTGGCGCGGATATTTGCCTCGACCGGCACGCCCATCCTCAGCGTGAACCTTGGACTGCTCGGATTCCTGACCGAAGTACGCCTGGCCGACCTGTATTCGACCCTGGAAGGTTGGTGCGCAGATTGCCATACGCTGGACGAGCGGGCGATGCTTCACGCGGTTTTGTGGCGGGAGGGCGCAGAGCACTCCAGTTACGAGGCGCTGAACGATGTGGTCGTGTCAAAGGGCGACATTGCACGCATGGGAGAGTTTGCCGTGGAGCTGGACGGCAAAAAAGTGGCCCGCTTTCGCGCCGATGGCGTGATCGTCTCCACGCCGACCGGTTCAACGGCTTACACGCTGGCGGCCAACGGCCCCATCCTGACGCCGGATGTGGATGCGATGGTTGTGACGCCGATTTGCCCGCATCTGCTCACCCTGCGGCCGATTGTCGTGCGCGGGGATGCGTCCCTCACCGTGAGAGTGGAGGGTATTCCCAACCTGGCGCTGTTGACGGTGGACGGCCAACAGGGTGTGGAGTTGCGGCGTGGCGACGAGGTGCGCTGCGAGCGGTCGCGTTACAAGGTGAAGCTGGTGAGGATGAGCGAGAGCAGCTTCTTTGAGGCGCTGCGCACCAAGCTGAGCTGGGGCGAACGGTAGAAAAATCCAGGGACAGCATGGACAATTGAGTTGCCCATGTGCGATCTACTGGGTGAGTTCGCCCAGCAGCGCCTTTGCCTTGAGCGCCAGGTTGTGGGCTCCATCCACGTCGCCCTTGGCGAGCGCATCCTTGGCCTGCTTCAACCATTCCCTGATCTGGACAGCGGTCTTCTGTTCCTGGTCGTTGAGGGTGCGGTTGATTCCATTCAGGCCGCGCTCAGTGGCTGCGATGGAGTCAGAAGTCTGCTGCCGCAAATCGGAGGAAGGGTCGCCTGAGGAGAGCTGGCCGATCGCGCTGACGCCGGTGCTTTCCGTGGAGGCCTGCTGGGTTGGCTCGGTTGGCGCCGGAGCAGCAGTCTGCGGCTTCTTGCGCTTCACCGGCTTCTTTGGCGGCGGCTGGGGAGCAGTTGTGGCAGTCGTGTCGGCCGGAGGGGGAACCGTGACCTCGGGGGGCGGCAGATTGGCAGGAGCCGCTGAGGGCTTGGGCAGTGGAGTGTCCTCAATGGGCGGCGCAAGAGGGGGTTGCTGGACCTGCTGGTTGTTTGAGTGAATACACCCCGCCAGCACGAACGGCAACAGCCAAGCGACACCTTTGGCAGGAATTCTCATCCCACTAGACCTTTCTCGTCTTGAACACCCGCCGGCTGCAGATGCCGGCGTCCCCATTCCGTGGCGGCGAGTGGAATTCGCAGTTGGAATTCCGTGCCACGGTCTATTTTCGATTGTACTTCGACGCTGCCATGGTGCAACTGCAGAATTCGATAGGTCATGGCCAGACCAATGCCGCTTCCGCCGCTCTTGGTGGTGAAATAGAGGTCGAAGATCTTCTCGACGATGTCTTTGGGAATTCCATGGCCCTGATCGGCGATGCGCAGGACGGCAAACTTTCGGTCGTCCTCCAGAATGACCTGGAGCGTGCCACCTTCCGGCATGGCCTGGGCTCCATTCTGGATGACGTTGAGAAATGCCTGTTTGAGCAGGTCGGAATCGCAATTCGCCATAAGTGGATTGGACGGCATACGGCTGACGAGGGTCACCTTGTGCGTGGAAAGCTCTTCCGCAGCCAGCGCGAGCACATCGCCGATTATGGAGCGGAGGTCCTGTTCGCGAAGTTGCAGCTCGACGGGGCGGGAGAAGTCCACCAGCATTTGGACAACGCGGTCGAGGCGATGGATCTCCGCGTCAATCACTTCAAGGTGGCGAAGAGCGGGGGTGCTGGCATCCCCCAGCTTGGTCTTGAGCAGCTCAAGGTGCACCACGATGGCGTTGATGGGGTTCTTGACCTCGTGACCCACGCCGGAGGTGAGCCGGCCGATGGCCGCCATGCGTCGCGAGAGTTCGAGCTCCGACTCGATCTCCTCGGCCGACTCGAGATCGTGGAGCGTGACCAGGGCGCCCAGCCCCTGGCGCGTGTTGTCGTCGTGAATGAAGTCCAGCGACGCTTCAATGCGTCTCCCGGTCTCAGTAAGGATCTCCTCCTGCACCAGTGTGACGCCCGCATCAAAGGCTTCACGCAGGGTATGGCCCAGTACCGTGGAGCGGTCGAAGATTTCACGCGCGTGGAGCCCGAGGATGCTATCCCGGTCAACGGAAAGGAACCGCCGCGCCGCTTCCGAGACCAGCACCGCGCGGCCGTCCCCCGTGAAGAGGAGGATTCCATCCTGAAGGTTACCCAGGATCTGATCGAGATTCTCTTTCAAAGCGGAGAAGACCTCCTCCACATTGCGCATGCGCTGGCCGATGATCTCGATCTTGTTGGAGACGCGGGCCGCCATGTCCTGGCTGGGAGCTCGCTCCTCTTCCTCTACCGGCTGGCTGGCAGCGGTCCAGTAATCAAGCTGCAAACTGATCTCTTCCATCGGCCGAAGGGCCCGGTCGCCGAGCACATAGGCAGTGACCAGCGCCGTTACAAGGGCAAAGCCCATCAGCGTAAGGGCTTCGACCAGCCATGGCATGTAGACGGCGCGCAGCAGCGTAGTGCGCACTCCGATGTGCACTGAAGCAAAAGGCTCGCCGTTGCGCTCCAGCGGCACCACCACATCAAAGACCTTGGGCGGGCCGAACACCTCGTGCACCAGCTCAAATGGATAGGCGCCAAGGAGATGCTTGAGGTCGGAGCGGACGGGGAGCGGCTTGTCTTCGTTGTCGGGGTTGGTGCTCAGCAGGGTGTTCGACAGGCTGTCGCCGATGTTGATGTCGTACACGGTGAGCGAGTAGCGGTTGACCGAGTCGACCACTGCCTGAAGGGCCGCGTTGTCACGGACCGCGGCGGTGGCCACCTCGCGCAACTCCGTCGGGTTGTTGGGGTCGACTTTGCGGTCTTTGAGGCCGGTTTCAAGGGCATTCCGCAGGGCGAACTGAATCTGGTCGGCCACCATCAAGTTGGTTTCGTAGGACTGCTGGACGGCCAGGTGGAGAAGCTGGTTGACGTAGACCAGCGACAGTAACCCGGAGATGAGAAAAACCAGGGTGGTGATAGCCAGGACGAGTTTAGTCTTCTGGAGCATGGTTCAGCGCGCTTCTCGATTTGACGTGCGGACCTGGGAGATAGTCAATCGTTGTCCTTTCGGGAAGAAAAAGCAACCTAACTCTTTTAAAAATTATGGGCGCCCAATCGAAAAACTTTAGCTTTCTGGTTCGTCGCCGGCGCGATTGTATTCCTTGAGCTTGTTGTGAAGGGTTTTAAGGCTCACACCGAGAATTTCCGCGGCGCGGGTCTTATTTTGCCCGGTGGCATCGAGAGTACGTAGAATCAGCAGGCGCTCGGCCTCATCCACTGTGGATCCGACGCGGATGGAGAGTACGCCCGCATCAAGGGCGCTTGCGGCGGAAGTCTGGGCTTTTCCGAAGCCTGGAGGCAGGTGGCCGGCATCCAGCGGTGCGCCGTCCGGGCACAGGATAACGGCTCGCTCGATGGTATTGCGCAGTTCGCGGGCGTTTCCCGGCCAGTCGTAGGTAGTTAACCGGTCCAACATGGAAGCGGCGACGCCGGAAACCCGGCGGCTGTGTTTCAGGTTCATTTCACTGAGCATGGCTTCGGCCATTGCGGGCACGTCTTCAAGATGCTGGCGCAACGGCGGCATGACAATGTTGAAGACGCTTAGCCGGTAGAAGAGATCGGGGCGCAGATGGCCTTCGGCGACGGCATCTGCCGGGTCGCGGTTGGTGGCCGCCAGCACGCGCACGTCGACGTCCTGCTCCGTGCGCGCTCCCAGCCGGCGCAGCTTGCGCTCCTCCAGCACGCGCAGCAGCTTGGCTTGCGTCGCCACAGGCATTTCGCCGATTTCGTCCAGTAGCAGCGTGCCTCCGGTGGCAAGCTCGAAGCAGCCGGCGCGGCGTTCAACGGCGCCCGTGAAGGCGCCTTTCTCGTGGCCGAAGATCTCGCTTTCGATGAGCGTTTCAGGAATGGCCGCGCAGTTGACTGCGACAAATGGGCGGCTCTTGCGGGGGCTCAGCTCATGCAGCGTGCGGGCCACCAGTTCCTTGCCGGTGCCGCTTTCACCGGTGATGAGCACCGAGACGTTGGAGGGGGCAATTTGCTCAATGAGCCCGAAGATCTCGCGCATGGATTTGGAGTTGCCGACCATGGCGCCCAGGACGCCGGTCTCGCGGAGACGGCGGCGGGCTACCTCGAGCTCAATCTGGGTGTTGCGCTGGCGGGTGGCGTTGGCCAGGATGGTGCGCAGGCGGGTAGCGTCGACCGGCTTTTGCAGAAAGTCGTATGCGCCGAGCTTCATGGCGTCCACTGCCTGCTCGATTGATCCCATTGCCGTAAGCACCACTACGGCCAGATTGGCGCTTACGCCGGAAGCGTCTTCCGACAGAAGATTAAGCAGGCCGATGCCGTCGAGGCGCGGCATCTTCAGGTCGGTGACCACAATATCGGGGTTCCAGGCCTGCGCCTTCTCCCAGCCTTCAATGCCGTCGCGTGCGGTTTCAGTGCGGTATCCCCAGCCGGAGATCAACTCCGCCAGCCCCATCAGGGCGTGGGGTTCGTCTTCGACAATGAGGACTTTAACTGAGTTTTGCATGGGTAGCCGACTGTTTCTACTGCAACTTACCTTTCTACCATGCGCGAATGGCGGTCACAGCTCAAATTGGATCTGCTTGGTCACGGGCCAGGAGCAAGCGAGACGATGCGCGGGTCGGCATAGAGCTTGCGCAGGGCCTCTGCGCGGGCTGCGGGGTCTGTCGACGAAGCCGCCGGTGGGGCAGCGACAAACCAGCTCCAGCCGGAATTGTCTGCGAACGCTTCCGGCGACGGAGGATCGCCGGCAAATGCGATGCCGACGGGTTTTCCCGCCGCAAACTGCGCCATCATCCCGCGCGCGCGGAGCCGTGGATTGACCTCGCGCAGGTTGATTTGAAGCGCATCGGTATAGAGGTAGCCGGGGAAAAAATCGCTGAACATTCCCGGACCGCCGGGCCTGAACTCGGGCGCGCCTGCATCCCATACCCAAATCAGATTGTGCAATCCGTCGTGTTTGACGAGGCGGTCAAAGAGCTGGCGGTAGAGTTCCGCAGAGCCCTGGACACCTTTTCGGCCGGCCCACCAGAAATCATTGCCGTTGGACTCGGGAAGCGGACTCCAAAGCACCGCAATGCCGGCTTTCTGAAGCTCAATGAGGCTTTCAGCCGCTTTATCCGCCTGCTCCAGCCAGAGTTTGTTCAGGCCGCTGCCGGGCGTGAGCAAGTCGTTCCATTCAAAGTCAGTCAACTTGCCGTGAGCGCTCGCCGGGGCATTGTCTGTGGGCCGCGATGGATGCCAGCTGAGAGCGACCAGCGCGTGGTTTGCATTGGCGTGAATGGCCTGCTGCACGATTTCTTTTTGGTTTTCCGGCGCGGTTTCCATGTTGCTTGCGAAAATGGCCGGCTGTTTTCCCGTCGCCTGGACGATGAGGGTGGTAGCCGCAGTGGGCGAAGCTGGATCGTTCTGCTGTCCGCTTAGGGTTGCCTGGCCGGGAGTAGCCAGCCGGGTAAGGAGGGCCCTGGCCTCCGCGCTTGCGCCGGGGCTCACGGGATCGGCTGCTGCCCCATCGCCTGTGCGCGCTGCAGTGGCTTTGCGAATGGCTTCCATGGGACCGGCCAGGCGCGGGTCGTCGCGATTAAGCATGCGTGGTGCGTGGTAAACGGCATTGACACGATCAGGCGCGTTTCCCGTGCGGATAATCTCGCTCCAGCACATGAAGTAGGTCCAGCGGGGTTGCTGGTCGAGCACCTCGGGGCTGGGCAGGCCGCCCACTTCAGCCAGGGCGATGGGCTTGCCGGCGGCGAGCGCCAGCATGCTGGTGTAGTACTCCTGTTTGAACTCGCCGTAGATGTCCATTGTCACGACGTCGGCGTACTGCGCGCCGGGAAAATACTCCGCTATCGCAACCCAGTCGGGATTGGGCGCGTTCACATTCCACACCCACACCAGGTTGTCGAGGTGATGGACATTGACGAAGCGATCGTACATCTGGCGGTAGAGGGCCGCTGAACCATCCTTGCCCGGCCGCCCGCCCCACCAGAACCAGCCGCCGTTCATCTCGTGATAAGCGCGGAAGAGCACCGGCACATGGGCCTCGCGCAGTTGGCGCAGGTAGCCGGCAACCACGTCCACCTGCGCGCACCAGCGGTTGTAGAGCGGGGTGCCGGGGGTCAGCAGCTGATGCCACTCGTAATCCGTCAAGTGGCCCTGGACACTGTCGTGGAAGGTGACCGGCTCGTCGTCAGTGGGCCGGACCTCGTGCCAGGTGAGGGCGATGACCGCGCCGTTGCGGTACTGCCGCTTGACCTCCTCGATCATGGCCGGGCGCGAGAGCACGGAATCCTTGTCGTCGCCGGCGGAAAAGCCGAAGTCCTGGCCGAACAGCCCTGGATACTTGCCGGTGAGGTCGTAGGTGAGGTCGGTCCAGCGCGAGCCTTCGTTGGGGTAGTTGTGCTGGCCGGTGATGGTGGCTTGGCCGGAGATGGAGTCGAGATAGGCGAGCAGGGCGCGCGCTTCAGGGGTGGCATGAGGGTTTACGGGTTCGGGAGCAGCCTGCGCCCACGAGACACTTTGCAGGAGCGTAGTGAAGACAGGAATTAGAAGGAATTTCAACCGCATCGGGAAAGCCCAACCTTTCGCGGTGCGAATTATAACTGATATCGTTACCATGGCGAAGTGCCCGACACGGGCTGTGTTTAACTTCCGGTTTGGCGGTCATCCGACCACAACCAGAAGTTTAGGTGTGCCGTGCCCCGATCCTCACGGCTTCTTCGTTGTGCGCGCGATCACGACAAACATTTCGGTGTACACGATCCGCTGGCTCTCCGGTGGCACTCTCGCCGACGTTTGAATTGCCATCCGAATCGGCTCTCCAGTAGTCACCCAATCTTTGTAAACCCACGCAACTTTCCGGCGTTGGAACGGTCGGATTCGAGTCATTACGGGGGAGCATCCGTCCTCATTCCAGTTGCCGCCAAACGGCGTCTGAACCCGGTTGTCGGCACCTCGAAGACTGACCCACCGTTGGTTCAATGAATCACGTTTTTGGACGTCCCATCGGTATAGCACGGAGTCGGGGACTCCTCCAACATCGCTCGGCTCGTCGCACCCTTCAATTTCGAATGGCTCAAAAGACAAGTTCCACAGCCAGGCGTAATACATGTCGTTGGCTCCAACGTCGGAATTGCCGAGGATCACATCCGAATGAAGCCCATATCCGAAAAAATGGCCGAACCTCTGGTGGTGATAAATCTCCGCCCCACTGAGCGCAAGCAGAACAACCCCGGCCATGACGAGCAACAACTTCGTAAGTCGCTTCACATTACACTTCTACACCCGTAAAGTCAGGCGATGGGATGCTTGAACCTGGAGTTCAGCCTGGACGGTCGACGATTCGGAAACTGGCTCACCACTAAATTATTCATGATCACAGATTATCCCGCCTTTTCGGTCAGTTCGGCCCACCGGGCATACAGGCCGTCGTTCTCGTGCTGCGCCGCGTCCAATTCAAGCAGCGCTTCCTGGAGCGCCGTTGCGTTGGTGGCGACGTCGGGATGCTCGACGCGGTCGCGGGCGGCGGCCAGGCGGGCGTCTGACTCTTCGACGTGGTGCTCGATGGAGGCAAACTCGCGGGCTTCCAGGTAGGAAAGCTTCTTCTTGCCAGAGTTAGCCGAGTTGGCTCCGGCTTGTTGCGTGGGGCTTGAACCATCGGCGCGGCGGGTCGACTTGTCCAATCTCAGCCCGTCCTGTTCGACCGTGTCCTGTTCAGCGAGCCAGTCTTCCCACTGCGCATAGTCGGCGAACTGGCCGGTGTGGCCTCGGCCGTCGAGGCCCAGCACAGTTGAAGCGACGCGATTGAGCAGATAGCGGTCGTGCGTAACAAGAACCAACGCGCCGGGAAAGTCGAGAAGATTCTCTTCGAGGATTTCGAGAGTGGGAATGTCCAGATCGTTGGTCGGCTCGTCGAGCAGGAGAATGTCTGCCGGCTCGAGCATGAGCTTGGCGATTAGCACGCGCGCTTTTTCGCCGCCGGAGAGATTGCGGACCGGCTGATTGAGCTGCTCGCTTGTGAACAGGAAACGGGCTGCCCAACTGGCCACATGCACGGTGCGTCCCTGGTGGATCACGCCGTCGCCTTCCGGGGCCAGTGCGCGGCGAAGGGTGAGGCTCTCGTCCAGTTCGCGCATCTGGCTGAAGTAGACCAGGCGCAGTGCTTCGGCGCGGCGTATGGTGCCCTCGGCCGGCTCGATCTCTCCGCGCAACAGGCGCAGGAGGGTGGTCTTGCCGCTGCCGTTGGGTCCCACGAGGCCGACTTTCATGCCGGCGGTGAGGATGAAGTTAAGGCCGGTAAACAGAACGCGGGGAGCAGAGATGGCATCGTCAGCGTTGTTCGCGGGGACGGCCAGCGCCACGTTGTCGAATTCAACCAGCCGTTTCGTCTTGCGCATGCTGGCTTCAAAGTCGATGCCGGCGGAGTTGACCGTGGTGCGGGAGTCCATGGCGGCCAACTGGCCGATCATCGCGTTGGCGGTATCGATGCGTGCCTTGGATTTCGTGGTGCGGGCTTTGGGGCCGCGGCGGAGCCATTCGATTTCGGTCTTGACCTGGTTGCGGAGGCTGTCCTGCTGCCGGCTTTGCGATTCGAGATAGGCCTGCTTCTCTTCGAGAAACCGGCTGAAGGTGCCTTTCACGCGGAAGAGGCCGTCGGCAAAAACGCGATTCAGCTCGATAATCTGGCTGGATGTGCTTTCGAGGAAATAGCGATCGTGGCTGACGGTAACGGCGGCGAATGAGGCCGCACGGAGCAGCTCTTCGAGCCACTCGATGCCGGCGAGATCGAGGTGGTTGGTGGGCTCGTCGAGGAGCATGACTTCAGGCTCGATGACCATGGCTTCCGTGATGGCCAGGCGCTTGCGCCAGCCGCCGGAAAGCGCGGCCGCTTCAGCGTTCAGGTCCGTAAGTCCGGCGCGACCCGTAAGTTCGCGCAAACGGCCTTCGCGTTCAGATTCATTCACATGGGCGGCGGCAAGCGCAGCCTCAAGCACCTGGCGGATGGTAAGGCCGGGAGCGAAACGCGAGTCCTGGGGCACGTAGGCCGCGCGCGCCCGCTTGCGTACGGCCAGCTCGCCGGAGTCGGGTTCGACCTGGCCCGCGAGGATGGCCAGAAGCGTCGACTTGCCGGCGCCGTTGGGGCCGATGAGGCCGATCCGGTCGCCGTCCTCGACGGTAATGGAGATATCGCGGAACAAGGGCTTGGCACCGAATTGTTTGGTGACCGATTGCGCGTTGAGAATTGGAGGCATCTCACTTAAGAGTACCGTGTTGCGCAAGGGCGCCGATAGCTAGCGCGGAATTCCAAGCGTAGGCGAGGAAAGGCCGGTGAGAATTGCAGGCAACCTCCGGACAGCTTGGGCCACTCAAACCAGGGGTGGAACATAACCCAAAAGTAGTATCTCGGGAACCAACGGTGACGCGCCTTCCAAGGTGAAGCAACATATAATCGACAGGAAGGAGCCAGCTTGACAACTATTACTCTCTACAAACCAAATGGGGACCCGATTACCTACATGGACCCGACAAATGTGAACGTGGAAGGTGGAACGCTCACGTTTTATTGGACCAAGGAAATCTCGGGAAAGGCGCAGAAGATTGTTACTAACCTGCCCTTCCTCATCCAACACGACATAAAGGTCGTTTGATCCGGAGTTACCTGGAAGATATAAGGGACTCAGATTGCAAATTGCTTCCACTTCCATGCTTTGGTTCTCTCACGATCTGCGATAGCAGAACAGGATTTGAACCTGGTTGCTGCGGCCGGCGAACCCCTCCCCTCGCTTCCGCTCATCTACTTATCAGTCATGGCATGATCGCCTCTGCGAGGGGGTCGCGTGTCGTGTATTTATTTGTCGCTTTGCGCACATCAGGGAACTAACAATGGGCAGTGAACCGCGCCTTTGTCTGCAGCGCAAATACCTGGTCAACAAGCGAAGCACCAGGAAGCAGTTGGTAGAGCCGCGATTCGGCTCGCGCAGAGCGGAACGACGCACTAAACTTGAGCCATGCTGGACTACGAGATTTCTGCGGCCGAGGCGGCAGAACTACTGACCGAAAAGAAGGCTCGGCTCATCGATGTGCGGGAGCCGTGGGAGGTTGCGACGGCGCACATCGAGGGGAGCCTGCCCATGCCCATGGGCGATGTGCCGGCGCGTGCCCACCAGGAGCTGGACCCCGACGAACGGTTGGTGGTAGTGTGCCACCACGGCATGAGGTCAATGAACGTGACTGCATGGCTCCGCAACCAGGGGTTTGAGCAGGCGCAGTCACTGCGCGGCGGCATCGATGCATGGTCGGCGGAAGTTGATCCGGCGGTCGGAAGGTATTGAGCCCCAGACGGGCAACCGACCCTTCCTGGCGGGGCTCAACGGCCTATACTTCTCTTTGTCGCAGGACCAGAAAGGAAGTATTTTTATGTCGTCGCCCGCTGTTGCTTTTGCCCGCCAGAACCAGCCCCGCTTTCTCAATGAGTTGAAGGACCTGTTGCGCATTCCGTCGGTGTCAACGTTGCCGGAGCACAAGGCAGATTGCCGTCACGCCGCCGAGGTGCTGGCCGCTGAGTTGAAAAGGATCGGCATGGAGAATGTGCGGATTATCGAGACAGAAGGTCACCCGCTGGTTTATGCCGACTGGCTGCACGCTGGGGGAAAGCCCGGGGCCCCCGCGGACAGGTCTTCGTCCGCGGGGTGGAAGCCCACGGCGCTTGTATACGGTCACTACGACGTGCAGCCGCCCGACCCGCTGGACGAGTGGCTGTCTCCGCCCTTCGAACCCACCGAGCGCAACGGCAACCTGTATGCGCGTGGAGCCGTAGACGACAAGGGGCAGGTGGTGGCGCAGGTGAAAGCCCTCGAATCGCTGCTGGCCGCGAATGGCTCGTTGCCGTTGAACGTGCGCGTCTTGCTGGAGGGCGAAGAAGAAGTGGGCGGGGAGGGAATTGCGCACTTTGTGGCCTCAAAGCCTCCCGAACTGAAGGCGGACTTTGCCCTCGTCTCCGATACCGAACTTTTTGCGCCAGGGTTGCCGACGCTGTGCGTGGGGCTACGCGGAATGATCTATACCGAGCTTGAGGTGCGCGGGGCACGCACCGATCTGCATTCCGGCATGTACGGGGGCGCGGCGCCCAATCCATTTTTCGCGCTGGCGCAGATTCTTGCCGGCCTGAAGGACGAAAACGGGCATATTCTCATTCCCGGTTTCTACGACGACATCATTCCACCGAGCGCCGAAGAACTGGCCGCGTGGCGCAGCCTGCCGTTTGACGAGGAAGAATACCGCAAGACAGAAGTGGGCGCCAAGCAACTGGTGGGCGAGGCCGGTTACAGCGTGCTGGAGCGCACCTGGGCCCGCCCAACGCTCGATGTGCATGGCATTCCGGGCGGGTTTACCGGGGCGGGCGCGAAGACGGTAATTCCAGCCAAGGCAGTAGCCAAGGTTTCAATGCGATTGGTTCCGGGGATGACACCGGCCAGGGCCTTTGCGCTGTACAAGAGCTTCGTGGAGGAGATTGCGCCCGCGGGCGTGGATGTGGAGGTGCGGCTGATTCACTCTGGCGACCCGTGCCTGATTCCGGTGGACAATCCATACATCCGGGCGGCGACGCGCGCTTTGCATGAGGTGTGGGGAAAAGATACGGTCTTTATCCGGTCGGGCGGGTCGATTCCGATTGTTGGCGACTTTGCGCGGCACCTGGGACTGCCCAGCGTAATGATGGGTTTCGGTTTGCCAGACGACAATCTGCACGCTCCGAATGAGAAGTTCAGCATCAGGAATTTCGAGCTGGGCATCGAGTCGCTGATCCGCTTTCTGGAGGAGGCCGGCGGTTGAACCGACAAGACGGAGGGACCGAGTCGGACGCCGTTGGTTTCGTTCTGGCCGGGGGACGGTCCAGCCGCATGGGCGAGGACAAGGCCCTGGTTCAGTTTGGCGGAAGGCCGCTGCTTCACAGGGCCGACGCATCTTAATTCCCGAGTAGTTGGAGCATGTAGTCATTGTCCCATCCTGCTTGTAGGCGCTTTCCTTTGATGCCGAGCTTGCATGTATTGTC
>Ga0302319_10008726_pt1 | contig 19650 bp, 12 predicted proteins | sample Bog_T0_2_FD_203319 | JGI IMG/M metagenome (GOLD analysis project Ga0302319, IMG submission 203319) | Peat permafrost microbial communities from Stordalen Mire near Abisko, Sweden - Bog_T0_2 | ecosystem: Environmental > Terrestrial > Soil > Wetlands > Peat | place: Sweden: Abisko, Stordalen Mire... | reverse complement strand
CGATCACGTCGGCTCCTTCGCTGACGCCAGAAGCCTCGAAGACGGCCTCTATCTCGTCCGGGCTGCGAAAGCGGTTCGTCTGCGGATCGATCAGCGCCCTCCAGGGAGTGTTGACGCTGCCGGGGATCCTGCCCGGCCGGCTGTAGGAGCTCGGCCCCTCACCGCGAAACACCGGGGCGGTGAGCGCGTTCACGAGGCAGGCCTGGCGCTCGCCGCGCACGATCGACTCGACATCCGCGCGAGATGCCAGCTGCTCCGCTTGCCGGTTGGCCGAGAAGGTGGCCGGCGGATACTGGCCGGGGGCCTCGCTGAGCGCCCGGCCGGACGCCTTCCACGCAGCCAAACCACCGTCGAGCACGCTCACGTCGTCAAAGCCGTAGTGGCGCAGCATCCACCACAGGCGGGTCGCCCACATCGGCGACTCCTGCGCATAGACGACGACAGCGGCGCCCGGTCCGATGCCCGCCGCGCCGGCCGCCTGCGCGAATTGCGCGGCGCTTGGCAGGGTGAAGGCGAAGGGCGAGCCGGGATCTGAGAACTCGCCGGCGATGTCGGCGAAGGCGGCGCCGGGGATGTGTCCCGCGTCGTATTCGCGGCGTGCGGAGCGGACCGTGTAGGGGCCTCCTTCCGCCGGGCGCTCCAGCACCACGGTCGCGTCAAACAGGCGAAGCGCCGGGTCGTCCAGCGCCCCGGCGAGGGTGTCCACATCGATCAGCGGCGAGCGGTGCGCCATCGGTGCGCCAGTGTAGCCGCAGGCGCCCCGACGCTTTGCCGTTGTGCCCGCGGCCCGCGACGGGGGCGCGGGCCGCTGGCAATGGGTGCCTGCGGCCCGCCGGACCGAGACTGGGGCCGGATCCGTCTGCGAATGCGGCGCACCGCGGCGTTTTCACTTCAAGCGCGGGTCGACGTAGACGTCGTCGATCTGTGCGGTGCCGGTCAGGGCGGTGAAGCGCAGCGCGATTTCTGCCGTGCCGCCGGACAGTGCGCCTTCAACTGCTGATGCTGTGAGCATCGGCAGTGTTGGCTGCCAGTCGGTGCTGAGGGCCACGACCCCAACGGGCACCGTGACGGTCACTCCGAGCGGCGTGCGATAGACGACCTGCACGAGGACGCTCGATAGGAGCGAGTCGTTGCGCCCGAAGAAACGGAAGGTCGGGTAGGCGGCGTTGACACAAACCAGCGGTGTCTGTGCGCTCGCGCCCGCAGGCAGCGAGAGCGACGAGCTTCCAACGGTTCCGTCCACAGCGTAGGGCTCGCCACCCGCGACGATGTGCGCATCACCGCTGAGCGTCCAGCCGGACAGGCTGCCCTCGAAGTCGCCGCCGGGGACCAACTCGTAAGACGTTGCATCTCCCCAGGGCAGGAACGGCTGCGTGAGCGCAGCGCCGTTGCAGGCGTTGGTGGCGATCACCGCGGCCTGAGCGCCAGCCCCGGGCAGACTGGTGATTGCGATCGCAGACAGCGCGCCGGTCAGGGCGAGGAGGCGGCTTGACACGCGCCGCCTGGGTGCAGGCGATGTTGATGTCGTGGCCGCCTGCGCGGCGATTTCAGACAGAACTGCAGGAACTTCGAACGAGCGGGTCCGGCGTGAGCGGCCGCTGAAAAGGCGCTTCGTCATCGGTACGCACCTTCCTGGTGTGTACTGGCAGCCGAGCTATCTCACGCTTTTCGCGAGACCTCTAGCTTTGCGTCCCTGGCTCACGCCAGGTTTGCCCTTTTCAGTTGGGTTTGCAATCAGCTTTTCGGCCCATCGCGCGCTGTCGTTAGTGCAGACGCCCCAACTTCGACCGATGTTCGATCCGGCTGCCTGGAACCCTCAGCTCGGCTGTGAATGATCCGGCTTTGCCCGCTCGTTCTTCGCCCGCGCGGCGGGGGTGACCCGCATGGACGGAATTCACCGGATCGCCGAGCGGTGGGGGCGTAAACTCGCCGCCTCGGTGGTCAGGGCAGCCCTAAACACGGTCACCGTGGCTCGTCCTTGGGGCGAGGAGAGTCAAGCGAGATCACGAGGGGTGGCCTTGGTCGTCAGATACCCGTGGATGCCATGCGCAGGCGGCTAGCGGCGCTTGTGCTGGCCACCGCCGCGTGCGCCGCCTGCGTTCTCGGCGTGACCGCGACCGCGGCGACGACAACCGGGGCGATCGGCGGTGTCGTGACGAACTCGTCGTCGGCCGGTCTCGCCGGAGCGTCCGTGACGGTGTACCAAGATGGGCTCGTGGCGGGCTCGGGAACCACGGCGGACGACGGGAGCTATACGGTCGGCTCGCTCGCGCCCGGCTCCTACACGGTCAGCTTCACGCCGCCGCCGCCGGCTGGGCCGGGAGCCGGTGAGGAGAACTTCCTGCCGCAGAAATACGATGCCGAGTCGCCGAGCTCGGCTGGGGATCAGGTCGTCGTGGCAGCCGGGACGACAACGTCGGGCATCGATGCCAGCCTACAGTCGGGCGGAACGATTTCGGGTGTGGTGCTCGACGGATCCGGCGCGCCGGTCGACGGCGTCGAGGTCTATGCCTACGACAGCAACGGTCTCGCGATGCCCGCAACGCAGAGCGCCGCCGATGGCACCTGGTCGATCGATCGCCTGGCAGCCGGGGTCTACAGCCTTGGCTTCACGGCCGCCGGAGGGGATCTGAACTTCCTGCCGCAGTTCCTCGGCGGAGGCTCCACGATCGCCGGAGCCTACGGCGTGTCGGTGAGCGCCGGCGCCACAACGTCCGGCGTCGAAATCCATCTGCAGCCCGGCGGCCAGATCACCGGAAAGGTCACCGACGCGTCGTCGGTGCCGATCGCCAATGCTCTGGTGGACGCCTACGACGCTGGCGGTGACATCGCCGCCAGCGCGACATCGGCCGCCGACGGGACCTACTCGATCAACGGCCTGGCCAGCGGCTCATACAGGGTCGGCTTCACGACCCCGGGTGGCCCGCTCACGCCGGAGCCGAACTATCTGCCCCAGTTCGACGGCGGCGCCGCGGCGCTCTCTTCGGCAAAGGCGCTCAGCGTGACCGCGGGGACAACGAGCGCCGGCGTTGACGCGCAGCTCGCGGCGGGCGGGGAAATCAAAGGAGCCGCCACGGACGCGACCAGCGACCCGATCGCGAACCTGAGCGTCACCGTCTACGACAGCGACGGAGACCCCGTGGTGACCGCAACCACGGCCGCCGACGGGAGCTACGCGATCGACGGGCTTGCGAGCGGGCACTACCGAGTCGAGTTCGGCGGCGCGCAGGACGATGGCGACGCACCCAACTACGCTCCGCAGTTCTACGGCGGCGACTCGCTGGCGAACGCCAGCGCGGTCGCGGTCACGGCTGGAGCCGCCGCGAGCGTGGCGAGTGCCCAGCTCGCGCCGGGCGCCACCGTGTCGGGCGACATCACCGACGCCTTCGGTGCTCCGCTCGGCGGTGTGACGGTGCAAGCGTTCGACGCCGGCGGCAATCTCGCCGGCGACAGCGCTACGAGCGCCGCTGGCACCGGCGCGTACACGATCAGCGGTCTGGCCGCCGGCTCCTACCGGATCGGGTTCGACGCCGGCTGCTGCAGCGGTGATTACGTCCCCCAGTACAGCGGCGACGAACCGTCGTTGGCGAGCGCGCAACTGGTCGCCGTGACCACCGGCGCCAGCGCAGGCGGTGTCGACGCGGCAATGCAGGCCGGCGGGCACATCGCAGGCACGGTGACCAACGCCGCGGGAGAACCTCTTCCGGGCGTCTCCGTCGAGGCGATCGACGCGAGCGGCGATGGCGTGACGGGCACAAGCACCGGGCCGGATGGCGACTATGCCCTGCTCGGCCTTGCGAGCGGCACCTACACGGTGGAGTTCGAGAACTTCCTCGACAGCCTGGCGATCGTGCCGCAGTTCTACGACGGGGCGACGACGCTCGCCGGCGCGACCGCTGTGCCGGTGACCGCCGGGGTGACGACCACCGCCATCGACGTCCAGGTCGCGCGCGTCACCGGCAGCCTCGCGGGCACCGTCACCGACGGCGCGGCTGCGCCGCTGGCCGGCGTGCAGGTCACGGTTTACGGCCTGGATGGTCAGGCCGTCGGGTCAGGCGCCGTCAGCGCAGCCGACGGCAGCTACACCGTCGGCGGACTCTCTCCCGGGTTCTACCGCGTCGGCTTCGCGCTCAGTGGCTACGGCGGCCAGTTCTATCCGGATGCCGCCGCCGATGGGCAGGCCATCTATGTTGCGGCCGCGCAGACCGCGAGCGGCATCGACGCGCAGCTTCAAGCCTCCGCTGCCGGCGCCCCCCAGCAGCAACAACAACAACCGCAACAGCAGGCCTCGCCACCTTCACAGCCGCCCCAGCAGCAACAAACAGCCGCCTCTGGCGGCGGTTCGACTGTCGCGGCCGCCGTCGCGGCGAGCGTGGGGGCAGCGGGCGTGACCGGTAGCACCGTGAGCGCGAACGTGACCTGCACCGGCCCCGCGACCGGCTCCTGCACGATCACCCTGACGCTGACGAGTGTGGAAACCTCCAAGGGGTCGAGGCTGCTCGCGGTCAGCGCGGCGAAGAAAGGCAAGACGACGAGGCGCACCGTGACGGTCGGCGCAGTCAGCGTGACACTCGCCGGCGGCCAGAGCGAAACGGCCCGCGTCAAGCTCAACGCCACCGGGCGGCGACTCCTGGGCAGCCTTCACAAGCTCCCCGTCGAGCTGGTGTGTGTCACGGGAGCGACCACGATCTCAACTGAGACGCTGACGCTGAAGGCAGCCTCCAAGCAGCCGAAGAAGCACTGAGCCGGACGACGCCGCGGCGGCGCGCCGCCGCCGTTTGGCCCTGTGGCGCCCTGGAGCGGGGAACTGGCGTCATCATCCCGGCGTGTCGCGCTGGCGCTCTCCCTACGATCGCGAGATCCTCGGCCTGGCGCTGCCGGCGCTCGGTGCGCTCGCCGCCGGGCCGCTCTATTCGCTTGTGGATACGGCGATCGTCGGCCACCTCGGCGCGAAGCAGCTCGCGGCGCTCGCGCTCGCCGCCACCGTGCTCGCGGCGGTGGTGGAGCTCGCGGATTTCCTCTCCTATGGCACCACCGGGCAGGTCGCACGCCTGCACGCTGCCGGGCAGTCGCTCGAGGCAGGTGAGATCTCCGCGCAGGCGCTGTGGCTCGCGCTGGCGGCGGGCGCCGTGGCGCTCGTTGTGCTGGCGGCCGGCGGAGGTCCGCTTCTGTCGCTCATCGGCCAGGGCGCCCATGTACACGCCAGAGCTCACGGCTACCTCGACATCGCGATCTGGGGAGTGCCCGCGCAGCTGGTCGCGCTTGCCGGCGAAGGATGCATGCGTGGCGTGGGCGACCTGCGCACGCCGCTTCGGATCCTCGTCATCGCGAACGTTGCAAACGTCGTGCTGGAGGTCGTGCTCGTCTACGGCGCGCATCTCGGGCTGACCGGCTCGGCTGTGGGCACACTCGTCGCGCAGCTCGGCATGGGCTTTGCGTTCGCGCGGAGAATGCTCGCCGCTCCGGCGCGCAGCCGGCGACCGAGCGCGGCGCTGATTCGCCCGTTGCTGCGCACCGGAAGCCATCTGACGGTGCGAACCGCCGCCCTGCTGGGTGCTTTCACGCTCGCCTCGGCGCTCGCGGCGAGGTTCGGCACGGCGGCGCTCGCCGCGCACCAGGTCGCCTTCCAGCTGTTCCTGTTTCTGGCCCTCGTGCTCGACGCGATCGCCATCGCCGGCCAGATCCTCGTGGCGCGCCTGCTCGGCGCCGGAAACGCCGAGGACGCATGGCGCGCCGCCGTGCGGATGCTCTGGTGGTCGGTCGCCTGGGGTGTCGGCTTCGGGCTCGTGCTCGCGGCGGCCAGTGGCGCGGGCCCCCATGCGTTCAGCGACAACGCGCGAGTCCTCGGCGACAGCCACCGAGTCTGGCTGCTGCTTGGCCTGATGCAGCCGCTCGCCGCCGCGGTGTTCGCGCTCGACGGAATCCTGATCGGCGCGGGGGACACGCGCTACCTCGCATGGGCAATGGCAGCGGCGATCGCCGCATTCGTCCCGCTCGCGTTCGCCGCGGGCGACGTCGCCGCCCTCTGGCTGGCGCTCAACGCGCTGATCCTTGCTCGCCTGGTGACACTGGTGCCCCGGTTCGTGCGCAAGCGCTGGATCGTCGTCGGCGCGCGGGCGTCGTAGCGGTGAACCCGGGTCGGGCGCGCGCGCCCTCGGGTGCCATCGAAGCCCGAGTTCGTCGAAGTCGCCGGCATGCGGACCGCACCCGAAGTGCTCCCCCGTGCAGCGAGCGAACCGGCCTCAGCGGCTGGAGCGGCGAGCGCGCATCCTCGCCGGTCGCCCCACGCTTCGCGTACGGTGGCGGGCGCCGTGTTGCCGACACGCGTTTCCCGGATCGCTCGCGCCCTGTCGATCGACGTTGCGCTGCTGCGTCGCCGGCGGGAGTTCGGTCTCCTGACGGCCGGCCAGGTGGTGTCCCAGATCGGGTCGACGATGACATTCGTGGCGCTGCCGGTGCAGTGCTACGCGCAGACACACTCGACGCTCACGGTGGGTCTGCTGGGGGCGGTGGAGTTCGTGCCGATCCTGTTTCTCGCGCTCGTCGGCGGCGCGATGGCCGACGGCTTCGACCGGCGGCTGCTCGTGCTGGCGGCGGAGGGCGGGACACTGCTGGTGACCCTGGGCCTGATCGTCAACGCCAGTCTCGCGCCACCGACGACCTGGGTTCTGTTCGTCGCGGCGGCGCTGTCGGCGGCGTTTGAGGCATTGCGCCGGCCGCCGCTGGACGCGCTGCTGCCGCAGCTCGTGGAGCCCGGCGATCTGAAGAGCGCGCTGGCGCTGTCATCGGGCCTGGGGAGTCTCGCGGCGCTGATCGGCCCGGCGCTCGCTGGGGTGGCGATCGCGGGCCTTGGCTTCGCCGGCGCCTACTCAGCCGACGCCCTGACCTTCGTCGCCGCGGTGGCGACGATCGCCGCGATCCACACACCCGCGAGGATGTCCGAGCGCAGCGCCCCCAGCCTGCGCTCGACGCTTGACGCCGTGCGCTACGCGAGCGGGCGCCCCGAGTTGATCGGAACCTATGTCGTCGACATCAACGCGATGTTCTTCGGCATGCCCCTGGCGACGTTCCCCGCGCTGGCGCGCCATTTCGGCGGCGGCGACAGCCTTGTCGGGATCCTCTACGCAGCGCCGGCGGCCGGGGCGATGCTCGCAGCCGTCTCGAGCGGCTGGTCAGCCGGCGTTCACCGCCATGGCCGCGCGATCGTGGCTGCCGCAGCCGGCTGGGGCCTTGCCATCGTCGGCTTCGGGCTCGCCCCGAGCCTTGGACTTGCGCTGGTGTTCCTGGTCCTGGCCGGCGCCGCCGACGAGATCTCCGGGCTGTTTCGCGCCGTGATCTGGAACCAGACGATTCCGACCGCGATGCGCGGCCGGCTGGCCGGGCTCGAGATGCTGTCCTGGTCCTCGGGCCCGGCGCTCGGCAACACAGAGGCCGGAGTGGCCAGCGCGCTGGTCGGCCTGCGCGCCTCGATCGTCCTCGGCGGCGCGCTGTGCGTGGCCGGAAGCGGCGCCCTGGGCGCGGCCCTGCCGGCCTTCTGGGCCTACGACGGGCGCGCAGCCAAGCAGATTCCTCCTCTGTCGCGCGTCACGCCGACGCCGGGCCGCGAGGCCTGACGCGTTGTCTGCGAGGCGCGCGCCCCCCGGCGCCGGCGCTCTGGCGCCGGGCACTCGAGGCTAGGAATACACCCTGAAGATCGTCCCCGACTGCTCGCCGATGTAGATGTAGCCGTCCTCAACCGCCAGGCCGATGATCGGGGAGTCAAAGCCCGTCACGAACGGCGTCGCCTTGCCGCCGCTCGCCGGGATCTTGACCACCTCGGGCCCGGAGGTGCCGACGCCCGTGTAGAGCGCGACGTAGAGCGTCTTCCCGATCGAGCTGATGCCCATCGGCGAGGCGTGCGGGGGAAGGAAGATCAGCGGCTTGGTGAACTGCCGGCAGGCCTTTGCCTGCGAGGGATACCAGACGCAGGTCGGAAAGCCGTAGTTCTGGCCGGGCGCGGCTGCGACGATCTCATCGCGCGGGATCGTGGCGGGCGCGCCCTCGTCCTGGCCGAGGTCGCTCACGTAGGGATCGCGCGAGCCGGACGGGAAGTGCAGCTGGAACGGCTGGCGCAGGCCGCGCGCGACGATCTGCACATCCTTGCCGCCGGCGGTCATCGAAATGACCCCCTCCGAGAGCCGATAGGGATCCTTGGTGTGGTCGTACTCCGGCTCTTTCAGCAGCAGCCCGGCGTACAGACGTCCGTCGGGCCCGAAGGCGATTCCGCTGAGGCCGTTGAAATCGGGCGAGGAGTTGGCGTAGATCGTCTTGTCGGTTGCGAACATCGTGCCGTTCCAGCCGCCGAGGGCGATGATCGTCGGGCCGGTGGAGACATACAGCAGGCTGCCCTGCCAGGCCAGGCCGTACACGTCGGCCGGCCCGCCCGGCACCGCCGTGGCGACCCCGCCTGAGACGCTCACCAGTCCGCCGGGGCCGTAGTCGGGCAGCGACGGTCCTTTGCCGATGAACATCGTCCCGGCGCCCCAGGCGAACGAGGTGGGTGTCTCGACGTAGTTGGTCACGACCGTCACCGGCTGGCCGTTGCTGGCGACCGGACCGGCACTCGTCTGAGCGCCCGTGACGGCGGGCATAGCCAGCGCCGCGGCGAGCAGCGCAGACAGCAGCGCGCCCGCTGCGACGCGAATCCGACGGTCTCTCAGCATCAGTGCCCCCAAGTAGCTAAACCCAGAGACTGAGCATACGAGACCGCGCGGTCGCGCCGCGCAGGCCCAGGCCCGCCGCTACGCGCGCAAAGCGGAGCATTGCGCGACGAACGGCTGGCCGGGGCGCGCGGTCAATGAGCGAAGGCGGACACCTGCGGCCGCGACGCCGGCAACGGTCCGTCGAGCGCCTCGAGCAGTGCGGTGCGCGAGCGCAGGTCGCGCAGCAGCAGGTCGGCCATCTCGCGGCTCATGCCGGCCCGCACGACGATCCGCAGCACGGAGAGGTCCTCCCGGTTGGCTGGGAAGGTGTAGGCGGGGACCAGCCAGCCGCGTTCACGCAGACGGTCGGAGACGTCGAACACGGTGTAGTTGGTCACCTCGGGCTTGAGCGTGAACGCGAAGACGGGCAGGTCGGCGGCGTCGCTGACGAGCTCGTAGGGACCGATCGTCGCGATCTCCGCGGCGAGGTAGCGGGCGATGTCTGACGAGCGCTGCTGCACGGAGCGGTAGCCGCTGTGGCCGAGGCTCGTGAACATCAGATACTGCGTGACCACCTCGCTTCCCGGCCGCGAGAAGTTCAGCGCGAAGGTGGGCATGTGGCCGCCGAGATAGTTGACGTCGAAGATCAGATCGGCCGGAAGTGCGTCGCGGTCGCGCCACACCGCCCAGCCCACGCCCGGGTAGACGAGCCCGTACTTGTGTCCCGAGGCGTTGATCGACTGGACCCGGGGGATACGGAAGTCCCAGACGAGCTCGGGCTGGATGAAGGGCGCGACGAACCCGCCGGAGGCGGCGTCGACATGAATGGGGACATCGATTCCCTTGTCGCGCTGGAGTGCGTCGAGCGCCTGCGCGATCTCCGCGACCGGCTCGTAGCGGCCGTCGAAGGTGGAGCCGAGGATTGCGGCCACGCCGATCGTGTTCTCATCGCAGAGCGCGGCAGCCTCGGCGGCGCCCAGCGTGTAGCGCTCACCCTCCATCGGCACCAGTCGCGGCTCGACGTCCCAGTAGCGGCAGAACTTCTCCCAGCAGACCTGGACGTTGATGCCGGCGACGAGGTTCGGCTTGTCGGTCGGCGCGCCCGCCGCGCGCATCCGCTCGCGCCAGCGCCACTTCAAGGCAAGGCCGCCGAGCATCACCGCCTCGCTCGAGCCGGTCGTCGAGCAGCCGGTCGCGTGATCGCTGTGCGGCGCGTGCCAGAGGTTGGCAAGGATCTCGACGCAGCGCGATTCGATCTCCGCCGTCTGCGGGTACTCGTCCTTGTCGATCATGTTCTTCTCGGCGGTCTGCGCCATCAGGCGATCGGCCTGGCTGGGCATCCACGTCGTCACGAAGGTCGCGAGGTTCAGCCGCGCGCTGCCATCAAGCAGGAGCTCGCTGTTGATCAGCTCGTAGGCCGCCTGGTCGCCGATGCCGTCCTCGGCGAGCTCGTGCAGCGGAGGGTCTTCGATCGACGCCATCGCGGCTCATGCTACGCCGCCGCCGGCCGGCGCGTGTAACGCCGCTGGGCCGGGGCGGACTCAGCGTTGGACGCATCAAACCCATCCAGGAGGCCCAGATGCACAGCTACAGGAAACTCGCTACGGCCGGCGCGATCGCCGTCGTGGCGTTGACGCTCGGCGCCGGCAGCGCGGCGGCGGCGACGCTCCGCCACGACGCCGACTTCCACTTCGGCGGCGGCGCGGTGTTCGTGCAGAGCGACAACTTGACCGCCAACACGGTCGTCGCCTACGACCGTGCGCCGGGCGGGGCGCTCACCCAGGCGGGTGCCTACAGCACCGGCGGCGTCGGCGGCCAGCTCGCCGGCTCCGTGGTTGACCATCTGGCGTCGCAGGACTCGCTCGTCTACGACCGCGACAGCGACCTGCTGTTTGCCGTCAACGCCGGTAGCAACACGGTTTCGGTCTTCGCTGTGCGCGGCACGCAGCTCTATCTGACTCAGGTGATCAGCTCCGGCGGCTCCTTCCCGGTCAGCATCGCTGCCCACGGCGATCTGCTCTACGTGCTCAACGCGCTCGGCGGCGGCAGCCTCCAGGGCTACTACATCGCCTTCGGCAGGCTCTTCCCGATCCCGGGATCCACGCGCGCGCTGGGCCTCGACCCGACCGAGGTGCCGCAGTTCACGAGCACACCGGGCGAGGTCGGCTTCACGCCGGACGGACGCCAGCTGGTCGTGACGACGAAGAACAACGGCGACGACATCGACGTCTTCGGCGTCGACTGGCTCGGGCGCCTGTCGGCTGCGCCGGTGCTCAACAGCGAGCCGGGCACCGTCCCGTTCGGCTTCGTGTTCGACCAGGCCGGGAGTCTGGCGGTGGCCGAGGCCGGCGGCAGCTACGTCGCGACCTTCGCGCTCGCGCCGAGCGGCACGCTGGCGCCGCTGGCAACGCTTGCGACCGGCCAGCCCGCGACCTGCTGGGTGACCGCGGACGGGTCGGTCCTCTACGCCTCGAATGCCGGCGGCCCGTCGCTCAGCTCCGTGTCCGTGGTGCCGTGGGGGTCGCTGACGCTGCTCGCCACGACGGTCACCGACACGGGGACAGTCGACGCCACGCCGTCGCCCGACGGGCGCTACCTCTACGTCCAGGCCGGCGGTCCCGGCAACGTGGATGAGTTCAGCGTCGGTAGCGGCGGCGCGCTCACCGCGATCGCCTCGGTGACCGTGCCGGGCGCGATCGGTGGCGAGGGGATCGCCGCGTCGTGACGATCAGCGGTACCGCCGGCGCGCCTTGGAGCTGCGCGCCGGCGGTGCTCCGCCCGGTCCCATGGGAGATGCCTTCGACCGCCAGCCGCGCAAGCCGCGATCGCCGTACCGTTAAGGCCGTGGACGACGATGCGCGGCTCCTCGAGCGCCTGCGGGCAGGTGACGAGGCGGCGTTCGTCGCACTCGTCGCCGCTCACCACGATGCCATGCTCCGCCTCGCCTCCAACTTCGTCTCCTCGCGCGCCGTCGCCGAAGAGGTGGTCCAGGACACCTGGCTCGGTGTCCTGCGCGGCATCGATCGCTTCGAGGGACGCTCGACGCTTCGCACCTGGTTGCTGGCGATCCTCGTGAACCGCGCCCGCACCACGGGCGTGCGCGAGGCGCGCAGCATCGCCGTCGGTGACGCTGCTCCGGCGGTCGACCGCGCGCGCTTCGACGCGGCGGGGGCGTGGTCCTCGCCGCCTGAGCACTGGGTCGAGGACGCGGAGGAGCGCCTCGGTGCCGCGGCGCTGGCTTCGCAGATCAATGCGGCGCTCGAGCAGATGCCCCCGCGCCAGCGGGCTGTTGTCACGCTGCGCGACATCGACGGCCTCGACAGCGACGAGGTCTGCGCCGTGCTCTCGCTCTCGCAGGCCAACCAGCGAGTGCTGCTGCACCGCGGCCGCAGCCAGCTGCGCCGGGCGCTCGAGACCGCGCTTGGAGGGAGCTGACGATGCTTCTGCGGGGACGCCCGATGGTGTGCCAGGAGGTCGTCGAACTCGTCAGCGACTATCTCGAGGGCGCGCTCCCGCGCGGCGAGCGCCGGCGCCTCGAGCGCCACCTCGCGGGCTGCCCGCACTGCACCGAATACCTGGCGCAGATGCGCGAGACGATCCGGCTGACCGGCCGCCTCGTGCCCGGCGATTTCACCCCCCAGATGCGCGAGGAGTTCACCGAGCTCTTCCGGCGCTGGCGCGAGGACGAGGACGAGCCGCTCTGAGCGGCGCCGGCGCCGCCTAGGCTCCCGGCCGCTGCGGTCGCGCACGCTTCAGCAGGAGCAGCGATCGCGCGGCGAGCGGGAGCGTGTCGCGCGCGAGGAAGGTTTCCGCGCCGGGCGCAAGCTCCGGCTCGAGCGTCGAGAGCTCGAGCGCCCACTCCTGGCCAAAGCTCTGGTTGGGTAGCCGCATCTCGACGTCGTCGTGATGGGCGTTGAACAGCAGCAGGAAGCAGTCATCGACGATCGGCTCGCCTTCGCGGGTCGTTTCGGTGATCTCATCGCCGTTGAGAAACACCCCCACCGTGCCGGCTCCCTTGTTTGCCCAGTCGCGCTGGGTCATGCGCCGGCCGTCGGTGCGAAACCACCAGGCATCCGGCAGCCCGGATCCCTCCTGCTCGCGCCCGGCGAGGAACTCGGTGCGCCTGAACACCGGGTGCTTGGCGCGCAGCGCGATCAGCCGGCGCGTGAACGCCAGCAGCCGCTGCTGCCACTCCTCGTGCTCCCACCCGTACCAGGAGATCGTGTTGTCCTGGCACCAAGCGTTGTTGTTGCCGTTCTGCGTGCGGCCGAACTCGTCACCTCCGAGCAGCATCGGCACGCCCTGCGAGAGAAACAGCGTGGCGAGGAAGTTGCGCTGCTGGCGTTCACGCAGCCCAGCGATCGCTGGGTCATCGGTGGGTCCCTCGGCACCGCAGTTCCATGAGCGGTTGTCGTCGGTGCCGTCACGCCCGGACTCGCCGTTTGCCTCGTTGTGCTTCTCGTTGTAGGACACCAGGTCGCGCAGCGTGAAACCGTCGTGTGCGGTGATGAAGTTGATCGAGGCGAACGGCCGGCGCCCGTCTGACTGGTAGAGGTCGCTTGACCCGGTGAAGCGCCGCGCGAAGTCGGCCACGCTGGCGTCGCCGCGCCAGAAATCGCGCATCGTGTCGCGGTACATCCCGTTCCACTCCGACCACAGCACCGGGAAGTTGCCGACCTGATAGCCGCCCGGGCCGACGTCCCAGGGCTCCGCGATCAGCTTGACCTGCGAGAGCACCGGATCCTGGTAGATGATGTCGAAGAACGCAGACAGGCGGTCGACGTCGTAGAACTCGCGCGCCAGCGCCGCTGCCAGATCGAAGCGGAAGCCGTCGACGTGGCACTCCATCACCCAGTAGCGCAACGAGTCCATGATCAGGCGCAGAACGGTCGGCTGGACCGGGTTCAGCGAATTGCCCGTGCCGGTGAAGTCCATGTAGTGGCGGGGGTCGTCGGGCATCAGGCGGTAGTAGGCGGCGTTGTCGACCCCCCTGAACGAGAGCATCGGCCCCAGGTGGTTGCCCTCGGCCGTGTGGTTGTAGACGACGTCGAGGATCACCTCGATGCCGGCGCGGTGCAGGGCCTTGACCATGCCCTTGAACTCGTTGAGCTGTTCGCCGCGGTCGCCGGTCGCGGCGTAGCCGGCGTGGGGCGCCAGGTAGCCGATCGAGCTGTAGCCCCAGTAGTTGGAAAGGCCGCGATCGGCGAGGAAGGTTTCGTCGATGATGTGGTGCACCGGCAGCAGCTCCACCGCGGTCACGCCGAGGTCGCGCAGATAGGCGACCGCCGATTCGGAGGCCATCGCGGCGTAGGTTCCGCGCAGGTCCTCGCGAGTTTGCTCCAGGCGCCGCGTGAAGCCCTTGACGTGGGTCTCATAGATCACGGTCTCGGCCCAGCGGCGGCGCGGGTGGCGGTCGTCCTCCCAGTCGAAGCTCTCATCGACGACGACGCAACGCGGCATCGCCGGCGCGGAGTCCTCGTCGTCGGGCTCGAGGTCGGCATCGGGGTTGTCGTGGTCGGGCACGTAGGGCAGCACGTTGGCCGCGTCCGCGCGCAACTCGCCGACGATCGCCTTGGCATAGGGGTCCAGCAGCAGCTTGTCGGCGTTGAACCGCAGTCCCTGGGCGGGTGCGTAGGGACCGTGCACGCGATAGCCGTAGTGCTGGCGCGGCCCGACTCCCGGCAGGTATGCGTGCCAGTTGTGCGCGGTCTGGTGCTCGATCGCGATGCGCGTCTCTTTGTCGTCGTCATCGAACAGGCACAGCTCGACCTTCTCGGCGTGCTCGGAGAAGAGCGAGAAGTTCGTGCCCCGGCCATCCCAGGTTGCACCGAGCGGGAACGGCTGCCCGCGCCAGGCGACCGTCACGGCCGCTGCTCCCCGGCGCGGGCCGCTGGCGGCGCCGTGAGCGGGCGCTCGGGGCTGGCGTTGGTGTTGGCGGTGCTCATCGGCGAGGTGTCGCTGACTTCCTGGGTCGGTGGCTGGACTGGCCGCGCGGCGAAGCCGCACAGTATTCCGTCATCGGCCCGCTGCCGGGACGCTCGCCGCCGAGCCGCCTGTGCGCGATCGGGTCGCACGCTCCCGCCGGGCCCGCTACTCGGGCGCGAGCCACAGCACTGCGAGCGCCGGCAGGGTCAGCGAGATGGAGTGGCTCTGGTCGTTCCAGGGCAGCTCGTCGGCCGCCAGCGAGCCGGCGTTGGCGACGCCGGCGCCGCCGTAGCGGTCGGAGTCGGTGTTCAGAACCTCATGCCAGCGCCCGCCGAAGGGCAGGCCGACGCGGTAGCCCTCGCGCACGACCGGAGAGTTGTTGGCGACGCAGACCAGCGCGCGGTCGTCGCCTGAGCGGATGAACGCGATCACGTTGGCGGCAGCGTCTCCGGCTTCGAGCCAGCGAAATCCCTCCGCGACGTTGTCCGCGCGCCACAGCGCCGGCTCGGCGCGATAGACGCTGTTGAGGTCGCGCACGAGCGCCTGGATCCCGGCGTGCTCGCCCTCGCCCAGCAGATGCCAGTCGAGCGAGCGCTCGTGGCTCCACTCCGCCTCCTGAGCGAACTCCTGGCCCATGAACAGGAGCTTCTTGCCGGGGTGGGCCCACATGTACCCGTACAGCGCTCGCAGGTTCGCGAACCGCTGCCAGCGGTCGCCGGGCATCCGTGCCAGCAGCGACCCCTTGCCGTGCACCACCTCGTCGTGGCTGAGCGGCAGGATGAAGTTCTCGCTGAAGGCGTACAACAGGCTGAAGGTCAGCTCGTCGTGGTGGAAGCTGCGGTGGATCGGCTCGTGCGAGAAGTAGGCGAGCGTGTCGTGCATCCAGCCCATGTTCCACTTTGCGCCGAAGCCGAGGCCACCGAGATAGGTCGGACGCGAGACGCCGGGCCAGGCGGTCGATTCCTCGGCAACCGTGACGATCCCGGGCTCACGCCCGTAGAGGACCTCGTTGCACTCCTTCAGGAAGGCGACGGCCTCGAGGTCCTCGCGCCCGCCGTACTCGTTGGGCACCCATTCGCCCGGTTTGCGGGAATAGTCGCGGTAGAGCATCGAGGCGACGGCGTCGACGCGGATCCCGTCGGCGTGGTACTCGCGCAGCCAGAACAGGGCGTTGGCGATCAGGAAGTTGCGCACCTCGTTGCGCCCGAGGTTGAAGACCAGCGTCCCCCAGTCCGGGTGCGCGCCGCGGCGCGGATCGGCGTGCTCGTACAGCGCCGTGCCGTCGAATCGCGCGAGCGCCCAGTCGTCGCGCGGGAAGTGGGCCGGCACCCAGTCGAGCAGCACGCCGATGCCGTGCCCGTGCAGGCGGTCGATGAAGTCGCGGAAATCGTCTGGAGACCCGAAGCGCGGGGAGGGCGCGTAGTAGGAGGTCACCTGATAGCCCCAGGAGCCGGCGAACGGATGTGCCATCACGGGCATCAGCTCGACATGGCTGAAGCCGAGGTCGCCGACGTAGGCGGCGAGCTCGTCGGCCAGTTCGAGGTAGGTCAGCGGCCGGTTGCCTTCGAGCGTGTTCAGGCGCCAGGAGCCCAGGTGAACCTCGTAGATGCTGGTCGGGCCCGCGATCGGGTCGAGCGCCTCGCGCCCGCGCAGCCAGTCGCCGTCGTGCCACGTGTGGTGGGAGCGGTGCACGATCGAGTTGGTGCCCGGAGGGACCTCGGCCTCGAAGGCGACCGGGTCCGCGCGGAGCTCGAGCTGCCCGGCCTGGGTGCGGATCTCGTACTTGTAATGCGAGCCCTCGCCGACGTCCGGCACGAACAGCTCCCACACTCCCGACGCGCCGAGTGAGCGCATCGGGTTCAGGCGCCCGTCCCACGAATTGAAGTCCCCGACAACGCTGACCGAACGCGCCGAGGGAGCCCACACCGCGAAGGATGTGCCGCCGGCGTCGCCGATCTCGCGGGGGTGGGCGCCGAGGCGCTGATAGAGCTGCTCGTGGCGGCCCTCCGCGAGCAGGTGGATGTCGACGTCACCGAGCGTGGGGAGAAAGGCGTAGGGGTCGCGCAGCCGGAAGTGCTCGCCGCCGGGGTAGCGGACCTCCAGCTCGTAGCGCAGCGGCAGCGTGGCGCCCTTGGCGACGCCCGAGAACAAGCCGCTCGCATGGACGCGCCGCAGGCGCAGCGGCTCGGCCGCACCGGCGTGCACGATGACGGCGTCGGCGTCGGGGCGGTAGGCGGTGATTCGCACGCCGGTGCGCGCCGGGTGCGCCCCGAGCACGTGGTGGGGGTCGGAGTGGTCGCGCGCGACGATCCGCTCGATTTCGTCCTGCTTCAGCGCCATGTTGGGCATCCCGGCACGCGTGGCGCGATCAGGACTCCGCGGGTTCCAGCAGCCGCGAGATCGAGGCGACGGCGATCGGGACCCAGTCCGGGCGGTTGTTGAGGTCGTAGGCGAGCTCGTACATCGCCCGCTCGAGCTCGAGGATCGCCAGCAGTTTCTCGATCGAGGCCTGCCTGATCGGCAGGATCGCGGGATCGGCCGACGCCATGTAGCCGTCGAGGAAGCGTGTCCGGGCCTCGGTCTCCCAGCCTTCGGGTACGTGCGCCCCGCGCAGGAACTCCGCCGCAGCGGCTGCGTATGCGAACGACCGCAACATGCCCGCCACATCGCGCAGCGGCGAGCGCTTGCGGCGGCGCTCAAGCAGCGGGCGCGCCGGCTCGCCCTCGAAGTCGAGGATTACCCAGCCGTCGGGGCCGAACACGGTCTGGCCGAGGTGGTAGTCGCCGTGCACGCGAATCAGGCGGCCGCGCACGCCGATGTGAGCAAGCGACTGCAGATGGTCGCGGACCTCCTCGCCGCGCCCCGCGATCGCCGCGAGCGCCGGCAGCTCGGGAAGGTCGTCGAAGGTCCGCTCGATCTGCTCATCGATCGTGGCGATCAGCAGCGAGAGGGTCTCGACCGTCGGCTCCTCGGGGGCGAAGTCCGGGTCATCGGCGACCGAGGAGAGCGTCGCGTGCATGGCGCCGGTGACCGAGCCGAGCTCGCCGAGGCGGTCGAGGAACGATCGATCCTCGGCGACGAGCGCGTCGAGCGCGACCTCCCAGCCGTCGCGCGAGCCGCCGACGTAGCGCTGCACGACGCCGAGTGTCGCGTCCATCAACTCGCCCGTGTAGACGCACCAGCCGGCCAGCTCCGCGATCTGCGTGAAACCCTGCGCGGCAAGGAAGCGCAGCATCTCGAGCTCCGGGTTGATGCCCGGCTGGATGCGGCGGAAGACCTTGAGCGCGAGGCGCTCGTCGAGCACGACCGACGTGTTGGACTGCTCGGCCCCCATCGCGCGCGTCACCGGCACCGCCGAAGGCGGAGCGACGGCGGAGTTCCAGTGAAAGCGCACACAGCCGGCCGGGCGCTCGATCGTCGCGCCCGCCGCGAACTGGCGCGCCAGCACCGCGTCGGCTGCCGTGTCGATCAGCGCGTCGTAGACGACGTGGCCGGTGCTTGTGTGGATCACGCCCTCGTCCCAGCCGGAGCTGAGCGGCCGCACGGCGATCGGTACCTGGTAGACCTCGTGGCGGCCTGAGCCGAAGCGCGCTTCGGCGATCGCGATGGCGACTACGGGATCCTCCGATTCCAGGGCGATCAGATCGAGCACACGGAACTCGTGCACGTCGCGCAGCTTCGAGCTGAACCAGCGCTGCGCGGTGACCCAGGATGCGAGGGCGTCCTCGGGCAGCGCGCCGGGATCGCCGGCCCGGATCGCGCGGGCTAGGTCATCTGCGGTCATCGGGATCGTCCTCTTCGTCGGGAGCGGTGAGCAGGAACCAGAAGAAGCCGCGCGGCGCGAGCGTGAGCAGGTAGGGGAGGGTGCCGATGCGCGGGAAGCGCGAGCGCCCGAACATCTCCTGTGGATAGCGGCCCTCGTGGCTGGCGAGGTCGAGCTCGACGGCCTGCGCCGAGCGCCCGAGGTTGTGCACGCACAGCGCGATGTCGTCCTCGTAGCGACGGACGTGCGCGAAGATCCGAGGGTTGTCGGGGTGCAGCGCCTCGTAGCTGCCGAGCCCGAACACCGGATGCTCCTTGCGCAGCGCGATGAAGCGGCGCAGCCAGCGCAGCAGCGAGGTTGGCGTCCGCAGCTGCGCCTCGATGTTGACAGCCTGGAAGCCGTAGACCGGGTCCATCAGCGGCGCCGAATACAGCTGCGCGAAGTCGGCTCGGCTGAATCCCCCGTTGCGATCGCCGGACCATTGCATCGGCGTGCGCACGCCGTCGCGGTCGCCCAGGTAGACGTTGTCGCCCATCGCGATCTCGTCGCCGTAGTAGAGCACAGGGCTGCCTGGCAGCGAGAACATGATCGCGGTGAGCAGCTCGATCTCGTCGCGGCTGTTGTCGAGCAGCGGCGCCAGGCGCCTGCGGATGCCGAGATTGATCTTCATTCGCGGATCCTTGGCGTACTCGGCATACATGTAGTCGCGCTCCTCGTCGCTGACCATCTCGAGCGTCAGCTCGTCGTGGTTGCGCAGGAACAGGCCCCACTGCGCGCTGTCGGGGATCGCCGGCGTCTGGTCGAGGATCTCGAGGATCGGTGCCGCCTGCTCGCGCCGCAGCGCCATGAACATGCGGGGCATGACCGGGAAGTGGAACGCCATGTGGCACTCGTCGCCGTCGCCGAAATACTCGACGACGTCCTCGGGCCACTGGTTGGCCTCGGCGAGCAGCACGCGGTCGAGATACTCGGCGTCGACCGTTGCACGCACCCTGCGCAGGAAGGCATGCGTCTCCGGCAGGTTCTCGCAGTTGGTGCCGTCGCGCTCGTAGAGGTAGGGCACGGCGTCGAGGCGGAACCCGTCCAGGCCGAGGTCCAGCCAGAAGCGGAGCACGTCGAGCATCGCCTCCTGCACCTGGGGCTCGTCGTAGTTGAGATCCGGCTGGTGGTGGAAGAAGCGATGCCAGTAGTAGGCGCCGGCCTGCTCGTCGTAGCTCCAGTTCGAGAGCTCGCTGTCGACGAAGATGATCCGCGCGTCCGGGTAGCGCGTCGGATCCTCCG
>Ga0302319_10008725_pt1 | contig 19652 bp, 17 predicted proteins | sample Bog_T0_2_FD_203319 | JGI IMG/M metagenome (GOLD analysis project Ga0302319, IMG submission 203319) | Peat permafrost microbial communities from Stordalen Mire near Abisko, Sweden - Bog_T0_2 | ecosystem: Environmental > Terrestrial > Soil > Wetlands > Peat | place: Sweden: Abisko, Stordalen Mire... | reverse complement strand
TTGTAGCTGTCGCGGATCTTGTCCAGGGCCGCGATCAGGTCCGCCTGGCCCACGCCGTAGCCCACGCGCTGGAAGCAGAGGGAGTAGGCCTTGGAGAACGTGCGCGCCACCAGCACATTCGGTCGTTGCAACGCCAGGGCCAGCGCATTTTCCTGCGCAAAATCCACGTAGGCCTCATCCAGCAGCACCACCCCCTGCTGGGCGGCGCACAAGGGCTCCAGTTCAGCGGTGGCGTAGCCATGGCCGCTCGGCGCATTGGGCGTGGTCACCAGGGTCAGCGCGGCGTTAAAATCCCACACCCGTCCCCGCTTCAACTCGCCCAGCGAGGGCAGGGAAAAATCGGGATTCAGCGCCACGGCGTTTTTTGCCGCCCCGTGGGTGTCGGCCAGCACGGGATACAAGGAATAACTTGGCACAAAATATTGCACCACCGACCGGGAGGGCTGCGAGTTCCGGAACTTGAAATTGGTCTGCTGGTGCGGCTCCACAAAGGCGCGCACGGCCAGCGCCAGCAGCTCGTCCGAGCCGTTGCCCACGAATATGTTTTCCGGTCCGCACCCGTGCAGCCGGGCCAGCTTCTCGCGCAACCGCTGGGAGGTGGGCTGGGGATACAGCCGCAGCCGCGCGTCCACCGCGGCCTTGACGGCGTCCAGCACGCGCGGCGAGGGCGGATACGGATTCTCGTTGGTGTTCAGCTTGATCAGGCCCTTGATCTTCGGCTGTTCGCCCGGGACATAGGGGTGCAAATTCCGGACCAGGGGACGGATTAAGGATGGTAGTTTGGCCATTTAAACAAGGGGTAAAGGGAGCGCGCGGTCGGCCGCCTGGCGATGCAAAACAAAATTCATGGCGCAAGGATATTTCATAATCATTATAAAATCAATGTGTCCTGCGTGGCTAATGGTGCGGGGGTGGTGGACGGTCGCGGAGTTATTACCCGGTTTGCCTGCGGAGCAGGCCAGGGGCGATCCAAAGCAGCATAGAGCGTTTGCCAAACAGCGTGGCACGGGCCAGTGGCCCGTACCGCCCGGCGACGCGTCGGACGGAACGGGTGAGGCGCTCTTTTTGCAGGCGGAGATTGTTTTCCCCAGTCCGCCCCGCTCCGCTCAGCCGGGCTGGTAGCCCGGCAGGACGGGCCAGTGGCCCGTGCCACCCCAGCAGGGTCCATGCGTTTGACTCTTCGCTGGCGGCGGGAGTGGTCGCAGCGCGACCGCTGCCACCTATTTGAGCTACGGCGGGGTTGCGTCAGCGGGGCTGGCCGCTGGGACGCTTTGCTCTGCCGGGGCGGCGGCGGGCGCGGCTTCCGTGGGCTCGACGGCCATGGCGGGTTCCGTGGTTTCCGCTTCCGCTTCCACCGCGACCGGGGCGGGGGTTGGCGCCACCGCCGGCGGCACGTCGGGCAATTGGAGTTGTTCGGGGGGCACTGTGGCCAGGCCAAGCTCCGCCTGGGGAGACGGCTCCGGACGGGCCACGGGGATGCGCCGCAATTCGTCGGCCGCCGGCAAATCCTCCAGGCCGCGCAGGCCGAAATATTCCAGGAAGAACGCCGTGGTGCTGTAAAGTGCCGGCCGACCGACCACCTCGGCGCGTCCGCTTTGCTCCACGAGGTTGCGCTCCAGCAGGGTTTGCATGGTGCCGTCCACATTGACGCCGCGCACCTGTTCCACTTCGGCCCGGGTCACCGGCTGGCGATAGGCAATGATGGAGAGGGTCTCCAGCGCCGCCTGGGACAGGCGCGTGGGACGGTTCTTCACTCCCATGAAGGCTCGCAGCCAGGGATGAAATTCGGGCTGGGTGACAAATTGCCACAATCCGGCCACGCAAACCAGCCGGTAGCTGCGCGCGGCGGCCACATGGTCGCGCGCCAGGATTTCCAGCGCGGCGGCCAGGTCCTCTTCGTTGATCTTCTTGTAGGGTTTGGCCTCCTCGTCCGCGTTTTCATCGTTCGCGGCGTTGAGCATCACCTCGCGCAGTTCTTTGACGCCCATCGGGCGTTGCGCGGAAAACAACAGCGATTCCAAAATGAATTTGATTTCCATCTTAAACTTGGGGTTGGAGCGTTACATTGCCGATTGCCGATTGCCGATTGCCGATTGCCGATTCCATGGCTTTGCGAGGTCTTGGGCGATTTCACTGGGAAATATCCGGTTTCGGGGTGGTGTCTGGGGCTTCGCCTGAGTCGTCCTCGTCCTCCTCATCCTCACCCTCATCGTCATCGTCGTCATCGTCGTCGTCATCGTCATCGTCATCGTCCTCGTCCTCCTCATCCTCACCCTCATCGTCATCGTCGTCATCGTCGTCGTCATCGTCATCGTCATCGTCATCATCGTCGTCATCGTCGTCATCGTCGTCATCGTCGTCATCGTCGTCATCGTCGTCATCGTCGTCCGAATCGTCATCTGCGTCCGGGACTTCGGGCGTTTCGGGAGCTTCCGGCGTCGCAGCCGGGGAAGTTTCCGGGCTGGTGGCCGGCGCTTCGATGGTCGCGGGAGCGGACGGCACCGGGGCGGGCGTTTCCGGGGCATGTTCCGGCAGGATGACTTGCGGGAGCGCCTTGACGATTTCGATGGGCGCGAATGGTTCGGTTTGCACGCAGGCCAGTTGTTTAAGCCGGATCAACTCCAGCAGCGCCAGAAAGATGCAGATGATTTCGGCACGCTGGGCGGCGGCATCAAACAACTCCGAAAACAGGATGGATTCGCGCTCGGCGAGGAGGCGGCGGATGAATTCGATTTTCTCGCTGACGGACCATTGGTCCTCGTAAATTTCGCGGATGGCGGCCTGCTTGTTGGCGTAGCGTTTCAGGATGTTGCCGACGGCATGGAGCAGCTCAAATATGCCGGCCTCCGATTTGGCCGTCACGGGGGCGGCCTCGAAATCGATCTTGACCGGCAGGCGGGGATACACATTTTCCTGGCGGGCCTCCAGCAACTGCAATTGGGCGGCGGCGTCCTTGAATTTCTTGTATTCGACCAGTTGGCGGATCAATTCCCAGCGGGGGTCCTCGATTTCCTCCTCCTCCCCCTCCACCACGACCTGCTTTTCCACGGGCAGGAGTTCGCGGCTTTTGATGAACATCAGGGTGGAGGCCATCACGAGGAATTCACCAGCCACCTCGAGATCAAACTGCCGCATCAATTCGACGTATTCCATGAACTGGGTGGCCAGCTTGGTGAGGTTGACGGCATAAATGTCCACCTCCTCCTTTTTGATCAAATAAAGGAGCAGGTCGAGCGGTCCTTCGAAGACCTCAAACTGGACTTTATACTCGGACATGAAACGGTGAGTGAGCGTAGTTTGAACGGGGCGCGTTGGCAATGCAGGAAGCGGGCTGCGGGAATTGAATTGCCGATTGCCGATTGCCGATTGAAGCATCCTCGACGGGGCGAAGGATGCAAATTGCAAGCCACAAACACCAATAAGCTGTTCAATGCGGGTAACGTGGAAAACTAAACCACCGCCGCAGTGAAGCTGTTAACTGCGATAACGGATGGTGGGACGATGGCTGTGGAGAAAATGCCTGCGTGATCGCCCGGGGCCTGTGAATTTGCCATAACCATAATCCTTATTAGTGGATACCGGTTTGTTTGCAAAGGTAATCTTTGTCTTCCGGCCCTCTCCGCCCGTATGCCTTTTCGGCATGGATTGAGCGGTTACTCATCATGCCCGCCTCCAGCATGTGGGGCGGACCTCCGGCCGGCCGGTGCCGGCTTGCGCTGCAAGCCGGTTGAAGCATCCGGGGAGACAGAGTCTCCCCGGACCGGCAGACCGGAGGTCTGCCCCACATTCGAGCGGCCCGGCATATCCACCGGCGGTCCGTGTCGCCCACCCCTTCCAACTTCCGCGTCCGGGATCAAAGAAAACCGCCCCGCTGTGGCCAGCGGGGCGGTGGGTGATTTGCGGTGGTTCGGAACGGAGTTTACGCGCCGACGCTGGCGAGTTCCTCGTTGGTTTCGACGTTCACGATCTTGAACTGCTCGGCGTGCATGCCGGTGTCCGCGCGGAAGGACAGCTTGCCGAAGTAGCGTTTCTCCATCTCAATGAGATGTTTCTCGTCCTCGGTGCGCAAACGTTCCAGCACGGTGGGATGCACCACGATGCGCAATTGGAAGTCGTTTTCGTCGCGCGTGCGTTTCTTGAGGATTTCCTGGAGCTTGCGCTGGATTTCCACGCTCATGGTGATGGAGCTCTTCACCTTGCCGCGGCCCTTGCAATACGGACAGTCGTCATAGACGGCGGCGCGCACGCTTTCGCTGTGGCGCTGGCGGGTCATTTCCATGAGGCCGAGCTGCGAGATGGGCAGGATGTGGGTCTTGGCCTTGTCGCGGCGGAGGCCTTCGCGCATGCGGTTGTGGACCTGCTGGCGGTCGCGGCCGGATTTCATGTCAATGAAGTCGAGGACGATGAGGCCGCCCATGTTGCGCAGGCGGAGCTGGCGGCAGATTTCATCGGCCGCCTCGATGTTGACCTTGAGGATCAGGGCTTCCTGGTCCTTGCCGCCCTTGTGGCGGCCGGTGTTCACGTCAATGGCCACGAGGGCCTCGGTTTCATCAATCACAATGTAGCCGCCGCTCTTCAAATGCACCTGGCGGGTGAAGGTGTTTTCGAGCTGCTTGCTGACGTTGAAGCGGTCGTACACGGGCTGCGCCTCGGTGTAGAGCTTGATTTTGCTGGCGGAACGCTTGGAGATGCGCGAGATCATCTCGCGCATGCGGTCGTAGGCCTTCGGATTGTCCACCACGATGCGCTCGACGTCCTCGGTGAGGAAGTCGCGCACGGTGCGCTCAATGAGGTCGGGCTCCTGGAACACGCAGGTGGCCATGGGCTGGCGCTTGATCTTGTCCTGCACGAAGGACCATTCCTCGAGCAACAGCGCCAGGTCGCGCACGAAATAGCGCAACTGCTGGCCTTCGCCGGCGGTGCGCATGATGACGCCCATGCCGTCGGGGATGTGCAGTTCGCGCAGAATCTTCTTGAGGCGCTTGCGCTCCTCGATGTTTTCAATCTTGCGGGAAATGCCGCTTTGATCGGAATTGGGCAGCAGCACCAGGAAACGTCCCGGCAGCACGAGGTTGGTGGTGACGCGCGGGCCCTTGGTGCCAATCGGCCCCTTGGTGACCTGCACGATGATGTCCGCGCCGGGCGGATAGAGCCGCGGGATGTCCTTCTGGGTGATCTTGGGTTTCTGGGTGCGGCGGCCTTCGCGCTCGACGATTTCCACGCCGGAGTCGAACTGGTTGGGCACGATGTCCCAGTAGTGCAGGAAGGCGTTCTTCTCGAAGCCAATGTCCACAAACGCGGCCTTGAGTCCGTCTTCGAGGTTGCGCACCTTGCCCTTGAAGATGCTGCCGACGAGGCGTTCCTCGGTGGTGCGCTCGATGTTGAATTCCTCCAGCTTGCCATCCTCGGTCACGGCCACGCGGGTTTCCAGCGTTTCGGCGTTGATGATGACTTCCTTGTGGATCTTTTTCTCGGGGCGGATGAGCCGCTGCACCTTTTTGACGATGGTGGAGGCGGCGTGGCGGATGGTCTCGATCAGGCCCTTCGGGGGCTCGGGGATTCTGACCGGCTCGAATTTTTCCTCGGGTTCGAGCAGGGGGACGGGCGCGGGGGCGGCCGCCTCGGCGGCGGGGGCGGCATCGGCGGGGTCCGTCGCGGGCCGGTCGTTTTCGACGGGCAGGCCGGCGGCGATGTTTTCCGCCCGTTCAATTTCCTGCAGGTGGCGCTTCTCAAACAGGCGGTCCGAGCCGCCCTGTTCGCTGACCACGTCAGCCCGGGCCTCGACCGCTTCGCGGTCGGGCTTTTGGTGAGCGGGGTTCAGGCCACCTTTGGGCTTGAACCGCATTCCGCGGCGGCGCCGCGAAAAGTTGTTATTGCTCATAGTCAATATCCTCTACGGTTTTTGTATACGTTTTGCATCAGCCCTAGCGCGATCAGCGAGCAAAGCACTGAAGATCCGCCGTAACTTAACAGCGGCAGTGGAATACCCGTCACCGGGACGATGCGAATGTTCATGCCGATATTGATGAAAACATGGCTGAACAGGAGCGTCACGACGCCCACCGCCAGCAGTTTTCCCAGACGATCGCGCGCCTGGCCGGCGATTCTCAAGCCTGAAAAGAGAACCACCGCATACAGCGTCAGCACCACCAGGGAGCCGACGAATCCTTCCTCCTCGGCAATGACGGAGAAAATGAAATCATTATGGGCCGCCCCGGCCGGCAAAAAGCTCAGGGCGGTTTGCTGGCCCTGCCGCCAGCCTTTGCCCCAGAAACCGCCGGAGCCCACGGAAATCAAGGCCTGTCGCACTTGGTACGACTTTTCCAACTGCTCGCGCCGGGCCTCGGCCCGCTCCGGCTGGGAGGCGTTGGCGGCCGCGAAATCCGTCCCGAAATACACGAGCAACCGCTGGCGCTGGTAATCCTGAAGGGGAATCCGCAAGTGCGGCGGCGCGAATAACACATCCCCCAGCGCCAGGATGGCCAGCACGCCCACGCCGCCCACGAGGCGGATGAGGTATTTTTTGGGCGTGCCCGCCACCAGCATCATCACCAACCCGGTGGGCAGCAGCACCAGCGCCGAACCCAGGTCCGGCTCCTTCAGGATTAACACAAACGGCAGCATCATCAGGCCAATGGCCTGCCAGAACAGCTTGGGATGCCGCAATTCCTCCAGCGGACAACTGAGGAAATTGGCCTGGGCCAGGATGAACGCCAGCTTGGCGAACTCGCTGGGCTGGAACTGGAAAAACGGGAGGTCAATCCACCGGCGCGCCCCCCAGCCGTGGGTCTGGCCAATAAACGGAATCAAGACGGCGACCAGGCAAAGAATCACGGCCCAATAGCCCACCAGCGCCCACCGGGCCAGCGTATGGTAATCCACCAGCCAGATGGCGGCGGCCGCCCCGAGACCCAACCCGTACCAGATGACCTGCCGGAACCAGATCTGGGCAAACCAGGCTTTGTCCGCTTCAAAGGGATTCACCGTGGTGGCGCTGCACACAAAGGCCGCGCCCACAAACATCAAACCGGCCAGGGCCAGCAATTGCAGCCGGTCGAGCTTGGGATATTTGACGATGAGGTTTTCGCTGATCATCCGGTCAATGGTTGACCGCCACGGCATGGGCCGGGGCGGCTTCCTTTTTCAGAATGGCTTCGTAGATATCGTGCGCGATGGGCGCGCAATTCGCGCCGCCCGAACCGCCTTCATCCTTCGACTGCACCAGCACCACCACCGCATAGCGCGGGTGGTCGTACGGGGCAAAGGAGGCGAACCAGTAATCGTGGCCGATGAGGTTGTTGGCGCTGTCCTGCACCTGCGCGGTGCCGGTCTTGCCGCAGATGTGCAGGCCGGGCACCACGGCCGCCTTGCCAGTGCCTTCCGAATCCTCGGTTTCGCCCAGCATGGCGGCATATAAAATGCGCAGGCTGCGCGGGCTGACGCCAATCTGGTCGCGCACCACGGCGGCGGGAAAAGTGACCGCCGGTTCCCGCACGGCCGGATCCTGGGATTCGATCCGGGAAACCAAGCGGGGCCAATAGACCGTGCCCCCGTTGGCAATGGCCGAGTAGGCGACGGCGATTTGCAGCGGGGTCACCTCCACTTCGCCCTGGCCGATGCAGATGTTGGCGGTGCTGCCCTCGCGCCAGTCGTGGTGAATGCGCTCCAGCGTGGGGAGATTGCCGCGCGTTTCCTGGCGGGTGGGCAGCTTGCAGGTCTCGCCGAAATGAAACTTCTCCGCCAGTGCCACAATGCGGTCGGCGCCGGTCTGCAAGCCCACCTGGATGAAATACGAATTGCTCGACCGCTCAATGGCGCGCTTGAAAACATATTTCCCCGGGGGGGCGGTGTCTTTCATCTTCAGGTTGCCATGCCCGAAAAACATGCCTTTCGCCGGACTCGCGGGGTTGGCTTCCACCGTGTATTCCCGTTCCGGGTCCAGCCCGTTTTCCAGTGCGGCGAGCCCCACGACCACCTTGAAAATGGAGCCGGGCGCGTAATTTTCCTGCGTGGCGCGGTTTTTTTCGGCGGTCTGCTCCTGAATCTGCGCGTATTTCTCGGAGGAGATGCCCTGGGCAAAGTCATTCGGGTCAAACACCGGCGCGGAGGCCATCACGAGCACGTCGCCATTGCGGACATCCATGACCACCACGGCCGAATTGACGTGGGGCTGGTGTTCTGCCATGGCCTTTTCCGCCACCTGTTGCAAATCAAGGTCCAGGGTCAGCACCACGTTTTGACCGGGCTGCGGCGCGGCGTCCACGTCCACGGCCTGGCGATAACCCATGTTGTTCACCATCACGCTCACCTGCCCGGCGCGGCCATGCAACACACTGTTGAACGAGCCCTCGATGCCCGTTTCGCCCCGATAATCCGGCAGGCGGTAGTTGAAAAAGGATTCCTCGCCGGAGATGGAGCTGTCGTCCTGCCGCAGTTCGCCCAGCAGATGCGCCGCCGTGGTGCCGAGCGGATAGCTGCGCATCGTTTGCAATTCCAGATCCGCGCCCAGACCGCCGGTGAAATTCTCCTGAAAGCGGGCAATCTGCGCCGGGGTGAGATTCTCCAGAATGGGGTAGGGCATGGCGAGTTCCGTGGCGTAATGCCGGGTGAATTTAACCGCGTCAAACGGCAGCGGTTCGCCGATGTTCCGGCTGATTTGGGCCACCACCCCCGCCGCCACCTGCACGCGCGCCTGTTGCTCCCACTGCACGACCTGGCTGCCGGTGAACGCGAAGGCTCTCCGTTCCGCCTTGGTCAGCGAGCGGCCCAGCTTTTTCTCCTGCGCGGCGATGTTCGCTTTTTGCTGCTTGAGGGCCTCGGTGGTCTGCTGCCGGATGGCCAGGGCGAACTGTTTCCGCAGTTCATCCAGATACAGGCTCAAGTTGTAGCGCGGCCGGTTTTCCGCCAGCACCCGGCCTTCGCGATCCAGGATTTTTCCCCGGGGCGCGGGCACCCGGATCGTGCGGTAGGCCTGGGTTTTCAAATGCCCCTCGTATTCCTGCGTGGAAACCACCTGCACCCACCACAAGCCGACGACCAGGAGCAACAGTCCGCCCGCCAGCATGACCGCCACCAGGCGCAACTGCGGATCGCTCTTTTTTAGTTCGTCAATGACCAGCATGGGCAACTTACTTTAAAATTCGGCCATGGCGGATTTCCCGGTCCGCGCGGAAACCCACCTCAGTGTGCGGTTGGTAGCCCAAGGTGCGGCTGAACCAGGCAAACAACGTGAACAGCGCCGGCGTGGCCACGGCGCCCCCGGCCGTCATCACCAGCCATTGCCAGAGCGTGCCCCAGCCAACGAGGGGGTGCCGGCCGCCGTTCAGCAGCATGAGCAGCGTCAGCGCCGGCACCGTCGCGCTGGCCGCCGCGCCCAAAACCAGCTGCGCAAACGGCAGGTCGCGCAAAATCAGCCCGCGGCGCAAGGCGATGGGAAACCCCACCGCCAACAGCGGCAAAATGCTCACCCCCAGCGGATTGGCGGAAAGTGAATCGAGCCACATGCCGCCCAGCACCGCCAGCAGCGACACGGTGAACATGTCCGCCTGCAGCGCCGCATACACCATCAGCGCCGGCAGCAGGTCCACCTGTGCGCCCAGCCAGTGGCGCGGCACGGAAAAGGCTGCCTCGGCGAACACCGTCAGCAGGGCAAAGCTCAGGATCAATATGGGTTGAAACAGGCTCATTTAAACAAGACTCCCACTTGTTCCAGCGCGCCCAGGTTCGCATTGAGTTTGACGCTGGCCTCGCTGGCCAGGCCATATTCCACGGACTGCACGTCCACGACCTTGCCGACCGGAATGCCTTTGGGAAAAATGCCGCCCAAGCCGCTGGTGAAGACCTCCTGGCCGGGCTTCAGGTTGGCGGTGCTGGCCAGATAGCCCAACTGCACCAGGGAGGTGTCCAACTGACCTCCGGGGGTCAGCACCCCCATGTCGTGCGAGGCATTCGCCACCATGGCGGAGACGCGGCAGTTTTGATCCCCCACCAACACCACCTGGGAGCTGAGATAGCCGACGGAGATCACCCGGCCCACCAGCCAGCCTTCGGGGGTCAAGACGGGTTGGTTGGTCTGGACCCCGTCCCGGCTGCCCAAGTCAATTTGCACGGTACGCCACCAGTTGGCGGGATCGCGCATAATGACATTGGCAAATTTGAGTTTCCAAGGGCTTTGGCGCTGCCAGCCCAGGAGGGTGCGGAGCTGGTCGTTTTCGCGGGCAATGGACGCGGTTTGCACCTGCTGTTCCTTGAGCTGCTGGTTTTCGCGGCGAAGATCGTCGATTTCCTTGAGCAGTTCGCGGCGCGGCAGGACGCTGTCGGCCAGGTCGGCCGGGAGTTGCTGGGCGGCGCTGGCGAGACCAAACAGGGGTAAAAACAGGCTGCTGACCGCCAGTTTGAGGCGGGCGGTAGCGCGCGTGGGCAGGCTTAAGAGCAGCACTGCCACGAAGACGACCGCGCCGAGCGCGACATAATTTTTTTGCTTCAACATCCGCAACGTTCCCGCCCCACAATAGGGCGGGGGGTGCGGTGAACTCCCGGAAGAATCAGTATTTGGCGTTGGTCGCCACGCGTTTCAGGAATTCGATTTCCTGCAACACCCGGCCCGTGCCCTCGGCGACGGCGCTCATCGGGTCGTCCGCCAAATGCACAGGCAGGCCGGTTTCCCCGGCCACCAGCCGGTCAATGCCGCGAATCAGTGAGCCGCCGCCAGCCATCACCAGGCCCCGATCGACAAGATCGGCGGCGAGTTCGGGGGGGCAGCGTTCCAACGTGATGCGGATTGATTCGAGAATGCTCGAAAGCGGTTCTTGCAAAGCCTCGCGAATTTCCTCGGAACGGATGGTGAGGGTCTTGGGCAACCCCGAACCGAGGTCACGGCCTTTGACATCCATCGTCAATTCCTGTTCCAGGGGAAAGGCGGAGCCGATGCGAATCTTGATTTCTTCTGCGGTGCGTTCACCGATCATCAGGTTATAGGCGCGCTTCATGTGCGCCACGATCGTGCTGTCCAATTCGTCTCCGCCCACCCGCAGGCTGCGGCTGAAGACAATGCCGGCGAGGGAGATGATGGCAATCTCACACGTCCCACCGCCGATATCCACGATCATGTTGCCCGCCGGCTCATGCACCGGCAGGCCCACCCCAATGGCCGAAGCCATGGGTTGCTCGATCAAATAAACCTCACGCGCGCCAGCGTGGGTGGCGGAATCCTTGACCGCCCGTTTCTCCACTTCCGTGATGCCCGAAGGCACCGCCACCACGACGCGTGGGGCGATCAATTTACGGTGATGGACCTTCTGGATGAAGTGGCGCAGCATCGCTTCGGTGATTTCGAAGTCGGCGATCACGCCGTCTTTCATCGGGCGGATGGCCACGATGTTGCCGGGCGTGCGGCCCAGCATTCTTTTGGCTTCGTCACCTACGGCCAGCACATTCGTGGTGCCGGCTTGGATGGCCACCACCGAAGGTTCGCGCAGGACGATTCCGCGATCCCGCACGTAAACGAGGGAATTGGCAGTTCCCAAGTCTATCCCAATGTCATTGGAGAACAGGCTTTTGAATTGTTCGAGCATGAATGCGACTAATCGCGTACAGTTAAGACCGCCCCGTGCGAAAGGTCAAGCGGCAAACCGCAGGACTCGCAAACCATTTGCACTCAATTCCCTCTGCAATTCGCCGGGAAATTCGCGGCCCGTCCGATTCCCTGGCGCTTGGAAGTTCCCCCAACCCCGCCGCCCCACGCCAGCGGCATTAATTCGGCTCACGGTGGGGTGATGCGCACATCATCAATCAGCACGGTGTTGTCGCCCCCGTTAAGATCGGTCCCTTGAAACGTCAGAATGTTGCTCGCGGCCGGGGCGACGAAGTCCACCGAGTATTCATAATAGGTGGTGGTGGATTGATCCGGCAGAAAACTTCCGATCGCCGTGGAGTTAATGAACACGGTAAATGTTTCGCCCGCCTGCCCCCCGCGTTTGTTCGCCCGTTGGGCGGCCGCAAACGTGAGTTTATACCGGCCGCCAGGGACAAATCCTGAGAGCACCTGACTGATGGATCCTGTGGATTGCAAAAAAGCCATCTGATTTCCCTCGGGTGGCGGCAGGTTCTTGGCGGTAAAAGAGTCGCCGTTCTTGTTGATGGTGGTCACCCCGGAACCACTGGCGGGGCCGTTTGTGCTGAAAGTCCAGCCCGCACCGCTCGGATTGTACAAGAAACTGGATACCACCGGCGTTTCAAAGCCTGCATTGGCAATGACAATGGGTCCCACGCGAACGCCCATCGGCGCGACGGTACCGGGAGTGGTCGTGGAAGCGGGATTGCCGGCTGGCGTGGCGGAACGGCTGTGCAAGAGCCAGGCCCCGGCGGCCACCACCACCACGAGCAAAACCAGAATCCCCACCACCACCGACACCGGCACTCCCCGTTTCGCTGGCGGCGGCGGCGGAGGTGGCTGGCTGGCGGCTGGCGCGTTGGTCGGCGGCGGCGGACTCGGCATCATGATCTCCTGCAAACACAGCGGACAGGCCACACGCTGGCCAACATATTGGGTGTCACAGAGAATTTTCTGCCGGCATTTCGGGCAGGATGAAACAAATTCGCTCATTGTTTTTTATGGTTTATCCCAAGCATTTCGATAAGTACAGCCCTGAACCGTTGTCAGCCAGGCTGCTTAAGGCTGCGACAACCTTTTGAAAATGTCAATCCATGCTTGATGGCTGATTCCAGAATACTTCCCGCCGACAACGGTTTATGATCGGCGGGCCACCGGGTGCGTTCTGGCAAACTAGCAAACTGAAGCCCGATTTGAGTATCCCCCAAATAGGGGACGCTATGGCTTGGAGCGCGAATGGGTTGAGGAAATCCCATATCTCCGCTTTGCCTCGCCGGGGCCCAACGGCTAGACTGGCGGGGTGAGCAATGCTTTTTACGCCCCCGGCGAGACCCGCGCGGCCAAGGTCAACGACCTGTTTGCGCGCATCGCCCGCCGCTACGATCTCATCAATGATCTGCAAAGCTTCGGCCTGCACCGGAGCTGGAAGCGGCGCGTGGCGGACCTGGCGCGGGTGGGGCCCGGCGCACCCGCGCTGGACCTCTGCTGCGGCACGGGGGACATCACGTTTGCCCTCGCGCAACGGGGCGCGGACGTGACGGGTTTGGATTTCAGCCAGCAAATGCTGGAAGTCGCCGCCGCCCGCCAACAAAAGCTGGCCCCCCAACGCCCGCCGCTGACCCTGAAATTCATGCCGGGCGATGCCCAGGCACTGCCCTTTCCGGCGAACCGTTTTGACATCGTGACGGTGGGCTATGGCCTGCGCAACTTGACCAGCTGGCAGCGGGGGTTGGCGGAGATGCACCGCGTGGCCCGGCCAGGCGCGCGCCTGATTGTGCTGGATTTTGGCAAACCGCCGAACGCCCTGTGGCGGGCCTTGTATTTCACCCATCTCAGATTATCGGTGCCGCTCATCGGCCTGCTCTTCTGCGGCAACGCCTCGGCCTACGCCTACATTTTGGAATCGTTGAAGCATTATCCGGCGCAACTGGCGGTGGCGGACCAGATGCGCGAGCTCAAGCTGGCCAACGTGCGGATCATCAACCTGCTGGGCGGGGCCATGGCGATCAATTACGGGGAAAAGGCGGAGTAGCTTGATCTGGTTTTGGCGTTTCAAAGGTGCTACCGGCCACTACTGGCTCCTACTCCGCAAACAGCGCCTGCGCGAACTGCCTGGCGTCGAAGGGCTGGAGGTCGTCGGGTTGCTCGCCGAGGCCGATGAATTTGATGGGCAGGCCGAGCTCTTTCTGGATGGCCACGACCATGCCGCCTTTGCTGGTGCCGTCGAGTTTGGTGACGACGAGGCCGCTGAGCGGGACGGCTTTGTGGAATTCGCGCGCCTGGACGAGGGCGTTCATGCCGGTGGTGGCGTCGAGGACAAGCAGGACTTCATGCGGCGCGCCGGCGAGTTGTTTGCCGATGACGCGATGCAGTTTTTGCAGTTCCTGCATGAGGTTGTGCTTGGTGTGCAGGCGGCCGGCGGTGTCGATGAACAGGTATTGGGCGTGGCGCGCCTGCGCGGCGGTCACGGCGTCGTGGGCCACGGAAGCGGGGTCGGCACCGTAGGCCCCGGCGATGACCTCGACCTTGAGGCGCGTGCCCCAGAGCTTGAGCTGCTCGATGGCGGCGGCGCGGAAGGTGTCGCACGCGGCGAGCAGGACGGTGTGGTGCTGGGATTGGAGCAGGTGCGCGAGCTTGGCGCTGGTGGTGGTTTTGCCGGTGCCATTGACGCCCACAATGGAGACGACGGTGGGGCCGTGCGGCATTTTTTTCAGTTTGAAGGTGTCGGGGGCCGAGGGGCCGAGGAGGCTTTTCTCAATTTCGCCGCGGGCGATGGCCAGGTAATCCAGGCCGGCGGTGCCCTGGGTTTCGTAGGCGTGCTTGACGGCCTGGAGGATCTGGTTGGTCATGGCCACGCCCAGGTCGGCGGCGATGAGCGCGTGTTCCATTTCCTCCAGCGACTCGGCGGTCAGCTTGGGGGAACGGGTGATGATGCGCTTGAGCTCGTGGGTGAGCTTGGCGTGGGTTTTTTGCAGGCCAGCCTTGAATTTGGCGAAGAGTCCCATGGGAAATTTACAATATTCGATTTACGATTTTCGCGCGTTTGGGCGGGCGAAAACTCCTGCCGGAAAGTGCGCGCCAGCAAAGTGCCGGTGAAAGCAGCCGCGCGGGGGTGGCGGGTTCAGGGTCCATGCGGGGCGGAGAATTTCTGGCGGGCGGCCTGCAGCTTCTCCACGTGGGCGTAGGGGAGCCGGACAGTGCCGATCAGCGGTTTGTTTTTGCTGAAGCCGTGACAGTCGCTGCCGCCGGTGACGAGCAGGTGATGGGTTTCGGCGATCTCCAGGTAGCGTTCGGACATGACGGTGGAATGCTTGGTGTGGAAGCATTCGATGCCGTCCAAGCCGGCTGCCACGAGGGCGGGGATGATTTCATCCGACCGGTTCAAGCCGGGGTGGGCCATGACGGCGAGGCCGCCGGCTTGGTGGATCAAATGGACGCTTTCGAGGGCGGACATTTTGGTTTTGGGCACCCAGGCGGGCCGGCCCTTTTTCAGGTACCGCTCAAACGCCTCGTCAAGCGAGCCGATGAGTTTTTCCTTCACCATGGCGCGGGCGACATGGGGCCGGCCGGGCGACTTGCAGTTGGCGAGGGCAAACACGGTTTCGACTTGGAGGGGCACGCCGAGTTTGTTCAGGGCGGCGACCATTTCGTGGATGCGCTGCTGGCGGACGGATTGGAACTGGGCGATGCGGTCCAGCAGCACCTGGTTCTGGGTATCCAAGAAATAGCCGAGGACATGGACCTCGATGTCTTCATGTTCGGCGGTCAGCTCGGAGCCGGAAATGAACTCCATCTGGACGGCCGCACAGGCGGCGGCGGTCCGGGCGCAACCCTCGACCGTGTCGTGATCGGTCAGGGCGATGCAGGACAGGCCGCTTTTTTGCGCGTGCAACACCAGTTCCTCGGGCGTGAAGGTGCCGTCGGAAAACAGGGTGTGCAGATGGAGGTCGGCGAATTTCATTTGACAATGCGCGCGGGCCGCAAAATCTCGGCGCGGACTTTGTCGAGGATCCCGTTGACGAATTTGCCGCTGTCCTGGGTGGAAAATTTCTTGGCGATGTCCACGGCCTCGTTGATGCTGACCACGGGGGGGATGTCCTCGCGGTGGAGCATTTCGAAGATGGCGAGGCGCATGACATTGCGGTCCACCGCGGCAATGCGGTGGAAATCCCAGTTTTTGGCGTGCTTCTTGATGTGTTCGTCAATGGCGTCGCGGTGCTGGAGGACGCCGCGGATGAGGGGTTCGGCAAACAGGCGCGTCTCGGCATCCTCGGCCGTGGGCGGAGGCAGTTCGGTGGTCTGACCCCACTTGGAGGCACCTTTTTCATCTTCAATGGCCGCCGCCTGCTGGGAGCTCCAGAACTGAGCCAGCTCGAGTTCCAGGTTCTCCGGCGGGTTCAAATCGTGCTGAAAAAGAAATTGCACGGCGCGTTCACGCGCTTCACGTCGTTTGCCCATATAGCATAGCATGCCGCAGAACGGGCGGCGCGGAAATGAAAAAGTTCGGCGGCGGATGGGGGCGGGGGGTGACCACAAAGTAATAACTTGGCGGGGGCGGCACAAACGGCCGCGTGAGTTGCTTTAGAGCGGCCCTGATGCGCGGGGCAGCGTGCGATTCCAGCACGGGATTGATTCTAAAAGAATGGCGAGATTGCAGACTTATCGCTCCGGCGCGGGCGGGTCCACAACCAATTCCCGGCGGTCCACCACATAGGTGAGATCGACGCGCTGTTCCACCTGCTTGGAATGCGCCAGGTTGAATCCCAGATCAAGGTCGCGGCTTCGTTCCGCCAGCGCCATGGCGTTCATCGCCTTGACTGCCGGCATGGATCGCGTACCCAGAGGAACTTCCTCCGAATCCTTCCAGACTTCCGTAAAGGTGTGGAGCGCCAGGAGCTTCACTCCGAGGGCGGCGGCAATATGGGCCGCCCGTTCCTTCGCTTCGGCGATGCAACTGTCGAGCCATTCTTTTTGCAGCGGCTTGAAGTCGGGATAGCGCCAGGTTATGTGATCCAAAGCGACGTTCTTCTGCGCGCTGATGGTGCCGAGAATATCGCCGAGCAACTCGAGGTGCGAACACCGGATTCGCAAAGAATAGGTGGCGGAGCTGGTCCGCGTCAGGATGCCGCTGGAACTCTGAACCTGGATGCCGCGCAAGGAAAGTTCGTCCTCTTTGACGCCCGCAGCGAGCAGGGCCGTCACCAGTTCATTGACCTCCTTGGCTTTTTTGAGCGCGGCGCTCCCGGTGACCAGGGACGAGCCTTTGATCGTGACTTGCAAGTCCGCTTTGTCGGCAGCGATCTCCTGTCGTCGCGTGGCCGTGATGGAGATCGTGGTTTCGCGGATGATCGGTTTGGGCGGCATGACGGGTTCCATGCCCTGTTTTTAGTGCAACCCGCTACGCTTGTCCATCTCAGAAACCGAAAGCGTTTGCCCGCCGTCCGGGCGGCTGGAAGCTCGACAAGGACGGGCGTGTTTAATTACCTTCGCTTCACGCATGCTGCCTTTCACCCTGCCGGCCGATTATCCCCGTATCCAGCGGGTACACAGTTTCCAGGAATTGGTGACCACGCGCTTTGCCAATGGTGTCAATGCGCTGTGCTGGGAACGTCGCTTGGAGGGTGATTTCGCCGAGATTGTGGAGCGCCTCGGCCCGGGCGAGGGCGTCATCACCGTGGACGACGACCGGTTGCTGGCCCTGCCGGTGAGTGCGGCGGGGCGCGTGGCGGTCGCGAATCTGCTCGCCGACCAACGGCGGCTCCGGGAGCACCAGCTTGACCCCGCACTGAATTGCATTCACGGCTATCCGCGCGACGAAGCCCCCGGGCCGGTGCCCACGGATGTGTTCTCTTTCCACGCCGACAGTGCCACGGTGGAAACGGACACCTGGCTGTGTACCTACCACGGTCCGGCGAGCGAGGGTCTGCGCAACGAAGCGGCGCGGCGGCGCGTGGAGGTGCCGGCCATCCGGGCGGAACTCCTTGAATGCTTTGGCGGGGAGGAGGATGCAGCGTTTCACGCTTTCTTGAGCGACCATTGCTACGACCTTCACTATGAGCCGATGCCAGGGGCGCGACCGTTTACATTTGGCCGGGGCAATCTATGGCGCATTGCCGTGGCGTGGCCCGGCTGTCCCGTGCCGCCCTGTGTTCACCGCGCCCCGGAAACCGTCCCCGGCCAGCCGCCCCGGTTGTTGCTGATCAGCTGAAAACGGAAGTCACCGCTCCGGCTTGAGATTCACGGGCGGATTCAGTATGTTTTCCGCATGCCAATTTACGAATTTCATTGTGAAAAGTGCGGGCAGGACAGCGAAGTCCTCGTGCGGTCCTCGAACTGGAGCGGCACCAAATGCCCCCATTGCGGGTCCGGCAAGCTGGATAAAAAATTTTCCACCTTCGCGGCCAGTGCCAGTGCCGGCAGCCATGACGCCCCGGCCTGCGCCTCTGGCGGCAGGGGTGGCGGCTGCTGCGGCGGCCATTGCCACGGACATTCTTAGCCGCGGGATTATCGCGGGCAGACTTCCCGGGCCGGAATTTGCCCGAGGTTTTCCACCGTCCAGTCAGCGCCATGCGGCTTGAGTTCCGCATACGAGGAACCGCCGGTGGCCACGGCCAGGGTCTTGGCGCCAATGAATTTCCCGCAGCGCACGTCGAAGGGCGTGTCGCCAATGACCACGATCTCCTGCGGTTGCAAATGGGGATCCAGCACGCGTCGCCCGCGTTGCAGGGCGGCCACGGCAATGTGATTGCGGTCCTCGTGATCATCCGCAAACCCGCCCATGACGAAGTAATCCCACAAGTCAAACCGGCGCAGCTTGATTTCCGCGCCGAGCCGGATGTTGCCGGTCAGCAGGCCGAGCAGGGGCGGTTGCGGCAGCGCCAGCAGGTCCGTCACAAACCGGCGAATGCCCGCACACTCGCCGCCGGTGCTCTGCGCGATGATGTGTTCCAGCCAGAACACATAGTTGTCAAAAAACTGCCGGAAATTTTCCACGGACTCCGGCACGCCGTGAATTTGAAAGAACTCGCGCACGAGGCTGACATCCGTGCGGCCGGCGAACCGCATTCGCTCCGCCCCGTGATGCAGGCCAAAGAAATGGCTGAACGTATGCGCAAACGCCATGGTGCCCGCCCCGCCAGTGTGGACGAGCGTGCCATCAATATCGAACAAGACCAGCCGAATCATGCGCGCACAATATGGCGGAAGCCCAGGTCATCCGCGAGTCTTTTGGTAGTGGCCCGGGCGTCGCGCCCGGGTGTTTCCATGCAACTTCCGGTTGTAATCCGAATTGCGCTGGACAGGTTTTTGAAAACGAATGGGAACAGATTGCGAATACGACATCGGGGAAATTTGCACCCGCTGGTTGCAGGCGCGGCGCGCACGGAGTGACGCGCCCTACCACGCTGGGCACACGGCAGGCCCGTTCGATTCCATTGCCCACTTCGGTTTTCGGGCTAATTTGGCTGCCAGGGTTGAAAGATGTGAATCTGAATTATGCAGGTCACTAAAATGCCAGGATATTCGCCAGGATAAACAACCCATTAAAAATCTTCCTGGCTTTCATTTTTCGTTTTCAAGTCGTTGACAATTTGGAACCGCCCGAGCCGGGTCTGGTTGAACATTACTGGTGCGGCACCGCCAGCCAGTTGGTCTTGCCCAGCAGCACCGGCAACAGGGAGGTGCCGGCCAGATGTTCGGGCTTGGCGTAGGCAATGTCCAAGGCGGTGGCCGCAAAATCCGCCGCGCTCCACGGCGTGGGGTTGACGCTGTCGGCGGGAACATGTTTCGGCCACCGCACAATCATGGGTGCGCGGAAGCGCTCCGGCGAACTGCCACCCCGCACTTCGCCCGGCAGGGTGAGAAAATCCAGATTGGTGGCCGCAAACTTTTCGGGCGCAGTGGCCCCGGTGATGAAGACGGCCAGGTTGTTGGTCAAGGGCAGTCGTTGCAAGCTCGCAAACAGCCGGCCCACCGCTGTATCCAGATGCATGATGAGCGCCGCCCGGTTTTTCGCGGCTTGCGGCCAGGCCTCGCTCGAGTA